>WOR8_10001273_pt1 | contig 25631 bp, 24 predicted proteins | sample DeeMarSeWOR38_10_FD_19890 | JGI IMG/M metagenome (IMG submission 19890) | reverse complement strand
TTGTTAGGGTCAATAGACCAACGAATCATTATGTCCACCTGCATTTCCAACTGATCTTTCGAAAAACAGTCGATTGCAGAATAATCCGCGAATTTATCAGTTCCGTCACCCCACATTCCGAGAGTTTCCCTCGCATATGGGACTGATGTTAACGAAGTCCAAGGGGCTTTTAATCCAAAGGTTGGACCTAGTACCGGGTCACTGATTGAGCCAGTAAGAGGATCAACTACCATTCCAGCTTCTCCAACGCCTACACTGAAAACCATTGTAAAACCCACTAGGGCGATAACCACAATAGCGACGCCAATTATCACAAAAATTCGCACAAGCTTCTTATCTATATTCGATCTGGGTTTGTATTCATTCATCTAACATTTCACCTCCATTCTGTTTTTTCGTTCTGGCCGCTCAGCATAAACCTTATGACCTCCATAAAGTGTTCATTGAACCCGCGCAGAATCCAATGAGGCTGAACAGAAACGCACTTCACAATATCCACCTTACCACGGAGAACTGGTTTGTAAAAAACGGATAAAGTAAACGGTTGTCCACTTATGCTAACAGTATCAGCGCAGTAGCTAATGCCAAAATGCCTATTTTTACGGGTAGTTTCCACTTGGTTCTTCTTGGCTCCGTTTTTTCAGATGATCAGAGCGTCTCTCTCGTGATTAATGTGTACAATGATAAATAAACCTTGTCTCATTTTTCCAGGAATAAATTGCATAAATGTTTATTAAAGTGAGAATATTTCTCACTATTGGTAATTAGATGGATAAGAAAGACGAAGCAATACTCAGAATTTTAAGCCGAAAAGCAGGATTACCCAGCAGAACTCTTTCAAAAATGCTCAAGATACCCATATCAACTGTGCACAGACGCACCAAGAAGATGGAACACGAAGGAGTAATCGAAGGCTATAAAGCTTTAATCAACTTCGAAAAAACACCCTGGCCAATAGGCGCATTGATGATGGTGAACCTAGCTGAGGTGATTCCGGGAAAAGGGCACATCCCGAAGAAGACAATTGTTGAATCGTTAAGTCACCTCAAAGAGATCGAGGAGATAATTGAGGTTCAAGCAGCGGATTTCGACTTGATTGTAAAAGCCCGATTTGAAAGCCTCAAGGAACAGTCTAACTTCGTTGAAGATTTACGTTGTATAGTTGGCATTGAGGAAATATCGTCCGCTATAATCATTGAAGAAGACGTTCTGCCTGTTCCAAAAATTATTCAGAGAAAGAGGCACCAAAAACCCATGACAAACTTAACTTCCTAATCCTGCCTTTCTTTCTATTGTTAAAACGCAATGTGTAAAGTTTCATTTCCAAGCTTGCTGCTATGCAGTCCAGTTCGCTCTGTGTGGTTTGTTAAAAATTAATTAGTAAGTTAAGAGTATGCAGATTGCAGTGGTAAAGAGTGAACGGAAAGGTCATAGTGTTAATGGGTTCAGAGCGAGATTTGGAGTTCTGCCGTGGAATAGCAAATTATCTGAAGCTTTTAGGGGTAGAGTACGCTTTCCGTGTTGCTTCAGCGCATAAAACTCCCGAACAGGTTCTGGCAATACTGAAAGAATATGAAAAAGAGAAAATTGTTTACTTAACAGTTGCTGGCAGGTCTAACGCGTTAAGCGCTTTCGTCGACGCCAACACGTCAAAGCCCGTTATCGCGTGTCCGCCATACTCGGAGAAATACGGTGGGGTAGACATTTACTCTTCGCTCAGAGTGCCAAGCGGAATCGGTTGTACAGTGGCTATTGAGCCTGAAGGCGCGGCTATTGCTGTAGCAAAAATTCTGGCATTGGAAGACAAAGAACTGGAGAAACGCTTGAAAAACTTCCAGTTTGCAAAGAAAAAAGAGCTTGAAAAAGCTGATGACTCCGTGAAAAAACTGAAGTAGCCAGTCAACTTGTGCATAAGGCTCTTTGGAGAAGAACCGTCTAGAAGGGTAGTTTATGAAAAAAAAAGTTGAGGAAGAAATTAGAATACCGCGCACGATGTCGACACAGCACCCCGACAACGTAAACGTTCCAGACTGGAGTTCTGGCGAAATCATCGAAGGCAACGCGGAAATTTTTGAGGCCTACTTTGCATACGAAACTCTCGGCTGCCAAGAGGTGATGTGGGACTCTGAAGGAAAAGACGTTGACACGCGTGTTGTAAGGAAACTGCTGAACAAGTACTTTGAGTACTTCCTCACCCGTACGTTAGGTGAAGACGTTTTCCTCACTTACAGGATTCCTAATCCAAATGTTGAAATTGTAGAGCGCAAAGTAGTAATTGAAACGCTTCAGAACATACCCGTAGCATGCGACGTGGCTTCCACCTTCTACAAGAAAGACGTGGAGCCAATCTTTGAGGTAATATTGCCTTTCACGACAAATAGCAAAGAACTCATTTTGCTTTTCAACTACTACGCGAAAGCCATAATCGGCGATTCAGAAGTCATGCTGGACGATTCCACAAAAGTTAGAGACTGGGTGGGCACCTTCAAACCAAAAAGCATACAGGTTATCCCGCTGGTTGAAGACTTCAATAGTCTCTCGTCCATCGAGAAAATAGTCACACCTTACATCAAAGCTGTAAAACCCAAACACCTGCGAGTTTTCATTGCAAGGTCCGACCCCGCCCTCAACTATGGACTCTTGTGCGCGGTTTTGCTTTCTAAAATTGCGCTGTCAAAACTGAAGAGAGTAGCGAATGTGCAAAAAGTATCTGTGCATCCCATACTGGGCGCGGGGACAAAACCGTTCAGAGGACATTTAGCTCCTGACAACGTGGAACCCTTCCTGCAAGAATACAAGGGATTAGCCACAGCTACAATCCAATCTGCCCTAAGATACGACTACCCAATTGAAAAAGTAAAAGAATGTGTAAGAATTCTCAACGAAAGACTTCCCAACGGTGAGCCAACAATTATACCTCCTCAAGAAGAAATGCTACTATTAAAAGTGCTTCGGAAGTGCAAACAACAATACGAAAGCGTAATTGAACCCTTGGCTCCGCTAGTGAACAGCGTAGCAGCGTACGTCCCGTCGAGAAGAGCTAGAAAACTCCACATAGGCTTGTTCGGGTACAGCAGAAACGTGGCAGGCGTAAACCTTCCCCGAGCGATTACATTCGCGGCAGCCCTCTACGCCATAGGAATACCCCCAGAACTCATAGGGTGTAGTGCAATAGACGACTTGAACGAAGTTGAACTCAACTTAATCCTGAAAAACTATGTTAACGTCAAGCACGATCTTAACGCCATCGGCGGATTCCTCTCATGGCAAAACGTAAACATGCTCATGGAAATGCATCAGAAAGTCTCTGAGAGAGCAGGCACAAAGCGTGAAAAAATCAAAAACGCCCTCACCCAGATTCTGGGCGATTTGCAAACGGCTGAAGAAAAACTTGGCATCAAGCTGGGACCACGAACTCCAACCCAGAAGCGGCACGAGAACTTTGCCAATAACTTCTTAATCGCCTATGTTGAACGGGAAGACGACGAAGCCAAAAAAGCACTTGTTGAAGCTGCCAAGCTTAGAAGATGCTTGGGCTGAAAAAAGCGATATAAGCCAAAAGAGAATACCTTGACAAGGTAAAAGGCAATAGAAGTGAAGTGCGAGGCAATGGGCAGCGTAAAAGAGTTAGAAGTAGTAGAAAAACCCACAATAGACAAGATGGGCGTGGGCAGGTTCCAATTTTCTGATCGCTACTCAGTTTTTGACTGGGGTGAAATGCCTGACCATATAGACGGTAAAGGCGAATCCCTATGTCTAATGGGAGCCTACTGTTTCGAGTGGCTACAAACTAAACGCGTGAAAACCCACTACAGAGGATTGGTTGACAAAAACGGGAACGTCGTCACTTTCCAGGACTTAGATGCGCCCACCACCACCATGGAAGTTGACTTAGTCAACGTCTACAGACCAGAAACGCGCGATGTTGATGGGAAAGTCGTATACGACTACAGCCGTTACACGCCTACCCTGAGAAATTGCTTAATCCCCCTTGAAATTATATACCGCAACGGGCTGCCCGAAGGCTCCTCTGTGTTCAAACGGCTTGAACAGGGAAAAGTAACCCTAAAAGATCTAGGGCTAGACCACCATCCAAGACCCGGAGAAAGCTTCAAAAAACCCATATTTGACGTCAGCACCAAACTCGAAGAGACGGACCGCTACGTTACATGGGAAGAAGCGCGAAAAATCGCGGGGCTTAAGACGCAGGAAGTAGCTGCTGTAAAGGCTGTTCTCTCAAAAGTGAACGATACGATAAGTGGCATCGCTTCCCACGCTGAATTGGAAAACGAAGACGGAAAAATCGAATTGGCTTTTAACAATGAAAGACAACTTATGGTCGTTGACGTTGTGGGCACGCTGGACGAGTGTAGGTTCACCTATGATGGCGTGCACGTAAGCAAAGAAGTCGCCCGTCAATTCTACAAGAAAACCACTTGGTACGACCATGTAGAAGAAGCCAAGAAAGGCGCTGAAGCCGAAGGCATCCAGGACTGGAAAGCACTGTGCAAGTCGCAGCCTCCAAGACTTGATGCAAACCTGAAAAATATTACTAGCGAAATGTATATGGCGGCAGCCAACGAGTTAACTGACCGCAAATTATTTGACGCACCACGACTTGCGGAAGTAATTAAAAAGTACAGGGAATATCTGGGTGAATGAAAATGATGGAAACCAAAATTAAAGAAGTAGTCGGCGGGTACGAACCTCGGAAAATCCGTATCGGCGTTTTAGGCTCGCACTCGGCACTGGAAATCGCTTCAGGCGCCAAACAAGAAGGCTTCGAAACCGTGGTAGTGTGCCAAAAGGGGAGAGCCAAAACATACACCCAGTACTACCCTAACCTCTTTGACCACACTTTGCTTTTGGACAATTTCGAGGAAATAGCCAGTCAAAGCAACGTAAAAAAACTTCACGCCCTAAACACCGTTTTCGTGCCCAACCGCTCCTTCTCAGTATACGCGGGGTACGAGAACATAGAAGAAAAGTTTACAGTGCCTCTTATGGGCAACAGGTACTTGCTCCGAACTGAAGAGCGCAACACGCCGAGAAACCAGCAGTACCTGCTCCAGAAAGCAGGCATATTCACCCCTAAAATTTTCAAGTCATCCAGGGAAATCGACCGGCTGGTAATTGCTAAGGTGCCTGAGAAAGAACGCGCCATAGAACGCGCCTTTTTTTACGCTTCGTCTCCAGAAGAATTCGAAAAAACAGCCAAAGAGCGCATTCAACAGGGTATAATCACCGAAGAAGCACTTGAAGTCTCCATAATAGAAGAATACGTTATTGGAGCCAAGTTTAACGCCAACCTATTCTGGTCACCTCTAACCGACAATATAGACCTTTTAGGCTTTGACCGTCGTATACAGACTGATCTTGATGGCGTGCTGGATCTTCCAGCTCCTGAGCAGCTTGAACTGAGGATACCCACGCAGAACATTGAGATCGGTCACATGGGCGCCACCATGCGGGAAAGCCAGATAGAGAAAATATTCACGGCTGCAGAAAAGTTCGTGGAAACCTGCAAAACGGAGTATCCGCCTGGGATGATCGGGCTTTTCGCTCTTCAAGGTGCTGTTACCAAAGACTTGAAGTTCTACGTTTTCGACGTGAGCCCACGTGTTCCCGGATGCCCGTGCGTTGAGGCAACTTCGCCTTACATGAAGTACAAGTACGGCTTTGAAGTAGGACCGGGAAGACGCGTAGCCATGGAGATAAAGTTAGCTGTAAAAGAGGGGCGCCTTTCGGAAGTGGTAACTTGATAACAAGCAAAGACTCAACCGAAATGCTGGAAAAATACAATTTAGACAAGCTCTCCATAGGCACGTTGGGTTCTCATTCCGCCTTGAACATCTTTAAAGGCGCAAAGGAAGAAGGCTTCCGTACGGTGTGCATCTGCACCGAAAAAAATGCAATGCTCTACAAGAAGTTCCCTTTGGCAGACGAGATAATCATAGTTAAGGATTTCACTGAACTGCTGAGCGAATCGCTCCAAGACAAACTGCGAAGCTTGAACGTCATTTTGATACCTCACGGTTCATTTACAGCTTACCTAAGCACCGAACAGCTAACTAGCAGCCTCCACGTGCCGATGTTCGGAAACCGTCAGCTTCTCCATTGGGAGGCCAACCGCGAAGAACAGGAGGAATGGCTACGTAAGGCTGGGCTTCGGTTGCCTGCAACCTTTAAAACGCCAGATGAAATTGACCGCTTAGTAATCGCCAAGTTGCCCGGCGCGAAGGGTGGCAGAGGCTACTTCCTCGCTAGCTCCCCGTCGTCTTTCCGCAAGAAGTCAAAGGAGATGGTGGACCGCGGCTTGCTCCGCAAAGAAGACTTGGACAAGATTCACTTGCAGGAGTACGCGTTAGGCGTGAACGTTTACCCTAGCTACTTTAGCTCAATAATTAATGATGACGTGGAGTTTTTGGCTGTGGATAGACGCTACGAATCCGCCGTGGATGCTATAGGTAAAATTCCCGCGAGAGAGCAACTTGAGATAGATGTGAACCCAACTTACACTATTGTAGGCAATTTTCCCATAGTGCTCCGTGAATCTCTTCTTCCTGAGCTCATCAGAATGGGTGACAGTGTCCACAAGAAAGCTGTGGAGCTTGCGTCGCCAGGGATCATCGGGCCGTTTTGTTTGGAGACTGTGATAACGGATGACTTGAAGATTTACACGTTTGAAATTTCAGCGCGCATCGTAGCGGGAACCAATATTGGCATCGGCACTTCACCATATGCTTACTTGCGGTACGGCGCTGACATGTACATGGGAAGGCGCATAGCTTTGGAGCTAAAAGAAGCTCGTGAACAAAGCAGACTATCCGAAGTGCTGGCGTAAGAGAGTAGACAATTATCTGAAAAAGTATAGAAGCTTAATCTAGTATTTTCTTCCATAGGAGATAATAAGGAAAACAACATGACACTACGTTCGGGAGAAGGACTTGGCGGAAAAAGAAAAAATCTACAGTTGGTTATTCGTAAACACAATCCCATTACTGTATGAAGAGAAAAAAATTGAACGCCAGAGCAAAATAGAAACATGGCTAAACCTCTATCAACTAACCAGAGAACTCGACATACAACAACCAAACCAAAAAGGCACTAACTCACCGATAAACTACATAAGCTAAGCCAGACAAACCCGCAGCACGCTGTCAAAATTCTCATGTTTTCTCTCATTTTTGTAACGCCTCAAAGTGTCAATAAGTTCTGCACTTCTTATTTCACCAAGTACTTCCGCCACTGCTTTCGCCACTGCTCCATGACTTGTGAAGAGAAACTGGCACGCAGATGTAACATTAGCTGTTTTTCTGTCGACGCTTGCGCTTTCAAAATCAACGATGACCGGTTTGTGCTTTTTATCGATAATTATATGCTTGGGAGCCTTGCTGAGCTCCCCATGATCCAAGCCGATGCTGTCCAGCCGCCAACACTGCTCCAACACCTCACCCAAAACACTACGCACCTGATTCTTCTCTTTGTGAGCTTCAAGCCAGTTCGGCAGCAAATAGCCTTCAACAAGTTGCATCAAAAGAAAGTTCCTGCTTGCGCCGACTAGTTTTGGTCCAACCTGCACGCTGTTGGCTTTGGCAAGCATCTCCGCCTCATGCTCCAGTCCCGCCCGGTCAGAGTCTACCCTGCGAATTTTCAACGCCACCCTTTCTCCGCCCAAATGAGCGATTACCACGATGCCCACGAAGCCTTTACCTAGCACAGGCACGTTGAAAGCGCTTGCGTTCCCGGAGAACTCAACGGCCGTAACCCCGTGTTCACGAAGTTCTTCAAGACGACTTTTCAGTTCAGCCTCACTCGCTCTAGGATAACATAGAGCTGACGCGTAAGGCTCCATATTGAGTTTTTCCGTGAGAACTTTACAAGGGGCATTCAATCTTCTTTCCCTTCTTTTCCAGAATCTAAAGGTATCTGATTGCGGATTATAAATTTAATAGGCGCTGTTAAATTAGATAAAAATGGCTTTTTATGGAAAGAACCCTCCTAGATTCAAACAAATGAAGCCTTGAGCTTTATGGTTTGGGATTAAATTTCTATGCGTCCCAATATTCACAATTGAAAGAATAGATTTCTACAAGCTAAAGTCTTCTAATTTGGTCTGGGGCAAGCATGCTGAAAATTGCGATTTTTTGTAGTAAAGTTAATACGCACCCATTTTACCGTACTTAGGTTAATGGTGCCTTCTTTAGAGGATAACTGGCAAGGTCTTTCTCCATACGGTTCGTTTAGCGAAAGAGACGCAGATGTCTTGTCGCTGGTGGATGAGGAAGACTTGACAACATTCACTTTTGACGGGTTAAAGCGGAGGTTAGGGTTGCATCCTGAAACACTTTCGCGCATACTTAGCCGGCTTGAAGAAGAAGGCATAGTTAAGAAAACCTCTGAAGGTTATGAGGTTACGCCAAAAATCGGCAAATTGAAGCTCATGCCTGCACGAGACGAATTGCAAACTATATGTTTACTGCAAACGTTTTTGCCTTCAAATATGGTGGTTCAGAATCTCCTCTCGGAGTTGAAAGGAAGATGGTTTGGCGTTCTACGCTGGCTCGGTATTTCAGAGAACAGTGAGAGCCTTACGCTGAAATGGATTACTGAAGACGGTAGCCTGCAAATAGCTGCAAGCATAAATGGTACGTCCCTTAACATAGACGCCAAATTCTTAACAAGCAACAACCTTGACCTAGCTTTAAAGGCAACTTACCAACTCATGGCGCACATAGGCAAAATCTTGAACACTACAAGCTCAGCAACTCACGTAGCCTATTATCCCAGCGCAAATCCCAGATCCTACTTTGTGGTAACCTAGCAAATGTGACTAAATTTCCACATTCCTTAGTCAACAAATAACGCGATGCACCATTATTTTTTAAGGTGAAAATTATGAGTCAGTCAGTCAGTCCCTTAGAGGTTCTAAAATCCATTTCGGACGCTACAACCATGCTCATCCAAAAACTATCTAAGTCCATAGTAGGTGTGACCTCGGGAATGTCCAGGGGCACAGGCGTAGTCCTAAATGAAGAAGGATACATAATCACGTGCAACCACACAATCTCAGGATGCAACACGGTGAGAATAGGTCAGGAACGAAAAACCTCTAGCGCCCATTTGGTAGGTACAGATCCCTACAATGACATAGCCTTACTTAAAGCCGACGAAACTCTAGCCTTCCATCCCATTGAGCTTGGCGATTCCTCCAAGTTGGAAACAGGGCAATTCGTTTTAGCCCTAGCTAACCCCTTCAATAGACAGCAACCAACTGCTACTACAGGAATAGTAACGAACCCAGATGGTACACTGCGGGGCTTGCGCGGAACAGCTATGGAAAACATAGTTGCAACTGACGCTAAACTGAACCCAGGCTTCTCAGGCGGCCCACTTGTAGATGCTGAAGGCAAATTGATAGGCATAAACACCGCATATGTCTGGTCTCGGGGCATAGCCATTCCAGTTAACAAGGTGAAAATAATCGCTGATAGACTAATGACTGGGCGCGTCATAAAGAAAGGGTATTTAGGCATTGTTGGCAACAGCGTTGTTATTCCTAGAGAAATCGCGGATCGAACAGGTTTAGATCAGGAAAGCGGGGTCATGGTCTTTTCAGTTAAACCGGGATCGCCTGCAAGAAAAGCAGGTCTAGCCATGGGAGATGTAATCGTCCAGTTCAACGGAAAAGCCGTCACAGATTTCTATGATTTACCAAGGCTTCTAGCCGAAGACGTAGTCGGAAAAGAAACACAGGTCACAATAATCCGCAGAGAAAACCTCCTAGAACTTGTACTAACTCCAGCATTAAGAGATGAAGACAATGACTAGCCAGTTTCTCACAATGCCTTATCCATTACAGCCGCTCCCCACGCCTACTCCTCTCTATCCTTCCCCTTCGCCTGCTCCACACACACCAGTGGACCCCAATCCACAACCCCCCTCCTTTTTCCGCATTAAATTTTAATCCAACCAACATTTCTCCATAGTCTTCACTCAGCTTTGAAGAAGACGCTCAAGTTGCGAGGAAGACAGCTAAAGTAGTCAATCAGACTCAGACGCTCCAGCTTCCTGAGTGTTAGGGCTGGCAACCTCTCCTTAGATAAACCTTGTAGAAGCAGGCCAGTTTCCTCCTCAGAAAATTCTTCTTCCTCTCCAATCCTCTGCTTGACCTCTCTATTCTCTGGGCAGACTCTCTGGCAGTGCATACATCCAACGATGCAGTTGTGCCAGGAAACATCCATCCACTCTGGAAATGGGGCATCGCCCTTTTTCTCATTGTGGTAAACAATGCATCGCTCCGCCCTCAGTAGGAAACGATCTGATGGGATGGCACTAGTCGGACAAGCACGGCGGCATAGTTCACATTCCTCGCAGCTCTTCATCATTGTTACTTCTTGCCAAGAGTCGACTTCAAAAGGCATGTCAGAATAAAACGCTGCGAGTTGAAGATAGCTTCCCAGTTCAGAGACATAACATATGTTGTTCCTTCCGTATTGAACAAGACCACTGCGAGCCGCTAGTAGTTTAAGGGGAAGTGCAGATACTGTTGCCCTGTAACCTTTTTTTCCGAGCATCTTTGCGAGAAGGGCTTCAACTTGTTTTTCTATTTCGTCGTATGCTGTATACGTAGGAGGGACAATCAGTGGGCGTCGCTGTCCATTCCAGATAAAAATTGCTCGAGTCTGTGGTCTAGGGACAGCCACAACAATTATGGATTTTGCTTCTGGCAAGTTACGAGGAATTTGAAAGTCGAACCTAGCAAGGCGATCTTTGAAAAATTGGCTATCAAGCAAGGCACGATTACGGAGGCTTTCTACCTCTTTTTTCAACTGATGTAAATGGGAAACAGAAACAATTCTTGCTTGATAGCCACGCTCTCCTAAGCTAGCGACCAACTCCTCAGCAAATTCTACCATGACTGATAATTGCATGTCTGTTTTTATTAGAAGTTTGGGTTTGGGGATTAAATTTTAATCTTCTCTCTCTGGGGTGGCACCCCCGCCCGCGTGTGTGTGTCATGACCACCCTTTTCCGATAGAGTTTTGAAGGTCAGATGGAAACAATATTAATCGTTCTTCTCCGATAGAAATTGGTATTATTAGGAATAAAGGTGTGAAAGATGCAATTCATATACACTGGTATTCGAGTTAAAGATTTGAAACGGTCAATTAAGTTCTACACAGAAACAATGGAGATGGAGGAAATTCGAAGAGGAAAAATGGAGGCTGGCGGTATCTGGGTGGAACTGAAAAGTAAAGAATCGAACCACCTGCTTGAGCTGAATTACTATCCGACCAAAAGCAGGTTCTACGAGAAGTATGTTTCAGGTTCAGAGTTGGACCACTTGGCGTTCTCGTGTGATGATGTGCGAAGATGCTACAAAAAAGCACTCGCAGGTGGTGCTACATCAGCGGTTGAGCCTTGGGAGGAAGGTAGCTCTATCATAGCTTTTGTAAGAGACCCCGATGGGGTATGGATCGAACTACATGGCAAAACCTAGCGTGCATAACCAAATTGGAAATATCTACTGTGCAAGCTTCCCCTTTTTCAAGATTAAATTTTAGCCAAAAAAGGAAAAAGGGATAATAGCGGGCGACATAGCCATTTTTTCACCAATTATTTAAATCCGCATGGTTTAAAACAAAAAATTAAAGTTTTCTAGTCGCTCCAAAACTAAAGGAATATTCTTGAAACAGTGAAGGAATAGAAGTATCTTCTATAAATTAACAAGAAAAAATGGGGAATAGCCGTAGAATAATTATCCTTTAAATCGATTATGAGAATTAACTGATTAAAGCTGATATTTTGCTGACAAATTACGGTACGAATCCCAATCCTATTTAGGTTAATTTTTTAAATCCAACAATTTAATTAGTAATTTACAATGAAGAGGGATTTATTTGATTGAAGAATCTCTAGTTTTTTGGATTGGCGCCCTAATTTTTGTTGTAAGCTCTTTGATGTTTGCTTTTCTAGAAAAACGAAGCAGTCACAAACAAAATATGTTCAGTTCGCACGTTTTTGTTAGTTTCTTAACTGCAATCTCCTATTTTGTGATGGCTTTGGCATTAGCTACAGTACTCGCTGAAAATGGACAACCTATCTATTGGACAAGATGGCTTTTCTACATTGGTAGCTGTAGCATATTAACTTTGGACTTAGCAGTAATTGCAAAGAAAACAAATGTGAAGAAAGCTGAAGTTGCAGTTTTCACGGCGTTGACGATGTTTTGCGGATTTTTGGCAAGCATAATCATTGCTGTAGACCGATGGTGGTTCTTTGGATTAAGTACTGTCGCATACATTGGAATGCTTTTCACTCTTTTCAAACCATCCGATGAAAGCAACTCTAACATTTCTTCATTAATGTGGTTTGTAGTTTTATCTTGGAGCTTGTTTCCAGTAGTATGGATTCTTGCACCAACGGGATTTGGAATTCTTGCTGTGGATATTGAGGCAATACTATACCTTGCATTAGACTTCGTCACCAAAATTGGCTTTGGGATTTATGTTACAACAAAGCGTTAATTATGATTGAAATGATTTTTTGCTGGTAAATTAGTTGTAAATGCCAAACCTCGCACAATTTTGCTGAATAAAATATTTGAAAAGAAGAAAAAGGGATAATAGCGCGGGTGATTTAGCCATTTCTTCGGATTATAAATTTAATAGGCGCTGTTTATTCAGTAAAATCTGTTTCAAGCGGGTTAAATGAATGCCAAGGTTCAGACAAACTGCCAACATTCTGAAGTTGATGGGTAAAAAAGAATGTATCAGGAACTTGGGAATCCTTGCTCATATTGACCATGGGAAAACAACATTGACTGACTCTTTGATAGCTGGCACTGGGTTACTGTCGCCGCAAGTTGCGGGTTCAGCTAGAGTCCTAGACTACCTTGAGGAGGAGCAGAAACGTGGCATCACCATTAAAACTGCCAACATTTCCCTGCTTTACAGAAACGACGACGGCGCGTGCATAATTAATTTGGTGGATACGCCGGGGCACGTGGACTTCATGGGCAAAGTTGCTAGAGCTTTGCGCACCATCGACGGGGCAATAGTACTTGTCGATGCGGTGGAAGAGGTTATGGCTCAAACAGAACTAGTGGTTCGGCAAGCTCTCGAAGAACGAGTGCGCCCAATGCTTTTCATAAACAAAGTTGACCGCTTAATTACCGAGCTACAGTTAAACGCGGAGCAAATCGAGAAAAAATTCACCCGCATAATATGCAGCTTCAACGACCTAATAGAAATCCATGGCGAACCATTCTGCAAGTACATGGGGAAAGTGGACTCCTCAAGGGACAGCGTCGCATTTGGTTCCGCTCTGCACAAGTGGGGCTTCACCTCAAGCAAAGCTCGACAGAAAAACTTGAAGTTCAGCGACATTATCCACGCATACAAAACCGCTGGACACGAAAAGTTGCAGAAGCTACTTCCGCTTTGCGTCGCAACCTTGGACATGGCTGTCAAACATGCTCCGAATCCTCGTGAAGCACAGAAGTACCGTGTGGAAAAAATCTGGAAGGGAAACATGGCGTCTGAAGTGGGACAAGCCATGGCGAACTGCGACGACAACGGACCCGTACTCATGTGCATAACAAATGTTCAGGTCTCACCGAACGAGGGGTTAATTGCCACTGGTCGATTGTTCTCTGGCTCTATTAAAACAGGCGATAAAGTTTACCTAGTTAACACCCAAACAGAGACCGCGATTCAACAAGTGTCTGTTTTTATGGGTGCTTTCAGGGAACCTGTGACCGAAGTGTCAGCCGGCAACTTGGTTGCTTTGACAGGGCTGGAATATGTGAAGGCTGGCGAAACCGTGGTTGACGCGGAACACAAGGAAGTCGCGATTCCGTTTGAGCACCTTCGCTATGCTTCGGAGCCTGTGGTTACGGTGGCAATTGAGCCTAAGAATCCTGCGGAGCTGCCTGAGCTCCTCGAAGCGGTTGACCAGCTTGCAAAGGAAGACCCGAACTTTGTCGCCTTGGTGAACAGGGAAACTGGGGAATTCCTTTTGAGCGGAATGGGCGAGTTGCACCTTGAAATCGCCGTGAAACATTTGCGGAATAATCTCGGCAACATGGAAATCTCTGCTTCTTCACCAAGAGTCGTTTACCGAGAACAACCCACTCAAAAAGGGATGACTGCAATGGCTCTGAGCCCGAACCAACAGAACAAGTTCATGGTGCAAGTGCAACCCTTAACAAAAACAATCGTCAACCTATTGGAGCTAGAGTCCAAGGCGCGAAGCAGAGAAGGGATCCTTGCGGTTGACGAGCATGAAAACGTGCTGGTGGATTGCACAAGGAAAACTGAGCAGTTACGTGAGGTTTTGGATTTCTTGATTTCAGGTTTCACGTTTGCCTGCAATGCGGGTCCATTATGCGGGGAACCTATGAGAGGCGTGCAAGTCAATTTGTTGGATGTCCAGCTTGGTGAGAACTCAGCGCATCGCAATCCAGTGGAAATCATGAGTGGCGTGGGCAAAGCGGTTTTCGGCTCCTTCTTGACGGCTAAACCTTTGATGCTTGAACCCGTCTACAAAACAGTCATGTCGGCGCCCACAGAATTGGCTGGAGTATGCTCACGGATTATAAATAGCAGACGTGGAAAAATCTCTGCCTTTGAACAAAAAGGCTTTCTTGCCGTGCTCACAGGTTACATTCCAGTTGCAGAAACTTTCGGTTTGTCCGCAGAACTGCGGTCAACAACTTCTGGCCGGGTTTTTTGGCAATCAATGTTTGACCACTGGGAAAAGATGCCTGAAAAACTGTTGGCAAAAACCATCAAGGAACTTCGAAATAGGAAAGGCTTGCCCGCAGCGGTTCCCAGGGCAGAGCGGTTCTTGGAGGAAAAGACGTGAAGCTTGACAATGTTCCCTTCAACTTGGACGTCACGCTTTGTTGCGGACAAGTATTCATGTGGCGCAAGAAGGGTGATTGGTGGTACGGAGTTGCAGGCGGCAAGGCCTTCAAGGTACGATACGTCAAAGGGGAACTGGAGTTTGCAAACGCAGGTCCAAAGTTTATCGAGAACTATTTCGGGTTGGATGACGATTTGCAGAAAATCAGCGTTAACATCGGCAGAGACGAGCACATCAGAAAAGCACTTCAAGAGTTCTGGGGTTTACGCTTAATCAGGCAAGACCCTTGGGAATGCCTCATCTCATACATCTGTGCAACATACAAAAACATCCCATCAATAAGACGCATGCTGCTGAGTCTTTCGCGCAAGTTCGGAGATAAAACTCTCCTGGACGGCATGGCATTTTTCACGTTCCCTTCACCTAGAGAACTGGCTGGCGCTACGGCTAAGGACTTGTTGAAGTGCGGCTTAGGCTACCGCGCCAAGTACGTGCAGGACACTTCGAAGCGAATTTTCGAAAACGATTTCGAACTTGAAGGCTTGCGACAGGTGCCTTACACGCAAGCCAAGAAGAAGCTCTGCAACTTCGCTGGTGTCGGTCCCAAAGTGGCTGACTGCGTCCTGCTATTTTCACTGGGAAAAACCGAGGCGTTCCCCGTGGACAGGTGGGTTGAGCGTGTCATCTTGAAGCATTACGCCGAAAAGCTTCCGCCTGAACTGGCGCAGAAACTTCAACTTAGAGAAGGTCTCAGCAACTCGGAATACTCCAAGCTCAACGTTTTCGGCAGAGAATATTTCGGAGAATATGCGGGTTACGCTCAGGAATACCTGTACCACTACGAGCGGATGAAGACCGAAAAAATAGAAAAGGCTACGTGAGTTGCTGAAGATGCGGAAAACGTTTAAATTCGGTCGAAAACAGCAATAGTAAAGGAAAAGTGTGCGGGCCCGTAGCTCAGCCAGGTTAGAGCGCCAGGCTCATAACCTGTTGGTCGGGTGTTCAAATCGCCCCGGGCCCACCATTTAGGTGTTGCGACTCGTTTATTACCTGAAGTTGCTTTAGGCTTGTCGAGTTCTTAAAACTATTCTCGTTCTCTGGATTTTGGTTGAGGCAAAATGTTTTTTGCCTTAAACGATGACTTGGGACCCTATGACTCTGACTCCGGGTTAAAAGCGTCTTTTCCAAAGTTAATAGGAAAATATGAATTTGGAACATAGACGTTGCAAAAATGTTTATTTATCCTATAGGCATTAAAATGTCAAGATCGATGATGAAACGCTGGAGCCTGTTTTTGCTCGTCATCTTGCTTGTTTCTGTTGTTTTAACTTTCATGTATAGCCATTACTCAATCTGGAATGTCTCTGTCAGCGACGAATTCTTTTTTGGTGTTGCTTTCGGTCATGAAACGGTTGAAGAAGCCAAGTTGCTTATTGACAAGGTGAAGAATTACACTAACCTTTTTGTGATAGCTTCTTGGGCAGTAAGCCTTAACGAAACTGCACTTAATGAAATCTGTGATTATGCAGTACAAGCCGACCTCAAGTTTATGGTTTACTTTGACCTTGTTTCACGAATAACCTATCCTTGGCATCAAGAATGGTTGGATACGGCGACAGAGAAGTGGCGCGACTACTTCCTAGGTGTCTATCTCCGAGATGAACCTGGCGGAAAACAAATTGATTTGCAGGAGACTTTTAAAAACGCGTCTGACTACAGTGATGCCTCAAACCGCTTTATTAATGGAATAGCTTCGCTTACTGGAACGCAAGACGTGAAAAACCGAAATATTCCAATATTCACTTCGGATTACGCGCTTTACTGGTTCGATTACCTTGCAGGATACGATACAGTCTTTGTAGAGTTGGGGTGGAACCACAACACGTCCCAGCACATAGGCATGGGCAGAGGCGCTGCAAAAGTCCAGGGAAAAGACTGGGGCGTTATTATCACTTGGACCTATTACGAACCACCTTACCTAGAGAGTGGACCAGAAATGTACCAAGAGATGCTGACGGCTTACCGCGCAGGTGCAAAATACGTAATTTTATTTAACTATCCTAGATATCCCGAACAAAACCCTTATGGCTTGTTATCTGAAGATGAAGGGCGAAAGCATTTTACGGCAATGGAGGAGTTCTGGTATTACCTTCATGCTTACCCTAGAGGTAATTCTGGAAAAGTTGATGGAAAAGTAGCCTTTGCTCTTCCAAAGGACTACGGATGGGGATTGCGAAACGTTGAGGACAAAATTTGGGGTTTATGGTCTGCGGACGAAAAGGCGCCGTTAATTTGGGAGAACATGAATAAGCTGATAAGTAAATACGGTTTGGAATTAGACATCGTTTATGACGATAGCAGATTTAACATTGGAGAAAAATACTCAAAAGTGTATTTCTGGAATGCAACCATCAACTGAAACTCGTCGGGACCAAAAGCGCGGAGGTTACTTGAATTCTTTGATTATCTCATCAACCATCATTATCTTCGCGTTGTAAACATACTCCAGATACTTTAGACCTTCTTCTTGATCTTTCTGAGTGAACGCTTCAGCACCATCTTCGGCTACGATTATTTTATATCCTCGGAAGAAAGCGTCAGCAGCCGTGTGCCTAACACACATGTTAGTGTGCAAACCGCCAAGTATAACTGTCTTGGCGCCTTCAGCTTTGTATAGGCTGCGCAGGAGCGGGTCTAAGCCCGTTTCGTAGAAGCCACTATAGGTTCGCTTCTCCACAATGTAGTCCTTCTCGGCTGGTTTGAGTTCAGGTATGACTTCTGCTCCTTTAGTGCCTTTTATGGCGTGGTTGCCCCATTTCCGAGTGACTTCCACGTCCTGCGGATAATGCGCATCATTGCTGTAGATGACAGGCACGTTATTCTCGCGAGCGACTTTTACCAGCCTCTTAAGGTTCGGGATTATACGTTGGGCTCTTTTGGCTTCAAGTTTTCCAGTTACAAAATCATTGAGCATATCAACGAGTATAACTGCTGGATTTTCCAAAAAGATTCACCATTAAAAAAACCGCAAACAAACATTTTAACCTTGCCCAGCTACTGGCCTGTTAAATATCTGGTATCATGATAGTTGGTATTCCATGGCACGTGGGATTAATTGGAGGCAACCATAGCGAAAAGTCTTGTATCAAGTGTTCAAAGTGTTAAAGTGTATCTTGATGGAACCGAGCTTAGCATTGCGATTACGGAGGATTAGGATTCATGGCTGCTCAACTTCATTTACATGCACAGCACTCACCAAGTGACAGTTAGTCTGGCAACGAACTCTGATACTCCAACATTGGGCGTTGAGTCTTGGGAGTGAGTCGCTACCACAGTCTTTGTTGGCATGTTGTTGGCCGTTGAGGTTTCTTTTATTTGTAGGCGAAGGGGCTATAATTCCGTTTTTCACATCTCCAGACACTAATGCTATCTCTATCCCAAACGCGCTCCTACTAACACTAACACCACACCAGAAACCAACCTCGACTCCCAGCCAAAAACCACAGCAAACCGAGTTCACAACAATAACCGATGTAGCAATCGTGTTAGCAGTAATCGGCGCTGGCATAGGCTTGTTAGTCTACCTGGTTAAGAGAAAATAAACAGAAAACAGCTATTCTTTGCCAAGAGCATAAGGTCCATTTGTGAGTTTTTCTGCGCCGTTTCTTTGCACCAGCACCGTGTCTTCTATGCGGACTCCGCCGTAGCCAACAAGGTAAATGCCTGGCTCAACAGTCAATACGTTGCCCGCCGTCAGCACATCTTTGCTGTCAGGACTTAACGTAGGCGGCTCATGCACTTCCAATCCGACGCCGTGACCCAGACTATGCACAAAATACTCGCCGTAACCCGCATCCGCAATTATCTTCCTAGCAGCAGCGTCAACGTTCTTAGCTTTAACGTTTGGCTTCATAGCCTCAAGCGCTTCATCCTGCGCTGTTTTCACGATCTGGCAGAGTTTCTTTTGTTTCTCTGAAGGTTTTCCAGCCACAAATGTTCGGGTCATGTCGGAATGGTAAGACTTGTACGTGGCGCCCACATCAACAACCACCAAGTCACCTTCCCGAATTTTTCTGTCAGAGCAGCCGCCGTGAGGAAACGCCGAGTAAACACCAGACGCGACAATCGTTTCGAAAGCCGTACCTGAACAACCCTGTTTTCTCATGGCGTACTCGATTTCCGCTGCTACTTCATATTCTCTAATTCCGGCCTGCACAGTTTCACAAGCGACGCGCATGCCTTCACTCGTGTACTCAGCAGCCTTGCTCATTAGCTCGATTTCTTCAGCGTCCTTGACTTTGCGAAGCTCCCGAATGCAACGAGAGTCAATCGCAAGCTTCTTTTCGCCTCCTAACGACTTGACTAGGCTACACCAGCTTTCAATGTTTAACGCGTCTACTGCCACCTTTTCAGTTTTGAACGCCTTAGCCTGCTTCGCTATTTTATCCATCAAATTCTCGTTGCCCTTTACCAACTTCACTGCAAACCCGGTCAGTTCTGTTTTTGCATGTTCATAGTTGACGCCGTAAACATAAATAGTGATTTCACCTTTTTTCGAGATTAGCAAAGCGTTAGCTCCGGAGAAACCAGTGAAGTAAATCAGGTTGGCACTATTAAGAATTAAGAAGCCATCAAAGCCACCTTTCCTGAAGGCAGCCTTTCTTAAAGCGTCAATCCTGTTCAAGTCGCTCGCCACAAAATAGAATTGCTACTTGCTAGGTTTAACACTTTCGCTTCTTATCCGCCGGTGACCACAGGCATGAAAATTAAGCGGTCGCCGTCTTCAAGCTTGGTTTCTAGCCCTCTCAGTTGATTAAGCAGTACACCGTTTACTGATAAAATGTAGTATGGTTTCAAGTCTGGTTCTTTAGGTTCGTAAACTGATTTTTTGAAGGGGTCGCCATGCTTTTCAGCGAGCATTGAAAGTAAGTCAATTAGTGATGTATTGTCCTCAAGTTGCACTTCTTCTGCTTGTTTCAAGCCTAAAGTCTGTTTAATGCTTCCCAGATAATCTACTGTCACTTTCAACAGTGACCACCCTTCTGGCACGTCGGGTGTTATAAGTGTAGAGAACGTTATTTAATCATTTCTTAATCGAAAACAACAGTTAAGCATGCTTGGCGTCTTGAAGTTGTGTTTTCGTGTCAGATTTGTCGGCGAAACACATCGGGAATCTGTTCATCAATTTTTCGCGGAGGAATCCATTAACTTAATATAGTTTTTGTTCAAGGTATATAAGTCAATAACACGCTTGGGGAAAAAAATTAAATGTTCGCTTACGCGGGTAAAATTTTACGTGTTGACCTTACAACTGGAAAAATTTCTACTGAACTTTTAAGTGAGAAAATGGCCAAGGACTACATTGGTGGTATAGGTCTTGGCATACGCTTGCTCATGGATAACTCTAAAGCTGGCACGGACCCGTTTGACTCTGCTAATCCCTTGATATTCCTCACGGGTCCTCTTAGTGGCACTATGGGACCGACGGCTGGGAACGGGTATGCCGTTGTTTCTAAATCGCCCTCGACTGGCGGTGTTGGTGAGGCAAAGGCTCATGGGTTTTTTGGTCCTGACTTGAAGCGGGCTGGATACGACGCGGTTATTATAACTGGGAAAGCGCCACAGCTTTCGTACTTGTGGATTGACGATGACAAAGTGCAGATTATGGATGGCGAGTTTCTTAAGGGTGCTACTGTTAGCGAGACGGATATGAAGCTCAGGGAGGAGCTTGGCGACTTTTATATCCGCGTTTCTGCGATTGGTGAGGCTGGCGAGAAGCTGAGCCGTATTGCTTGCATCATTAATGATGAGTTCCGTGCTATCGGTAGGACTGGTATGGGTGGCGTGATGGGTTCAAAGAATTTGAAGGCTGTGGCCGTTCGAGGCACGAATGATGTGAATGTGGCGGATATGGATGGATTCCGTGAGTTTGTGAAAATGATTCATGAGCGGATGAAGGGTCCTGCTACGAAGAAGTATAAAACTTTGGGGACTCCTGAGAACGTGTTGGTTCTGAATTCGTTGTCTGCTTTGGCAACTCGGAACTGGACTAACGCTACGTTTGAGGGAGCTGAAAAAGTTAGTGGCGAATACTTGAATGAGCATTATGTTAAGAAGATTGTTGGTTGTGCCACTTGTGGTATGCGTTGTGACCATATTGCTGTGGTACCTGAAGGTCCTTATGCGGGTTCCACTTCGCGGTTGGAATTTGAGTGTTTGTGGTCTATGGGTCCATTGTGTGGAGTTGACCGTTTGGACGCGATTATTGAGGCTATGCGCATCGTGAATGAGTATGGTATGGATGGCATTTCAATCGGCGTGGTTGTGGCTTTTGCCATGGACTGTTACGAGCATGGCGTAATAACCAAGGAGCAGACTGAGGGTATTGACCTTAGTTTCGGTAACGCGGAGGCACTTATCGCAATTATTCATAAGATTGGCAAGCGTGAGGGTTGGCTTGGCAACGCGTTGGCGGAGGGTGTTGAGAAGGCTGCTGAGATTATTGGCGGTGACGCCTACAAGTATGCTTGTCACATTAAGGGCTTGGAGTTGCCGGGTTATGACTTGCGAACTTTGAAGACTGCCGCGTTGGGCTTCAGTGTTTCGTTCCGTGGTGCTTGTCACTTGCGAAATGGTGCCTATTCGCCTGATGTGAAAGGTAAGGTGAACCGTTTCAAGATTGAGCCGGGACGAGGCAAGATGATTGTGCCTGACGGGCATGTTTACAACGTTATTGATTCGCTGATTGTGTGCAAGTTTTCGAGAGGCACGTATTATGATGGTAATAAGGATTTAGCGAACTATTACACATTGGCTACGGGTATACAGATGACGCCTGAGGAGCTTGATAAAGCCGGAGAGAGAATTGAGAACCTTGCAAGGCTGTTTAATATTCGTGAGGGCAAAGGCACAAGGGCATTTGACACTTTGCCATGGAAGATTAAGAATACTCCTGTTCCTGATGAGGGTCCTGCGAAGGGCATCGTCGTTAGTGATGAGGAACACCAGTTAGGTTTGGATGAGTATTATGCGGCGCGGGGTTGGACAAGTGATGGAGTGCCGACGGTTGAGAAGCTTAACGAACTTGGTCTCGGCGATTACGCGTACATTGTGAAGGACTTGGCAAAGGGAGGGAAAGCGTAAATGGTTCGCGCTCAAGACCGCAAGTTCGTTTCCGCTGACCCTGAGAAATGCGTAGGTTGCATAGTTTGTGAGTATGCTTGTTCTATGACGAATGAGAACACGTTTAACCCGACGAAGTCGAGGATTCGGGCTTTGCGTTTGGGTCCGCTTAACAATCTTGCTGTGACTTGTCGTCATTGTGAGGATCCTTCGTGTGTAGCTGCTTGCCCAAGGGACGCTTTACGACAAGAAGAGGGCACGGGAATAATCGTGGTTGATGAAGACGCGTGCGATGGTTGCGCTTGGTGCATCAGTGCGTGCCAGTTCGGCGCCATGATGATGCATCCAGAGAAAAAAGTAGCGTTCACATGCAACAGCTGCAAAGACCAGGAAGATGGTCCCCAATGCGTTAAATGGTGCCCAGAAGAAGCCCTAACCTTCGTCACAGCACAACAACTAGCACAAAAATCCAGAATAAGCGCCGTGAGAAATCTGTTCCAAGAAGCCAAAGAGTAAAAAGTCGAAAGCAAATAACACATAGCAAAAAGCCAGACTTGGTATCACATAACTTTCCATTTCTTAGTTTCTGAATCAAAGGGCTTTAACCTTTTTTCATTGAAGCCTAAATCATAGATAACCCATCATATTTGGGGCTGAATGATTATTCATTGCATTAACTATAGAGGGGGTGTATCTCTGGAAGCGCAACAGTACATAAACTCGTAAGAAAGCTGCGGAGCACAGAAACCCTCAAACGAAATCCAAACTAGCCCGCACTCGCCAACTACGAACGTGCACAATTGCACATTATTTCTTAAAATCGGAACCCATTAAGTTAATATAGCTTTCAACTGCCTAAATATTCCACAAACATGGAGGCAAAAGTGTTTGCACGGTTACGCTGGAAGGATTCTTTATGTTGACTTGAACACTGGAAAAACCCGGGTCTCTCCCTTAACCATAGATTACGCGAAAAAATACATAGGCGGAATCGGCTTAGGAATGCGTCTCTGGCTAGACAACTCAAAAAAAGGAGTCGAACCACTAAGCCCAGATAACCCACTCATTCTAACACTTGGACCAATATCCGGAACGATGTTCCCAACAGCAGGAAATGGACACGCATTCACCGCCAAATCACCTGCAACTCACGCAATCGGTGAAGCCGTCGCACATGGAACATTTGGCGCAGAACTAAAGCGAGCAGGATACGACGCCATAATCCTCAAAGGCAAAGCCGAAAAACTCGTCTACCTTTGGATAGACGACGACTCGATACAACTCCTAGACGCAACACACCTCACAGGTAAATCACCCTCAGAAACTGAAGACGCCATAAAAGACGACTTAGAAGACTACTATATTCGCGTAGCAGCCATAGGTCTCTCCGGAGAAAAACTCTCCAACATCGCATGCGTCATAAACGAAAAAACACGAGCCGCAGGAAGAACGGGCATGGGCGCAGTAATGGGTTCCAAAAACCTTAAAGCCATTGCCGTTCGCGGAACACATGACATAGTTCCAGCTAGACCAAACGAATTCATCGAAATGGTCCAAGAATTCCATGAACGCATGAAAGGTCCGGCCACACAAAAATACCGTACACTTGGGACTCCAGAAAACATCCTAGTTCATAACACGCTACATTGCATGCCTACACGCAACTACAACAACGCCCACTTTGAGGACGCTGAGAAAGTGAGCGGAGAACTTCTAAACGAAAGATACGTTGCAAAGATCTTAGGCTGTAGTAGCTGCGCTATGCGTTGCGAACATGAAGTCGTAATTCCAGAAGGACCCTACAAGGGCACTATGACTCGTATGGAATACGAAACATTATGGGCGCTAGGACCCTACTGTGGAATAAATCGCCTAGACACCGTAGCAAAAGGCATGGAGCTATGCAATTACTACGGCATGGACGCCATAAGCGCAGGAGTAATCGTCGGCTTTACCATGGACTGCTACGAAAACGGCATACTGGACAAAAAGGACCTAGACGGAATAGAAGCCAATTTCGGTAACTCCGAAGCACTCATTCAACTTCTCGAAAAAATGGGGAAACGCGAAGGCATTGGTGACACACTTGCCAACGGAGTTAGAAGTGCAGCACAAAAAATAGGGAAAGGCGCCGAAAAACTCGCTCAACACATAAAAGGACTGGAAGTCACAGGCTACGACCTCAGATGCCTTAAAACCGCAGCTTTAGGTTTTGCCGTATCCTTCCGAGGCGCCGATCACAACAGACATGGAGCCTATGCTTTCGACGTAAAGGGCAAGGTTGACCGCTTGAAAGCGGAGAAAGGCAGGGGAAAGATGGTCAGTGATATGGAAGACACTTACGCGCTCATTGACTCGCTAATAATATGCAAGTTTTCAAGAGGCACCTACTATAAAGGGCTGGAGGAAATGGCTAAACTCTATACTCTAGTCACAGGAATTGACATGACCGCTGAAGAGCTCAAGAAGTCAGGCGAACGAGTAAACACGGTTGCCCGACTAGTAAACATTAGAGAAGGCTTAGGCAGAAAAGATGATACTTTACCATGGAAAGTAATGAACGTGCCCATACCTGATGAGGGCCCAGTGAAAGGCGCCGTGGTAACGCAGGAAGAACTAGATTTGCTTTTAGATGATTATTACGTTTCTCGCGGATGGACGCTTGAAGGCGTTCCCACAACATCGAAGCTTAAAGAGTTAGGTATGGAAAGCTTGGCGAAGATTGTCAAAGGAAAACAGGAGGCTTAAATAGCATTGGTAAAGATTCACGAACGAAAATTCGTTTCAGCCGACCCCGAAAAATGTGTGGGCTGCCAAATCTGCGAGTACATTTGCTCTTGGACTAAGGAAAAAGGTTTCAACCCGTTGAAATCACGAATACGCGTAGTGCGCGTGAACCAACTAGCCAACATGGCTGTCACCTGCAGGCGCTGTGAAGATCCACCATGCGTTGCTGCATGCCCACGTGACGCCTTGACGCAGTCAGAAGAAACAGGCACTATAATGTTGGACATCGACAAATGCAACGGTTGTGGATGGTGCATCGAAGCATGCGACTACGGCGCGATAATGCTGCATCCAGAAACCAAAGTCGTCCACGTCTGCGACCTTTGCAAAGATGAGGGTGAACCACAATGTATCAAATGGTGCCCTGAAGAAGCCTTGACGCTAGTGACAAGTGACGTGCTGGCACAGAAAGCAAGAATCAGCGCAGTAAAGAAACTCTTCCAGCAAGCAAAGAAAAAGTGAGCTTAAGCAAACTCACCTCTTCAATATTTTTTTGGCGCTCTTACTTTTTCAATATTTCGCGTTTCTTCTTCTAGGTGAAAGTCTGAGTCAATAATTTGCTGGAACTGCCTTATGCATAAATGGCTTTTAGAGTATTTTTTCAACAAAGCTCTTGCATGTAGTACTGAAGGAGTTGGATAGACATCTGGGCGAGCAACTTTGAGGATTTTCGGAATTGTAGATGTTTTTAGAGCCGGTGATTCAGCCAAAGCCTAGTACACTTTTGCCTACATTAGCATAAGTCCAAAATCGGGCAATACCTGAGTTTTTGAAAATCCTGTTTCCATCAAAATCTTCCACAAATCACGCAACTCGTTGGCTTAAGCTTTTTTTGCATTTGTACGTAGACC
>WOR8_10001627_pt1 | contig 25635 bp, 16 predicted proteins | sample DeeMarSeWOR38_10_FD_19890 | JGI IMG/M metagenome (IMG submission 19890) | reverse complement strand
GCAAACGTAAGCTCAAATGACTCGATCCAATCACACTGCCAATCGTTAGAGGCGCCTTCCTGAAACGCGGATACCGCGATGGTTTGGCCCGGCTCCAGTCCTAAATCTTCCAGCGGGATGACCGCGTGAATCGTATCGCCGTCAATCGTGTATTCGTAGTCCTCAAGCAGGATCTCTTCGGTCAATGCGTCATAGACTTCTACGCCGTTGGGGTTGCCGTCGCGCCAGCCTAGCATCACTACCACATCAGCGCCAATGGGGTTGTCCAGGTTCGTCGCGTTGCCCTCGTACTCGGAGTTGGTCATGCCGGTATCCGGATTGTTGTCCGTATCGAGGAGCCAATGATAGTAGTATCGATTGGTCATGCCTGCCGGCGTTTCCTCTACCGAAGGCGCGAAAACACCGTACACCGTCATCGTCAGATTCAGGTTACCTTCGTCCACCCATGCCTCAATGCGCTTGATGTCGCCGCTCGAATCGGCCATGTCAGACGGATCGTCCACGCCAGAGACCTGAATCTCAACGTTATCCAATACCGGCCATGGATCAGCACCAGCTTCTGGCATATAGTTGTTGAAACGAAGGAAGATTTCGTCCCCCGCGCTGGCTCCGGAAAGATCCAGCGTGACTACAACGGGGAAAATCTCACCGTCAGTGCCGAGTGCGACATGATCATACGATGCATAGTCGAGCAGGGTAATACCGGCAGCGCCGAGTACATCGTTCGCGTCATCCGCGACAAACGAGCCATCGCTTGCAAGGACGGAGACGGTCAGGCCATCATGCCTATCTGCGGCTACGTCATCGGGATGACCCCAATCGAAGCTAATCGTAATCGAAGACTCACCAGTTAAGGTTCCGATACTCTGATAGAGGTACGAACCGGCCAAGGGGTCCCCTTCCACAGTATCCCATGAACAAAATACAACGACTTGGCTTCCGTTTGGTGTGATCCACGAATCGTTGCTCTGCCATGCATCTTCCCAAAAGCCGCCGGCATTGTTGTCATACCAGTCAGTGACGTCGGGGATACTTGGCCCAGCGTTTGCTTCGAAATCGCCATTGGTAACGAGAAGGTCTGCCTTTGCAGGGATACTGATAGATAGCAGAACAACACAAGGAACCAAATAAAACAATTTTCTAAACATGTTAATCCTCCTTTAAAATTTTAATAATCTTGCTTTGGCTACACACCAAAGCACTTATAGCCTTCTACAAATCGATACAATCTCCATATTTACGAAAATATTTTCGCGATTTGACACCACCTCCTTTCTTCAATGAGCTAAATTTAAGCTACTAATTGAAAAAATAAAACCTGAAATAGGTCACAAAATTCCCACCTGCCATAGGGCCGAAAATCCAATAAAACCTACAGTTTAATTTATACAAAATTAGCTATCTCAATGTCAAGAGTAAAATTCGGGTGATTATGTGTGCAACCCACACAAAAATGGGAAAGAATCGAAGGAAGCACTAATTTCGCCCTTTTTAGCCTTCAGATAAATCCTGTATTTTCCTCTGCAACCAAATAAATGAGGCCTATGCTTAATCATCAAGCATAGGCCCCAAACTAATGTTAACTCATTTACCTCAACGGCAGTCCAGAATAGTATAGTCCTTCAGAATTACAGTACCATCCTGATTCAAGTCTTCCATAATCGAAAACGTCAATCTTGCTGTTTTACTTACCGGCAAGGAAAAGAACCTCTTCTTTGGACAATGCTCTGTTGTAAATCATGATTTCATCGAGCATGCCGTCAAACAAACGGCCTGTTGCTTCCGGATTGTCACCCAACAGAAGAGAGAATTCATTGGTATCAATTCCATCGAGATCAGGATTGGAAGCATCCGGTTCTCCATCGATATAGACCGTGGCACCTACATTGGTATCGTAAGTTGCAGCGACATGATACCATTCATCGAAGGCCAGTTCAGTTGCCGTGTTTGCGGCTTGCCAGCCTCGGCCACCACCCGAGAATGCATAGTGAACACCTGTAGTCTCGTTATTAACACCAAGTCTCCAGGCATTTTCGCCTTTGGCAACCATGGCCATCCACGCAACAGGACGCGACCTGATGTTTACCCAGGTCGAGACGGTCATTGCATCGGTAAAACTGAATTCCGCAGCACCGCCGCAGTCCACGTAGTCATCTCCGTTGAAATCCAATGCCATACCGACTACGCCTTCTACGAAAGTCGGATCACCTATTGCAACTCCATCGAGACCGTTGCCGGAACTATCGGTCAAGTCGTTCTCGAATGCATAATGCGCAACCAGGCTGTCAGTGCCGGGATCGACCGGAGCACGAAAACCTGCAAGGTAGAGAATCTCACCTTCAGACAAAGCCCTGTTGTATATCATGGCTTCATCAATGATACTTTCTGAAAAACGACCACCAGCCTGTGTATTTGTTCCTATGGCAACATTGTAAGTGCTGAGGCCTATGCCACCCACATAGTCCGATGTAACTGACAGTTTTCCGTCGACATATATCTTAAGCTGCTCTCCATCAAATGTCCCTGCTGCATGGTGCCATTCGCCGTTAAACTCTGCCCCAACGTCGGCATGAGCCGTATACCAACCGCCATCATAGACGAAGAACTCGATCTGATTTTCAACTCTATGACCTTTTATCATATAAGAGGTGTCGCCTTTGCCCAGCCATGGATTATTATCAATGGTGCCGATGTCCTGCGTGTTCACCCAGAGCGAAAGCGTGACCTGCTCGGTGAGATCAAAGAGTGGATCATTGCCGAGGTCAACGTAATCATCCACACCGTCAAGCTGCAGGCCCATGCCAACCGCACCTTCGACAAATACCGGCTCGCCGACAATAGTTCCATCGAGACCATTGCCGGAACTGTCATTCGCATCGTTCTCCAGTTCATAGTACGCTACCAGACCATCACTGCCGGGGTCAACCGGAACTACAGGTATCATGTATTTACAAATCGTACAAAGCCGCAGCTTGTCCACCTGTTACTCCATCAGGCTCGCGACTGCCGGTCAAAAAGACCAGCCGATGACCACCCAGTACATCATCCGGGCTCCCGCTGGAATTCTGCAATGTAGCTCCAGCAGGCAATTCGGCGATAACTATACCACCAACAGGGCCTGTGTCCGCTGATACCTCTGCTATCGTAGCCAGAACTGTCCCCTCTTCATCGAGGTTATTGTTATTAATCGAGATACCCCGTGATATAGTCCCGTCTGTGGGAAGTGGAACCGCACCTTCGGCATACATGTTATCCATAACTCCATCAGTCAATGCGATACCTGCAAAAATCGGGTGGGTCGGGTCAGTAACCGCCAGCCTGACATCTCCAGTGGTGTCCGGCATATCCGCACCATCAGTGAAGCCCAGGCGGCTATTACGCAGCGTATAACCATTCAGATTAATCATGGGAGCCGTGATGCTGTTCCACAAAGTGGCACCACTGCCGCTGTAATGGCTGCTGGATGCCGTACGACTAATAATCACCAGATCAAAAGTATTGAGGTATTCCACATCGGGATCCTGAGAGGTGAGAACGCGTACCACGTCGTAGCCGTTGGCCTTCAACAGGTCGGTATAACCAATATCCGGCGCCATGGTGAAGCCGACTGCGGCAGCATCAGCATGGGGCTCGTCGTCGGCAGCGTGGTAGGAGACCCAGGCAATCGTGGGAGCGGGTTCCGGTTCGGCTGCCAATACTGCTGTGCCCCATTGAGAGGCATCATTCCAGCCTTCTATGGCCGAAAAACCGAGCATCTTACCTTCTCGAGAATCACCGCCGTCGTCATCGTCATTGTAGTAACAGTCGATACCAATCAAGTCACCTGCCTGAGGCATTACACCCCATATCGACATCCAGGGCATCTTTACCTCGATACGCCAGCCGGTGTCAGTGGTTACCTGTGCGTGCTCAATACCGTCAGTATATCCAGCAACGTTCGTTCCCTGTATGTCGTCGGTTGTCCAGCCAAATGTATACTGGTGGTCGTCTCCGGATAACGCCGTGCTTAACTTGGTGTTGCCACCATCGAAATATATCTCCACGCTATCATCCTGCCAAGAACTGGCCGAATCATTTTGCAGACTGTCGTCGGTAACGTCTACGAGAACATAAAGATTTTCCGCATCATACAACGCCTTCCAGGTGCCGGAGCCGTCGGCTGGATCTTCCAGAGCAGCGAAATCAGCCGCTGCTGCATCAGCCCAGATGTCATCAACCTCACCGTCAATCACGGGCGTGCCAAAGCCGATTTCCATATCGACATCTTGTGCCGCCACTGGGCCGAGTAAACCCAGAACTATAAAGGTACAAATTAAATAAAACAATTTTCTAAGCATGATAATCCTCCTTTAAAATTTAATAATCTCGCTATGGTCACACACCAAAGCACATAAAACCTTCCGACAAAACGAATACATTCTATCCATATTTGTAGAAGATGTTTTTCGCGATTTGACACCACCTCCTTTCTTCAATGAGCCGAATTTGAACTGCTAATTGAAAAAACAAAACCCGAAATATGCCACAGAATTTCCACCCACCAGTAGGCTGGAAACTCAATAACTCCTGTATTTTTATTTATACAAGATTAGCTATCCGAATGTCAAGAACAAAATCCGTCTGCTCTAATTTGTGGCTTAAACATAATAGAGAAGCCTGTTTTTAGCATTAAATTGATTCTTTTGCCTTATGTACGGGCATTTTTATACAGAATTTTATACCGAATTTAAGGCTATAGATGCCATATTTGGATAAGCCTTTAATAAACCGTCGGGTACAGGCTGTTTTTCGCCGCTAACCAGGGCTTTTAGTTCTATGGCGTTTGCAAGCTCGGCGCCTCGGTAATGATTGTTGGCGATGACCGTTAAAAATTCATAAGCTTCGGCCAGTTTTTCAATTCTGTCATGTATCCCTGCAAGCTCCTCACGATTGTAATAATAATCATAAGTCTCATCCCTGCCAGCCTTGCTGAACCATTTTTCGGAGTTTCTGCCATGCATTCGAAAATAGCCTGACCGCCCTACCATGCAGTGCTGCAAATTAAACGAGTTCCATGTAGTCGGATAGTCAAGGTTACAGACCGTCACATCGAGTTCCTGAAGAAATTCCAGCGCCTCTTTTTCCTGCCATGATTTATGCCGGACTTCCACTGCAAGTTCGAATGCATCACGGAAGTTATCCACAATCGATGTCAAATGCCGCCGGCTGTCCGGACAATCCGTAAAATCGTACCGGAATTGAACCAGCAGATTCTTTAATTTGTCCGCCTCAAGAAATGGCTCAAAACCTTTATGAAAATACCCGACCATTTCAGCATCAATTTTGCCTTTATGGCTAAAGTCCTGATGCAGCTTGGCTGTAAAGAAGAAGTCTTTTTTTTCCGAAGTTCTTTCAAGCCACGATTTCGTATTCTTAATAAACGGCGGCCGGTAAAAAGTGCTGTTAATCTCGATGCAATCGACAAACCTGCTGACGTATTCGAGCTGGTCGATTTTAGAATCGGTATAAACAATCCCCTTCCAGTCCGGATATGACCAGCCCGCAACGCCTATGTAAACCTTTCCCGACATATTTCATCCCTGCAAACATCGTCATTCCCGCGAAGGCGGGAACCCACTTTAACTCTATAACAAACCTTGTTACATTTTTGTAGGCAAAAGATAAATACCTGTGTATTATAATACACATTAGCGATAAAAACACAGAATCACATGATGGCCATATGAAAAGGTGAACAAAATGATCCGCTTCCTGTGTACTATTGTGCTGTTCTTTATTGGTCTTCTCCCTGCTATGGCTTCGACAAACAGCGATTACCGACTGGATGTAGGCCCGCTGATCTTGGAAGTATACATTTCAGAGACAGCAAATATTTTTCATGCGGTGGATCAGATCGCCCAATGGAGTGAGTTCTGCCATAAGCAGTATATCTCCTACTTTCAGGGGCTGGAGGGAGGGATCGGTAAACGGGACCGAGATCTTCTAGCGCAACATTGCGCCATTCGTAGCACGCATGGCTGGGGTGGCGGTTTGGAGCAGACATTCTATACCCCTCTTGACCTTGATGAGGCGCTCGCCTTGGGCGTCAAAGAGAAATACCTTAGCAAAGAGGAAGCACAGACCGAACTACAAGTCCTGACACACTTCCAAAGCCGTGTTGTACGACTTATGACAGAAGAGTCGTCAACGCTCACGCAATTCGTGCAGCAATTGCAGGCCAAGCGCTCCGACATGGTTGCATTTGCCAATAATACCTCTAAGTTTGTCGGTGGAGCGAAACTAACTATTCCCGTCTATTTAATGGCCAATCCCGATGAAAGGAACTGTGGAGGTGGTTTCAACGGCGGTCGGCTAACCTTGGAGATCGCCAAGAACTACGATATGTATCCAACCCTTCTTCACGAGCTTTTCCATGCTTTCATCCGGACGAAACAGGAACTGATCAACAGGGCTGCCAACTCAGTATCGGGATTGGATGCTGAGACACTATCGGAGGGATTGGCCTATGCTTATAATCCCGGTCTTATTCAGGCCAGCAATTCAGGGCAAACGGATCAACTCTTGTCAATGGTTGCCAGGTTCATGACCCAAGGTTCGTCCCTCAATGATTCATATACTCGTTTCAGCGTATATGGACTTGCGCTCCGCCCGCTTCTGAAAGACGCATTTCTCGGTAAACGCCAGACGCTGGATGCATTTCTTCCAAGAGCGACCGACGCATGGCTGGTCTTGATCGAACTTGAAAAAGCCCTTAGCACAAAATCTGACTACCAACCGCACGACTATCAGAAAGATCCAAGGCACTCCATTTTCATATTTGGTATCTACGACAAATACGGTTGTGAAGTACTCATGAAATCCACCGGCCAGCACTATTTCGGTCGCAATCACATTGCAGATCACTACAAGGAAATGCTGGCAAATAAAGCCAAACCAGGTGACACGTTCATTCTACTGCTTTCCCTGGACGACCCTGGTCGTGTACCCGAAGAGTTCTCCGATCTCATGCCTTTGTCGTGGCCTGAAATCAAACGTCGCCTGAAACAGAGCCAAACTATATTCAAGCAAGGTAAGGCTCGGGAGATGAACGTCTTCTTGCTCGCTACACCGACCGCTGAGAGTTTACGAAACGAGTTCCGGCGACTTGTTACGGAAGAAAAGTTTATTCCTGATAAGGGTACAACCACAAAGTGAATCGCTTTTAGCCCATCGACTTAGAGCAAAGCATGGAGAAGGGCCAACAAGACAAATGAAGCTGGCGTCTTACAACCGCGTCTGATCCTCAGCATGTGAAATTCACAATTAAAAGATCTTACATCATCCATTGACGAGAGCAATAGGTGTTGGTTCTACTCCACCTCGGCCAGCTCGTCCCATTGGGTGGTGTATCTTTTCGAGCGTTTGGCAAACTTGGTTCGCCAGGACTGGTCTATGCCCTCGGCCGCCCATATCAGCGGGCTGTCCGGCAGCTTTAGGTTCACAGCATCAATCGCGCGCATCAATCTCTTCGATTTCTGCCTGTCGGCCTGGTCGAACAAGTTGCCCTGCACCCTGCCTTCGGGCACGATATCGCCGAGAATAAGGCCGGCCTTGGCGTACAAAAATCCCTTTTTGTAGAGCCGTTCTATCGCTGCGGTCGCGTATTCAATCAGCTCGGGTGTATAATTCGTGGCGACCGGGAAATGAACGCCGCGTGAATTAAAATATCTCTTTTTCGGATTAACAAAACGGCTCGTCATTACATATACAGTCATCGCCCCGGCGGCCAAACCTTCGTCTCTGAGTTTCTCGCCTGCTCTCGAAGCATAACTGGCTATCGCCTCTTTAAGCTCTTCGACTGTTTCGACCTTTCTGCCGAACATCCTTGATACGGTTATGCCCTTTTTAGCCGGCGGCTGGTCCTCTAATTCATAGCAACAGATACCCCTCAGTTCGTAAACAGTTCTGACGCCGGTAACACCGAAACGCCGTCTCATCCACTCGATATCAACGCCGCGAAGGGCCAGCGCCGTTTCAATCCCCTCTCGTTTCAATTTGATGCAGGTCCTTATGCCGATGCCCCAGATGTGCTCTACGCTGGTCTGCGCCAGGGCTTCGTCGATACGGGCCTGGTCGGTAAGCTCGAACACACCGTCCGCTTCGGGCGAGTGTTTGGCGAATCGGTTGGCTATCTTTGCCAGAGTTTTCGTCCCGGCGATGCCTATGGAAACGGGCATACCGGTCCATTGCTTTACGGTATGCCTGATTTTCCTGCCGTAATCGGTCAAGTCATCGCCGAAGCCTGAAAGATTCAAAAACGCCTCGTCAATCGAATACACCTCAATCTCCGGCGTAAAATTGCAAAGCGTCTCCATCACCCGGCGGGACATATCGGCGTAAAGCGTATAGTTAGAAGAAAGCGCCGCCACGCCGTGCTTTTCGGCCAAATCCTTGATCTTGAAAAACGCCACTCCCATTCCGATACCGAGTTTCTTGGCTTCATTCGACCTCGACACCACACAGCCGTCATTGTTGGAAAGCACCACGACCGGCCTGCCTTCCAGGGACGGCTCGAAAATCCGTTCGCAGGAAACATAAAAATTATTGCAATCGACAAGTGCAAATATATTATATTTCATAATGCGTGTATAACGTTAGTGACAACCCCCCAGACCTCGAACTCTACCTGGTCGTTGATTTCCTGACTCCGGTAGGCATCGTTCTCCGCTTCGAGCGTCAGTTTATTCCTGCGTATGCGGATTCTCTTGACGGTAAGCTCACCGTTGACGACTGCTATAACAACGTTCCTGTCTCTGGGCTCGATGCTGCGGTCGACGACCAGCAGGTCCCCACTGTGAATTCCCGCCTTGAGCATCGAATCGCCAGCAACCCTGACAAAGAACGTTGCCGCGGGATTCTTTATAAGATGCCTGTTCAAATCGAGCTTTCCTTCCTCGTAATCGGCGGCCGGGGAAGGAAATCCTGCCGGCACAGTCGCCATAAAAATCGGCTGTCGGCGCTTGGTCGAGCGGTCCGGCTTATAAACAATCTCTACCTTCGTTTCCATACGCCGTACTATACAACGTTACCCGCCTGGAATCAAGCACGCTTATGCCAAATCCTTAGCTTCCGGGCCCAATTATAAAAGGCCTATGCCGAACTTATCGGCACAGGCCTCGAAATCAATCAAATTCTGCTGTTCATAGCAGATTTTACTGCTCAGCAACCTCTCTCGGCTGATACAGACGGATATCATCAATATACATCTTGCCCGAACCGCCGGGGACTGTCATGTTGCCCTGGGTACCAAGACCAATCGCTATACTGTCAACATTGGTCAGAGTTATACCCTGATCGGCAAAAGCCGAAAGCGGAACTACCCACTCTGTCCAGGTGTCGATGTTCGCCGCAGCCGGATCATCGTGAACTACTACCGCAGGTGCGCCTGCGCTGTTGGCGACGGCCACATAAAGCGGCTCTGCATCGTTGCTCTCGATGCCAATATCCTGGTTCGTCCACTGCCCGGTGACATTACCGGTAGTCGTAACGTTTGTGAATACCGCCTGGCACGTCAGAGCCGCATCATGACTGGTTACTGCCAGACCAATGTAAACGTTTGTGCCCATCTGAATGGGCTCCGAGGCACCAAGCTTCTGCCACGTAGTGCCATTGGCTGAACTGTACGCTGAGAAGGTGCCGGCTATATCGCGCTCTATCTTCACCCAGTACGGCGCCGTGATACCAGCAGTTGTATTATCGACGCTGGTAGCGCTTCTGCCCGGGCGACGCTGGAAAGAAACGCCCGAGGCAGGTGTAACAACCATCATCGCGTGTGCCGATTCCGGATCGAGCGTCTCGCGAATCATCACGCCCGCCTTGGCCCAGGCATTAGTGTTATCTACACTTTCGACTCTGGCAACAATCGAACCAGTGCCGGCCAACGTCTTAAAGGCATAGTGGAATTCGTCAGCTTCCACGCCGTCAACTGCCCAGATGTCCGCGCCTGAGCCGGTCATCGTGTATGTACCGACCGGGCCTTCGACGAAGCTGCCTGTGGATGCCGGATTGCCCCTGAACCAAAGCGACAATTCCGTGACACCTTCTTCTGTCCAGTTCCGCTGGTCAGTCAATGTCAGCTTCACCTCCGAATATTTGGCAGAGCCCTGCTTGTTGTTATCGTAGGCAATCGGCATTGACTGATTGCCGCCGTGGACGATAGTTTCCTCAGTATAAGAAGGCGTGTTTTCATCGCCAACAGCGGAGCCTGTGCCGTTACCGGGAATATAACCGGGAGAGCCCGGAGCGCCTGCTCCAAGCCCATCATGCCATGCGTACCATATTTGGTTATCGCCGGCATTGTAATCCTCGAAATCGTCTATTACAAAGTAATCACCAGTTGTAAAGCTCCAGACATTGCCGGCCCATGGACTATCGGGATTTGTGCTGTTAACCTCATCTATCCGCCAGTAGTACGCTGTGTGCAATGTAAGCTTGCCGGGATCATAACTCTCCTCGCCGAGGGCTTTAGACCCTTTGTACTCGGGCGAGACAGTAGTTGCATTCTCGACGGCGTCCGCATCAGTCCCGAAGTACACATCATGCGATTCAGCGACGGCTCCCGCAATCCAGCCAAGAACCACAGATGGCTTTACATCCACGGCGCCATTAGTCGGATTCGGCCCGCTGACTGCACCCTCGGTAGTAAAGCTCCAGACATCTCCCTTATACGTCTGGAGGCCATCAGCCTCATCAACCCGCCAGTAGTAGGTCTTAGCTAATTTCAGCGGGCCGGGATTATATGTCGTGGTACCGACAGGAGTACCCATTGCTGCATTGTTTACATCGTCGAAATCTTCGCCGAATACTACATAGTGCAATTTCGCACCATATCCGGCTGTCCAGCTAAGCTTCACACCCAGATTGATAAACTCGGCACCATCAGTCGGCACAGGAAAATAGGCGGTCTTGGGTGGAACCGTAAAACTCCATACATCGCCCTTCCATGGACTATCCGGATGCAAATCGTTGACCTCGTCGATTCGCCAATAGTAGGTCTGGCCATTAACAAGACCGTCCGGATAAGCATAACCTGCAAAGCCGGCAATATAAAAATTCGTATTCAGGTCCTGGTTACCTCGGAATACTTCAGAGTCACGAGTGGCGTCGTTTACGTCATCAAAAGTTTCGCCCATATAAACATCATGCGAGAATGCAAAATCTCCCGCCTTCCAGGACAGGTTCACCCACGTATTAGGATGTATAGCTCCATCGGCCGGATCAGGGCCAAAAGCTTGCGCCACTCCTTCGCCTAACATGGCAAGCTGAACTTCGTCTTGTGTCAGCCCACGCATGTAGATGCGAGCATCATCGATCATCCCGAGAAAACAGCGACCATTACCTTCCTGAGTCCTGCCAATATTTACATTCTCCGTATCTGCATCTCCCGGCAACTGAATTCCTGATCCACCTGTGCCAGCATCTTCACCGTTAATGTAATACTGGTGGTGGCCGTCGATGACCATCGAGCAAACGTGCACCCATTCATTTAGCGGTACTTCCATGCTGCTCGTAGTCCCAACATAGGCACCGCCACTGGTTGTGCTAAAATGAAGAGTACCGGGATTGAATGTATATAAGCTGTACGAGCGGTTACTATTGCCCTTTGCAAGAATCCCCTGCCAGTTTTCAGAGCCAGGACCACCATGCCTTTCAGTATTTATCCATGCCATTACGGTAACTTCGTTGTCTGCCGTTAGTATCTCAGCATGTGGCACATCTACGTACTCGTCAACTCCATTTAATTGCAGCGCTCCTCCGATTTTCCCGGTCACCCATCTTGGATTGCCCTGAAGGTCACCATCGTTGCCGTTGCCGCTGGAATCAGTGGCGATCATTCCGGAGCCGTCGTCGAGCCTCCACCAGCCGACAAGGTCCGGATCCGCGGCATTGGTTACATTCGCCAAAGCCACGCTGAGCACAAGGACAAACGAAATCAGACAGATCAATTTTCTGTACATAATGATTCTCCCATAATAAGAGTTAATAAAGTAAGAATTACTGATAACAATTTTCATCTTTATGATATTTACTTTCTGTCCGCTCGGAACATCATTTGCGGCATGCAATTACCTCCTTCCTTAAACGGCTAATATTTGAACCTATTTAACCAAAAACTCAAATAAACCATAGAAATCCCCCCCTGTACAAGATGAAAAATCTAAAGATTTCCAGTCATCATTTATATACCAAATCAACCCTACTGCCGTCAAGAAAAAACTTGACTTTTATTGGACTTTTACAGTTGTTTTCTATTCCAGTCTTTAAATCACATTGTCATAATTCACCGTGCGCAAATCCCGTTTAGACATACGTGTAGGACGTTTTTATTGCTCTTAGCCCCTTTATCGATAGGGTTGTTTGTTTTGATAGAGACCGAGTCGCTTTCTCATATCTTGAACAATATATTCATCAACTTTTCCGTCGGCCAGCTTGATCGCCTTTTGAACTGTTTCGACAGCTAAATCAAAATCCCCAGAAGCAGCATAAGCAATGGCCAATGTATCCAATGCAGCTGGTTGGTTATAATCGCAAAGTTCGCAGGCATGCAGGGCCAGCTCACGGGCTTTGTCAGGATTATTTAGTTTCGTAGAATAAATCCAGGATATATTATTCATCGCGGTAATCTGGTCAGGCTTAATTTTAAGCGATTGTTCGTAGTACTTAACAGCGTCATTCCATTTACGCTGACGAAAATAAATGGCGGCAACACGATTATGAACTTTTTCATCTCGGGGATTGACTTGCAGACTTTTGAAATAGTAACTAAGCGCCTTATTTAAATCCCCTTTTGCAGACCACAATCCTCCAAGATCATAATAGACCTGAGCCGTCTGAAGGCCCAACTCAACGGCTTTATTATAGTGAACAAGCGCCTGGTCCGGCTTGCCCTGTTTTTGCAGTAGAGATGCAAGAGAATGATGGGCAGGAGAGTTTGTTGGATCGATCTGAATTGCATTGTTAAGGTGTATGATCGCATCGTCAAGTCTCCCCAGATTTGCCAGCGTTATTCCAAGATTGGCTTCTGCATCGCTATCGTTCGGATTAAGCTTAATTAAGGCATAAAAGGGTTCAAGGGCCTCTTGAAATTTTTGTTCCTGAAAGGCTATCTTGGCCAACTTCCCAAAAGTCTCAGGAAACGTTGGCCTTTCCAAAGACAACTTTCTCAAGATCTGTTTGCACTGCTCATATTGTCCCCTGTGTTCGTATATCAGGGCTTGTTTGAAGGACACATGAATATTAATGAGGTCCTTGGCATCATCCTGATTCCGATCGAACGGCCTCTGATCGTTTGTGCCACCGACATACCCAAGGGACTCAAGCCGATACAAATCCTGTGCAGTCAGACCCATCCAGTTACCAGCGGTGTTCTTAGCCAGGGCCTGTTCAAGGACCTGCTGTAACTGATGCTCAAAAGCGGCTCCGCGTTCGGATTGCTGCTCGAAAAGGTTATTCTGCTCATTGGGATCCCGGACAATATCGTATAATTCCGGCCGGATTGACTGGATGTATTTATAGCGGTCGGTGGTTAAAGCCATCAAGGCGTTCGCGCCATATCTTGTTGGAACGATACTCTCGGAATACAGCGATCTGTTTTTATCGAGGAGACTTTTTCCTTTAAGATGAGGCGAAAGATCTCTGCCCTGGATTTTCTCAGGTTTGTCGATACCGAGAATCCCGCAAATGGTCGGCAGGATATCAACCAGGCCAACACAAGGAGAAATCCTTCGAGATTCCGTCTGTCCGGGTAATTTAAAAATGAGGGGTACCTTGACGGCAGATTGATACACAAAATAGGTATGAGTCAGTTCACCATGCTCACCCAGCATTTCGCCATGGTCACCCGTAATTATGATTAAAGATGAATCATATAGACCAGCTTCTTTGATCCTGTTAATGACCTTGCCGATACAGTGGTCAGTATAAGCTATCTCGCCGGCATACGGATTATCAGCATACTCAGTGGCAAAAGGTTCAGGCGCTTCATAATCATCATGCGGATCATAGTAGTGTAAGAACAGAAAAAACTTTTCGCTTTGGTGTTCATCAAGCCATTCGATGGCAAAGCGGGTAGTTTCTTCTCCAATACGTTCATCTCCAGATAACGCATGACGAACATCAACAAAGCGATCGTTATAAGTCTCAAATCCCTGGGCCATACCAAATTCCGAATCGAGCACAAAGGCACTGATGATGGCCGCTGTCCTGTAACCTTCTGCGCTTAGTATCTCGGCCAGGGTTCGATGGGATTGATTCAACTGGTAACCGATATTATTGCGAACACCGTGATGTGGCGGAATCGTGCCGGTCATAATGGTGCAGTGGGCCGGCAGCGTAATAGGAGCAGTTGAAATAGTATTCTCAAATAAAACACCCTCACCGGCAACATGGTCTATATTCGGTGTAATCTGTTTGGGATAACCGTAACAACTCAGATAATCACTACGGCATGTGTCAATGCTGATAAGGATGACATTGGAAATATCTTGCGCATGGGGCCGCAGAAAAATCCATATCGCAACTGCCACTGTTGCAATCATCAGCAGAATTACAAGCCAAAAGAGCTTTGAAGATTTTGGGCGATCCATATCATATCTCTAGTTTACAGAATCAGCACCGGTTTTTCCCATATAACATTTATATCTTTATTCAGCTACTCCACAGAGCATATCTTTTCAATATTCTGCCAAATCAATTCTGACAATTCAAGACTTCCGGCCTTCTCGATAAGCAAAATCTAATGGTTAAGCGTTATTACTAAAATATCAGGGCCTATGCCAAACCTGTTAACATAGGCCCCGAATTGATTCAAACAACTATGTTATATCCGCGAAAGCGGATTCTACTAATCAGCAATCTATCTCGGTTGATACAGACGGACATCGTCAATATACATCTTGCCCGAACCGCCGGGAACAGTCATATTGCCTTTCGTACCAAGACCAATCGCAATCTTGTCAATATTGGTTAGGATTATGCCCTGGTCGGCAAAAGCTGACAGCGGAATTACCCACTCGGTCCAGACGTCGATGTTCGCCGCAGCCGGATCATCGTGAACCACAACCGCAGGTGCACCTGTGGTGTTGGACACGGCCACATAAAGCGGTTCTGCATCGTTGCTGGCGATGCCGATATCCTGGTTCGTCCACTGCCCAGTGACATTACCAGTAGTCGTAACGTTTGTGAATACAGCCTCACATGCCGCCGATGCATTGTGAGCGGTCACAGCCAAACCGATATGGACATTCGCGCCCATCGGGATGTTTTCTGTACCCACAGTCGTCCACGTGGTGCCGTTGGCCGAAATAGATCCTGTAAAGTTTCCGGATATGTTACGCTCGATTTTCACCCAATATGGTGCAACAATTCCGGTATTGTCTGTATTCAAGCTGGTGACACCTGTTCCTGGACGTCGCTGGAAGGAAGCGCCTTGAGCAGGCGTTATAACCATCATCGCATGCGAAGAATCAGGATTGAGCGTCTCTCGAATCATCACACCCGCCTTGGCCCAAACATCGGTCTGCTGGACGCTCACGACTCTTGCGACCATTGAACCGGCTCCGGATAGCATCTTATACGCAAAATGGAATTCATCTGCTTCAACACCGTTAACCGCCCAGATGTCCGCACCGGAGCCGATCACAGTGTAAGTGCCTGTCGGGCCCTCGACAAAGCTGCCAACTGCTGCCGGATTGCCCCTGAACCAAAGCGACAATTCGGTGACGCCTTCCGCAGTCCAGTCTCGCTGGTCTGGCAACGTATACTCAGCTTCCGAATACTTGGCAAAGCCCTGTTTGTTGTTGCCGAATGCAATCGGCATTGCCTGGTTGCCACCGTGAACGATGGTTTCTTCGGTGTAAGAAGCGGTCGTTTCGTCGCCTACTGCAGCACCGGTACCGTTACCGGCAAAATAAGGATCAACTCCAACCACACCATAACCGAGGCCGTCATGCCATGAGTACCATATCTGGTTATCATTAGAGTCATAAATCTCGAAATCGTCTATGACAAAGAAATTGCCTGTCGAAAAGCTCCAGACATTGCCTTTCCACGGACTTAGGGGATTGACACCGTTAACCTCATCGATCCGCCAGTGGTACGTCGTGTTCAATGTAAGCTGACCGGGATCGTAGCTTTCATCACCAAGTGCTTTTGGTCCTTTGTATTCTGGCGAAGCTGTTGTGGCATTCTTTACAGCATCTGCATCCGTACCAAAGTACACCTCGTGCGAAGCGGCAACTGCTCCCGCAACCCAGCCAAGAACGACAGACGGTTTTACATCCACAGCGCCATCGGCCGGATTCGGGCCGCTTACGGCGCCTTCGGTAATGAAGCTCCAGACTTCGCCTTTGTACGTACCGGCGCCATCGAATTCGTCGACACGCCAGTAGTAAGTCTTAGCCAATTCGAGTGTGCCGGGTGAGTAAGTCGTAGTACCTCTCGGCTCACCTACAGTAGCATTGTTCACCTCGTCGTAATCATCGCCGAAGAAAACATAATGCAATTTTGAGCCGAAACCTGCCGTCCATTTAAGCGTTGCATCTGTAAGCACAAATTCGGCACCATCGGCCGGGATAGGATCGTATGCAGTCTTGGGTGGAATCGAGAAGCTCCAGATGGGACCTTTCCACGGACTGTTCGGCTCAGCCTCATTTACCTCATCGACTCGCCAATAATAGGTCGTGCCATTAACAAGACCATCCGGATAAGCATATCCGGGAAAACCGGCAACATAAAATAAATCGGTCAGGTTGCCACGGAATGTATCACCGGTGCCGTTGTTAACATCCTCAAAATTGTCACCCAGATACAAATCATGTGAGACCGTAAAATCACCAGCCGACCAGCTTAAAGATACCCACGTTGCGCTGACAAGGGCCCCGTCCTTCGGAGAGGGATTCCAAGCATAGGGGAACGCTCCGAGGCCGACCATAATGACCTGTATTTCTGCCTCTGTTAAAATCTTGTCATAGAACATTATGTCATCTATAACGGCCTTTGCTCCATTTGCCATTGGAATGTATGCCACGGTCTCCAGTCCAAAGCGGAGATTCGGGGCCAGCGCGGGAAAACCACCGATTGAAGCGGCCCTCGAAACTTCCACGCCGTCAAAATACAGTATCGCAGGACCACCGCCAAATTCCCACGTCACAGCAACATGATGCCAGGTGTTGGCATTGATAACACCGGCCGGATCAAACTCGATACCCTGGTAGTCGGCATCTGTGACATCCTCAAGATAGAATCCGAATTCCTCCGGATTGATATCGGCATGGTTTGCTCCCTTCGATATGAAAAAGTATATGGTGCTAGTACTTGCATCAAAAAGTCTGTAGTCTGCCGGATCAGATCCATCCCAATCGGGTTTGAACCAGAATGCAAGAGTGCCTGTTTCAGTTAGGAAATTTGGAATCTCAATATAGTCATCCACTCCATCGAGATAGACCGCTCCTTCCAACTTTCCTGTCGTCCATTGGGCGCCGCCATTGAGAGTGCCATTATTGCCGTTGCCGCTTGAATCTCCAGCAGTAATCCCGGTTCCCTCATCGAGCCGCAAATGAGCGACAAGGTCTTCCACTTGGGCGTTGGCCATGCTGTTGAATACCAGGCCAACCAGTAAAACTAAACAAATCAGAAAAATCAGTCTTCTACACATAATATTCTCCTTACAAAAGGATTAAGATAATAACGCTCCGGCCACACACCAAAGCGGTCGATAAAAAACTCTACTTTCCTTATTGATTCGTACGACACATGAATATTTTATATATTTCATCACCTACTTTTTTCGGAGAGCTAAAGAGCAGCCATAAATGAAATTTCGGGAATCGCCAATCCAGAGGAAAATTTCCTGGTTAGGACCCTGTTGTTACGCATAATTCCTCCTCTCTCAAGCTAAATATAATAGACCTTCAAATTCAAAGACCTATAATCCAAAGCCTTTATCTGCGCTCATTTATACCAGATTATTCATCCGCACGTCAAGAAAAATCTTCGTTTTCTGTGCTCTGTGTGATGTTTATTAGGACGTAATTAATTTTCTGTTTTCGACATTTAATGGCAAAGAATCAATTATTTGCCACTAATGCGCGGGCCAATGTAACCGCCCAGCCGGCAATGATTATTACTATAAGAGCCAGGATCATGTATCTGATCTTGACCTCCTTAAAAAAACGCTCGATGAAGCGAAAATACACACCGAAAACAGCTATGATGAATGCCATAATCGCAGCAAGAACAATTACACAGCACAAAAGACCGCAGGCAGGCTGGATATAGAAGGCTTCTAAGATTCTGCCCTGAGCGAAGGCAAGTGTCGCCGTAGTCATTCCACAGGTCGGACACGGCAGGCCGGTTCGCTGCTTAAAGCCGCAATAACCAAGCAACCGACCCATATCAATCTTGTAATGTCCAGCCAGTGCAAATACGGCGAAGAAAACAATTATTCCCATGCACACAATCGCTGCGACTTTCCTTTGGCCGATCGATGCCCGGTAGAAAAATTTCGGCTTATTAAGCTGTTGGCTTATCTGCATAATTACGTTAAAATAGGGTAACGTAATGGTAATGTCAAGATTTGAGGCGTATGACAAAATATGGCATTAGAGCAGAGAAATCTGAGCAGCATGTTAGAAACGGCCATCGTAGCCGCTCGCTTAGCGGGCCAGCGCGCGATGGAAGAGATTAATTATATCAAGGTTTCGGTAAAAAACACCACCGAACTGGTAACGCAGACCGATGCGCGATGCCAGAAGATAATAATCGACCGGATCAAAGAAAATTATCCCGATCACGGCTTCATAGCCGAAGAAGGCGAAGACGGCAAACTCTTCAAACAAACGCCGCGAGGAGCAGAGCCACTCTGGTGGGTCATAGATCCTATCGACGGGACGAACAATTTCGCACACCGGATGCTCTTCTTTACTGTGAGCATAGCAGTAATGTACGAAGGCGAGCCGGTCGTCGGAGTGATTTTCGAGCCGGCTACCGATTCGATGTTCACTGCTGTCAAGGGCAGAGAAGCGCAGTTGAACAGCAGACGAATTACAGCAAGCGAAGAATCCATCGATAAATTTGCCAGCGTGGGGCTTGAAAGCCATTTTGACAACGGAGCGCCTAACTGGGCCTGCGAGCTTATGGTGCGAACGAGATTCAGGAATTTAGGCTCGACAGCTTTGCAGATTGCATATGTGGCAAAGGGCAGCATGGTTGCGACTATCGCCAATACGCCGAAGCTCTGGGATATAGCCGGAGGAGTGGCAATCGCCGAGGCAGCCGGAGCACTTTTCACCAACTGGCAGGGGCAGAAAATATTTCCCATCGACCTCGACAACTACGACGGGCATAAATTCCAAGTGATAGCAGCCAACAAAAAAGTCCATCCCGAGATAGTCGAAATGCTAAATCATTGACGATTTATCTTGGATCCGGAACGGTGTGCAGGGCAAGGATTCTCACCTTGCCGCCGGAGGGTGTCACCTGGCTTCTATCGAGAATGGCCAGGACTCTTTTTTGCGGGCCGTCGGCGCCGACGCGTGCGAGGATATAAGCGGTAAAGACATCGCTTCGAACTGTTACAATATTACTGATTCGCGAGAAAATCAAGTCCCGTTCTTCGAAATCGCTGATCGCACCATCGGGCGCCGTTAGATCGGGATAGCTGCCCAAATCGACGTTGACAAAATTCGGATCGTTCGCATAGTAGCCCATCGCGGGAACCTGCATAAGTGCGCCGATGTTTTCAAAAGCGCCCAATACTGCATCTCTATAGGCTACTATTGCCTTAGCTAAATCGTATCTACCCGGATCATTCAGCGGTAAATACGGATTGGTAACCCATGGCAATTGCGCCATAACGAACCATGGTGCTGTATTGATATTAATCCGGCCTTTTATTCTTGTTTCGGATAAATATGATTGGTAATCATAGTCATTCGCATCAATATGTTCCGTCGGATCTATTACTGTCAAATACTTGAAAATACCCGTGTTGATGGGATTCTGCAAATCAAGCCGGACAAACTCTTCGGCGGGTTCCGAGTCAAGCTTAACACCAATCATATCATTGGGATCGGTGCTCGGTCCGATGATAAACGCCCTTGCTATATCGCCCACCGATACGAAACGCTCATCGGCATTTGCAAAATTGTAAAAATTGTAATTCTTTCGCGTCCCCACTAATGCATTAGAACTACCTAATGTATTGCTCGCAAGCATCATATCCTGATATACAATATTCCAATTACTGTCCCGCCGGGCGTAAAACTGCTCAACGTCCTTTGCCGTATCCCAGGTAAACCATACATCCTGGGTCTGCTGTTTATCAAGATAAATATCGCCGGCCGGTGTACTTCTGATAAGATAAACATCGTATCTATCTTTTAGGACATACTCGGGCGGCTCGGAATCCTCGACGGATTCATATGTAGCCAGCACTAAAGCAGTGTCTACTTTCCCCCCACCGGTTGATATCTCATCAGAGACGCCAAAGGTTTCTGAAGCAGAATTACCATTGGTAATTATAAATTGGCTGTCGTCTGATAGAACGTAACCGGAACCGGCCAGATCAATTGTGCCTACTACTGCACCGTTAGGATCACGAACTTCCAATCTGAAATCCCCCAGCGGAATATCCACATCGAAAGGATTATGAAGCTCAATCACAAAATGATTTTCTGCCGAAATATCCGCAGAAGATTCGCTGATTTTGAAGCCTATTTCGCTTATGAATGGCTGGGCCTCAAAACCGTAATATGTTGCCGGGCCAACCGGCAAAATAGTAACCTCAGAATTGGGATCGCTACGGTAATGATCCCTAAGGTCGATGATATTGACAGCCAGTTGAGCAGCCAACCACTCGGCTCTAACAACATTGGGATCGTCAGCCAATCCTTTTCTTATCGCGGCATACAATTCATTCACATTGGCGATATTGACATTAACCATTTTTTCGCCGTTCGGACCGATAATCCTGTCCATGTTATAGGTAGTGGTAATATGTCGATATGCATAATTCGGATCAACGCCATCATAATCGCTGATCCTTCCAAACCACGAGTCCAGCATTCTTCCACCCGACATAACGGGAGTAGATAACGTATTTAATCTGAAGTACCCTCCCCATCCTTCAAGGCGGGTTTCAATGTCGGGATGATTCAACAGGAACCTGTAACGAAACTCCAGTTCATCGGAAATATCGAAAGGCGTATATTTTCTGTCTGGCTGGCCATAAGTCCAGATTACATTATTAGCGTATTCGACTAAATTGTTTGGATCGAGACCATAAATGGGATTTGCTCTTGCGTAAAGCAAGTCAATCTCATCCTGCCGATCGGGAATATAATTAGGATCTGCCGGCTGGTCGGTCAGGGCCAGAAGGTTTATCTGCAACTGGCTTGAGCCGCCTATGTCGAACGCAGTAAAAAACGCGTTAAAATTAGGACCGGAAGGATCAAATTTATAAGCCGTATTGGCATTTAACATTGCCCCGTTATCAACAATCCTGATGGCCGCATAAATGGGCCTGCCTTTTCCGCTGCTTATTTCCGGTATACTCACCCATCGCGAATCGGCCACGCCGTCGCCGTCAGCGTCGGCCGGCAATCCCTGCACATCCTGCACATTCGCATCAGAAGGGAAATCCTGATAATCCGGCACAACCTCAACAGGCAATTGCAAATCTGGGCCAAGCTTGTTATAGACATCGCTTATTTGCCGCCATCTATAATCTGTTACATCCCGATACGGCTCAAAGCTTGCCAGCCAGATGTCATTGGCATCAGGATAGTCGTGGTATTCCTGGCCCGCCACGCCGGGTACGTCCCAGGCCAGTTCCTGCGATATTTTTGCAACAACCGTATCGACCGCCAAGTTCAGCTCTTTATTCTCCGATATGGACGATGTTGCCATCCTGTCCACGCGGGAGACCATGACAAACAATACGCCGATGATAGCCAGCAAGCTGGTCAGGACTACCGTCAGAATCAAAGCCGAGCCGTCCGGCAGCTCTTTTCTCGTCAATTTTGTATCTGCTGTTTCCATTTCAGCAACTCAATCGTCCAAATAAACAACGTGCGTGAATGTCCTGCCTTCCTTTATGATTCCTTTGGAATCGTACAGCGTAAATGTAAACTTCAACGCCCGTCCAAGCCCCGGGATACCGTTAAAGTTCGCCTGGTTAAGCAATCGCCCATTGTAACTCATATTGTTGATACGAACATAGCTGTTCGGATCCATAGGATACCATGACCGATAAGGATACAGAACTCCCGGGACCTCCATTGGATCAAGCTCGGTACCATTCGAAGCCGGTATAAAGTCGGTATCCAGCAAAAATCCGTCACCATCCGGGTCCACATCAGGCATCCATCGCTTCTGTGCATCGTACCATCCCTGAATCTTGAATTCACCCACACCTTCGCATAAAAGCATGTGAATTGAATTCGGGTCGGCCGGATCTACCTGAGCGCCTTTGACCTGTTCGCTGACGTTGCTCTGTCCGGCTATTACATCGCATATAACAGAAATCAGCCTGGCTTTGTCAGGCCATGAAATGATTTTCCAATCATCCAGAGTTATCCTGTCATACTCAAGGTAGTTGTTCCAAAGGTATAGCTCCTGTTCACTGGCAGCATTAGGATCCAGAAAAACACCAAGTGCCGAATTTTCAGTCAATATATGCTGAGTTCTTGCAAGCATCCGCTTCTGCGGTTCCTGCTGAACCGGCCTGATCGGACCGCTGCCGGGATTGTTAGAGGGCTTGTTTGCAAGCATATAACAAATTCTTGCTACGTTACCACGAACCACCATTGGTTCAGCTCGATACGAGTGAAAATCACCATCGGCAAAAAACATTATCCGGTCGAATCGTTCATATCCGTCAAGGTCATTATCTACGTAGCCGGCTGTGGTTACGGGCCTTGCATTCCATGCTACGGCAATTTCTCCATCCTTGCGAAGGCCTTTGAAGTCGGAGTCGAGCTGGTTGGTAATGGCCCGCAGCTTCTGCATAATTTCAGAGTTCGCTAACGCGGTACGGTGGGCGTTAATGCTGACTCGGAAAATCACGCCTGCAAAGGAAATAACGAGAGCTAAAAGCCCAATAGCTACAAGAAGCTCAATTAAAGTAAAAGCTTTTTTAGTTCGTAGTTCGTAGTTCATTGTTCTTTGATCTACAGGCATTCTTCAACTGTTCAAAATACTCTATTAAAAATCCCTAAAATTCCGAGGCTAAAAACTAATCAGCTTTTGATATACGGCAATGCAAGGGTTTTTGCCGCCGCCCACAGGAGGCGGAATCACCCACACCGATTCACCGCCCTGCCACGGCTTGTCCGAAGCCAGAGTGATTTGCTCGGGAAAGGCGGGATCTGCCCCCCGCTCCACTACTCGATAAATGTTGCCGGTCTCGTTTTCAACTATAGTATAACCTTCATTAATCAATGTGATATCACCGGTGACAGTAAGTACATAACTACCAACCGCGCCGGAGACACTAACCTGCACCGGAACAGGCCACATTGCACCGCCCTGATACGTGGTTGTGGCGCCCAATTTTCTGCTGACAAATACTGTCACCTGTACAAACTGGTTACCCTGAACGGAATATACAGGCCTGCATAAGGCAGACCAGAAGTAATGCTTCTCATTCAACGTATTTGTCGAAGGATACGCAAATTCAAAAGGTCGTGCAGATATAGAACTTACCGAATCGAAACGTGCTTGCTGGTTTGATACAAAATTAGGATCCGCAAAATCGATGCCGTACACTTTGATTTTTGCAAACGCCTCGTCGGCAACCACCGCCGCAATACTGCGCTCCGTGGATATTGTCGAAAAATGAATACCTGTCAGGAAAGTGCCGCTGATAAAAACCATCCCAACGACCAGCGTGCCGACAGCCAACAAGACTTCGGTAAGAGAAAAACCTCTATGTTGACGCCACTTTCTCATAAACTTTTCAATCCGGCAAAATCATCGTTCCCGTATAAGAATTTATATAAATCCTTTCCGGAGCCGTTTGTGCCAGATAATCCGACCAGGCACGTCTATTTGCGATGGCCTGTTCGAATCTTTTCCTTTCATATACAATAACAAAGCTGTTTCGACTCGGTTCCGGCCCCAGACTCAGACCGGGCCAGGCAGCACCATAATAATCATCCTGATAAAACATCCCCGCCCCCGGTGGGACGGTATTTCTATCAAAACCGTTATATTTCTGGTCCACCTGCTGCTTCTTGTTGAACACATCATCGTCACTGAGATCCGTGTTGTTTGCACTGTCAACAAAACCGTGCCTGTTTCTCACTCGAACGCCGTGGATTACGAGTTTTCCGCTGGGCGAAAAAATAATCGAAAAAGTAGTAATATCCGAAACTTCATGAGGCTCGTCAATCCAGCTATCTTTCTGGGCATCGGTAAGTAACAGCGATGGATCATCAATGCGAATTTCGAGCTGCGGATTCACCGGATTTTGTACGTTGCGGTCGGGAACAATAGTCAAATCCATAACACTAACAGTCTCGGGTAATTTTATCGGCTTGACGCCCTCGACTGCCCGAAAACCATATGCCATAATTTTCGGCTCCTGAACAATAAAGATCATATATTGACTGCCTGACAAATCCCGCTGGAAGCGCACGCCGGCATAACGATGCTCTTTGGCTGCGATAGCACGGGCCGACGCAAGGGCTGTGCTTATCAGGGTCTTTGCGCCGCTTTGGGTTTCGAACGAGTTCAGAAGCGCACGTATAGCCGGTAATCCGAAACCGGCAAGCAGCGCAATGGTTGCTATCACAACCACCAGCTCAGGCAGCGTAAGACCGGATTGTTTTGTCCTCGTTCTCATTGTTATCTGTTCTTTATATCATCAGCATTGCCGAAAACTTTGTCCGGCCCGGCGGATATAAGCTCCGGGAAATTATCGTCGGACCCATACCTGTAATCCAACGGAGTCCCCCACGGATCATATATCTCAGGCACCGGCGGCAAACCGCCGCTATCGAAATCGTGCTTTATTAGCGAACTACTGACTCGCTCCAATATCTTCCGAGAACTCGGAATCGAGTAAAGCTCACCATACAGAAATTCTGAATGTCTCGGAACATTTGTAAAATCCCTCACCGGCTGTTCAGGAAAAGTACCCTTATATTCTCTATACTCTTCCAACGCACCTTCCAGCAAAGCGAAGGTGCTCTTTAGACCCTTTTCTTTAGACTGACTATCGATACGGCTGGCGACACTGATGACCATTGTCGCAAGCAGCGCAATGACGCCGACTACTACCAGCATCTCGACAAGACTTAGTCCAAACTTATATTTGCGAGTTTTCATAACTTTCCACTCGCCTACCGGGCAGTGGATGGGGGTTTAGTTTCCGAAGTTCATAATATCGTCTTCTGTGCCGTAAATACCATCTGCCCCCGCTGAAATTAATATGTAGGAATCGGGCCTGTAAGGCCAGATTCTGGCTTTTATTTTTTGATCCTCGATGCGTCCTACTATATTATCCAAAGGATCATTATTACCATAGAAAAACTGATACGCATTGGTCGGATCGACTAAGGGATGTATCCGGCCGTCTGCCTGCTGCTTCATTAC
>WOR8_10001451_pt1 | contig 25646 bp, 4 predicted proteins | sample DeeMarSeWOR38_10_FD_19890 | JGI IMG/M metagenome (IMG submission 19890) | reverse complement strand
AAACCAACCTGATAATTTTCCAAGATAATCAATATCATAGGAGGATTGAGACATTATGGCTAGAAATAGAATAATCTATGCATCACAGAGTGTATGGTGCAATGGTGAGGTCCTGTATCGAGTCCAGTCTCTAGGAAGTACCACTACATTCACCTCCGAGGATATCTTCGAGCTTGGTCATTTGGATATCGTCGACGTGGTCGATGACGTACCCGCTGTGGCGGTTACGCTGAATACCAATGACTTTGGAGATGTTCGCACTCTTGCTATTCTGGCTCAGGTAGAAGCTGGCGAAAAGAGAGACATGCTAATGGCACCTACGTCAAGTGGCGCTAACTTGGCTGTTGTAGACGGATACAACGCTGAGACAGGCGACTACTACCATGGTGTCGGTTTGCCAGACTTCGCTATTACTTGTGGTAATCTCACAGGTGTTTCACTGTGGGCTCCTGTCCAGGATGAGTGTTCGCTTGGTACACTGGCCGATAATATCGACCAGACCATGTGGATGGACGAAGTGTATATTAATAGTTTGGAGTTTAGTTACACCACGGGTGCTAACGCAACCGAGAACTACGGTGCTGAGACTGACCAGAAAATGTGGCTACTGAACGACGGTAGATTTGTCAGTTTCCAGGGCTTTGACCTGGATGCAACAGACATTTCCAACGGCTATGTTGAACCAGTTGCAAGTGGCGTTAACATCGTCACTTTAAGCGACGGTGACAGGGGCTGGTTGAGAAAGTCTGAAGATGGCAAACCATCCGCTACTTGGTTTGATAGTTCAGCTAATGAAGCCATGAATATTGAAATACAGTGGACTGCTACGCCGCAAGCCGATGCTTTTGCGTATGATGTTAATACCTACAGACTACATTTCCCGACGGGAATGAGCTTTGCTGCGGGCGATCGCGTAGAAGTAATTTTTGCTGGTGATGCGTATGAACAGACCATGAACAGTAATTATTTTGATATTCTGGATGCTGCAGATAGGCCTGAAACGGTCGGAGCCCTGCGTCAAGGCCAGGTCGAAGTTTATATTATCGACCCGGATGATGCTGGTTTGACAAGTTGGGGAGATGCTATTGCGTGGAGATTGACGTCTGCGACAATTACTGCTGACCTGACTCGTGAAGCTCTGCTTGAACTAGGCCACCTTGGTCCTTACGACCGTCCTCTAACTCTACCTATTCCAATCACGGTTACCATGGACACCACAGCTGGTGACTTGGAACACTGGGCACGTTTTGCCGGTAAGTACGATCAGTTTGTGGCTGGTACAGTTGATGAAATCGATTTGGCAGACCTGTTTGGTAATGAGAATATGATTCTTGTTGTCAAGGTTTATGCTCAGACTGATGAGGAAGCTGGTGGTGTTGGTGCGGATCGTAAGATTCTAGGTGCTGATAATGACCTAATTGACCAAGAATGGTGGTCAGGTGGTGCTATGGGCACCTACTCAGAAAATGACACTGAGTATCCGCTGAAGACTATCGTTGTTGAACATCTTAAAATCACGGATGAAGCTTATACCTTAGATCTGGGCGCCAATGCGACGCAGACCTTTGGTTTCCGTTCTACCAACGACTTGTACGTCTAAATTTTAAGGAGGATTATAGGACATGGCAGTAGAGGATAAACATATGCAGAAACTCAAGGATCTGATTAAGGAAGAGGTTACATTCATGTTCGAACAGGCGCTAGATTTTGCACAGGTTGCCTGTCCCGAAGCCCACTTTAGGCCTCTAAGATCTAAGATTCTAAGAGTAGGGAATAATTGTATACGAAACATTCATCGTAAGATGGATGATCATTATAAAGTGGAATTTCAGGCTACCTCTGAAGATGTTATTCAAATTCAGAGGTAATATTTTATAAGGACACGGAGGATTATAACATGGCTGACGAAAATAAAGTCGATGAAAAGAGGTCATTTATTGGCCCTAATAATGAGGAATATCATATCGTAGCACCCAATGCTAATGATATTAGGGAAGCGGATTGGAATTATAGTAGAACTTATACCAGATCCCTGACAGAAGGGATTACTACTAGTGCAGAAATGATGGACATTCTGCGCCGTAGAGGTATAGTTGGTCCAGAGTTCGAGCAGCGAGCTGCTGAGCTCACCAGAACACTTAATGAAAAGATCTGGGATTTGGACAACGCTAAAGATATGGACGATAAAAGAAATTTGGCGGTGGAAGTAGCTGAAGCAAGAGATGAATTGTTTCAGTGGAACCAGCGCCTTAATGGTCCTATGGCTAATACATGTGAACAGCTAGCCGATGACGCCAGATTAGAGTATTTAACTTCCTGTATGGTAGTGAATGACAAGGACGAGAGAGTTTGGGAAGACTACGAAAATTATCTAAAAGAAAAGAATCAAGCTCTAGCACTCAAATCTAGATTTGAAATTATGCTTTATTTGCAGGGCTTGGAATCTGATTTCTTAGAGAAAACTCCAGAAGCTCAAGCTATGAGAGAAATAGAGGCTGATATTCTAAGTAAAGCTGCCGAGGCTGCAAGGGCTTTAGAAGCCGTTGCCGCAGAAGAAGCCGCTGCTGAAGAAGCCGCTGCTGAAGAAGCTGCAGAAGAGGAAAAGAAAAAAGCAGCTCCTAAGAAAAGAGCACCTAGAAAGAGAAAAGTCACTAAAAAAACTACCAAGAAAGAAGAAGAATCTGAATAATGGATTTAAAATCCGAAGAAGTTGAGCGTTATTTAAATAGGATCTTTACTGGCACGGAGCTGTTCAATTTAGAAGGTCGCCTGTTGGTTTTTAAACAACCTAGTAATGAAATAAAAGCCCAAGCAGACCTTATATATGATAAAGCCCTAAAGCGCGGAATAGATTCTGGTTTATTATCAATGTCTGATTTAGAGGAGTTAATTAAAAAACGTAATCTATTCAGTCAAGAAGATAATGATAAACTAGAAGAACTTCGAGCAAGAAAAAATGCCCAAGAAATTATTTTAAGCAAAACTACTAAAGTTCCAGCTAAGCAAGAACGTTTAAAAACTATTATAGCTGATATAGATGAGCAGATACAGGAATTAGAATATAAACGCGTATCTAAACTTACTATGTCAGCAGACAGCAAAGCTGAGGAAGAAAGAGCCTTATATGTTTGTTGGGCCTGTGTAACAGATGAAGATGGAAATAAATGCTGGACAACTTTTGAGGATCTGTTAAAAGAAAAGAATATTCAATTTAGAGATACTGTATTAATAAATTTTTTAAAATTTAAATCTGGTATTTCAACAAAAATAATAAGATATCTGGCGAGACATAGCCTATGGAGAATACGTTATGTTACTAGTCAGAAGGTGTCGGACCCACTATTTGGAGTGCCGACATCACAATATACAAATGATATGCTGAACCTGGCATATTGGTCTAATTTCTATCAAAATATATATGAAATGATGCCCAAAGACCGCCCGCCAGATTCTGTTATCGAAGATGATGATGCTCTCGATGTTTATATGAAAGCTTATTACGAGGAAAGGTCAAGAGAGGAAGCAGTCGAGAGAGATAAGAATAAGCTAGGTAATCGCGGCAAACTATCCGCATTTAACAAAGAAGAAGTTATAGTAACTAAGTCCCATGAACTATATGAGGACATAGATTACACCAAGCCAAGAGAAGCACAAATGATCAAGGACAAAGCGCTTGTACGTAAAAAACGTGGCGGGCGTAAAAAGAAGGGTTAGGTAAGGAATAAAGGTACTTTTTATTAAACAATGTTTAGGGAGGTGCCCACTTGGCCGACTATACCATTAACCACAACATTTTTGAGGGCAGAGGGGCCCAAAAAAATGTTGGCGGCGCACAGAAATCTACTGGAATAGATGAAGCCAAGCTATCTAGAGAGCTTGGTAAAGCTTTATCTAAAATTTCTAAAGATAGCCAGAAAGATTTAGCCAGAGAACTTACCAAAGTTATATCTCCACTTTTAAGTAAGATATCTACTCGTAAATCAGAATTAACAAAACAAACAACTGGTAAAGATATATCTGGAGCAGAACTTAATAGAATTGTTAAGACTGTTGCTAGTAATTTATCTAGTGTCATTTTAAAAGATATAACTAAAGGTAAAGTAGCAGCAGGAGTAGATACTAAATCATTAGAAACTGCTTTAAAAAATCTGGATAAACATTTTTCCGACGCTGCTAAACAAATAAGTGCAGCTGTTTCTAAAAAAACTGGCAGACCTATAGAACAAGAAGTACAAAAAGCCATAGTAGATGGTATGGATAGAGCCGTAAAGGCTACTATTTCTCCCGAAATCAGCAAGGCCCTCAATAACATTTCTAAAAGTGTCCAATCGATAGAAAAAACTTACAGTGCTACCCAAAGATTATTAAATTCTATAGCTAGAGCTACTAAGTCTGGTGGAGGACTAGACATAAAAGAATTGCCCCAGGCTGGAAAAGATCTAATTGAATTAGGTAAAGAAGTTCTAAAATTAAAGAAAGATCTAGGTGATTTAGGTCAATCAGTAAAAATAGCAGCCAAAGATCAGATAGAAACTGCTAAGAAAATAGATAATTCTATAAGCAATATCACAAGTCAGATAAATAAAAGAATCGGCGAAATTAAAGAATTACCATCTAAGCTAAAAGATATTGGAGTAGAAAAATATAAAAAAGAACATGAGAAGTTTTTAAATCAGTATAAACAGGTAAATAAACAACTAACGGATGAATTAGGATCATTAATTAAAAAACCTGCCCCAGCTAAAGAAACTAAAGAACTCACTACTGCTTTAAAAGAAAATACTAAAGAAACTGGCCAGCTAGCTAAAAAAGTATTAGATCTGTATAAAGCTACTTCTAAGGCTGAAAAAACAACTACTGTAGCTGCTCCAAGGCAAGAAACAGCCGCTAAAGATATAAAAGATCTTGTTAAAGAAATTCAAAGATTGATAGTAGAAGTACGTAAAGGTGGACGGGAGGAATTAACAAGGTTAAATAAAGAAGTAGGTGCTGGTAAATTAAATGAATCAGTTTTAGAAAATTTTCTAAGAGAATTTGATTCCCTAAGAAAAGCTTTTGAAAGTATGAAGCCAGTAGAAATAAAAGAAGCTGCTGGTAGAGGAATACAAAGTGTAGATCCTAAATTAACAGATCAAATAAGAACATTAATTAATGAAGTTCAAAAGTTAGTAAACGCCAACGATCCAGCAGAATTTGAACGCGTATTTACAAAGGCTTTGAAAGATGCGGCCCAAGCCGGTCCTGCTAAAACTGCGCAAGAAGTTACTGCTCGACCACCCCAGAAACCTACCGCCCAGCAAGGGGCTACGGCAAAAGATCTAAGCCCGATGATTAAGAATATTGAGATGCTTAATTCAAAATTAAGAGGTCCATCGGCAGTTAACGTATATCCTGAAATGCCCTTACCAGCAACACGTAAAGGTATAGATTTAAAATTCGAAGGTACTTATGGTAAAGGCCAAGAGAAACAGAGACAATTAATACAAAGTCGTATAAATGATTTATCATCTTCGCTATTAGATCTACAAGAATACATAGTAGATACATTAGATAAAGAATTCGACGCTGCCGGAAAGAAGTGGTCTATCGTAAGGGATGGAACAGAGAAGGGAGTACAAGACTTCTTTAAGGTTCTTAAAGGCGTTAATGTAAAAGAAGCTGGTAAACAGTATGCTTTCGATATCGCTAATGTACAAGCTATACAGAAGCAATTGTTTCTTAAGGGCCGCGGGGCCGCTACTAAAGGCACTCCTAAGTCTATGGTTAAAGAACTTACCGATGCCATATCGTCTGAACTAGCTGCTTCTATAGGATCTACTTCTGATTTGGCAGATCGTTTAAGTAAATGGCTGAGAACTGTTTCAGAAGATCAAATAAAAACCATAAATGAAATTGGAAAATATCAAGATAAATTACTTTCCATAAAAAAATCTGATATAAAAGGCGCAGTGCCTGGAAAGCAGATAGTGGCTCAAATATCAGATGCCCTGGCAGGCGCTAATAATGCCACTCTTAAAACTATTTTCAAAGCAACCATCGGTAAGACTGAAGCTACCCAACAACTAAAAGAAAAGAATTTAGTTAGAACAGTTAGTTTACCGGCCGCTAGATTAACCAAAGCCGGCACCCCTGTGTTTGAGACTTCAAAAGGTAGCCAAAGAGCCCTACAAAGGTTTGCTAAATTTACATCTGGTTTCGAACAGATATATCAAGATTTAGCAGATCAACAAGCTTTGGTTTATAAAAAAGGTTTTGCTGATAAAATTAAACAAGTGGGCATCAAGCCTACTGGTTTGCAACTTGACGAGGCTAAAAAATTAGCCGAGGACATGTTGACAGACTACGGTAAAGTAAACACTGAAAATCTTAAAAAACTAAAAGAAAATATTTCCAAAGCGGCTGAGATAAAATATGCTTATTTAGGACCTGAGAAGGGCGGAGACGTTCTGCTGAAGAAAATAAACAAAGCTCTAGCAGATAATGCTGCTCAGGTGAGCCAAGCACTTAATCCACAAGAAATAAAGAATAGTGTAGATACCCTGTTAGAAAATATCAAGAAAGCTGGATTATCCATGTATGATGTAGTAAAAGCCATGGATAAGATAGAATTTGAAAATATATATGATGTAATAAAGAAAGTACTTAAAGGTACTGAAGGAGGTTTAGAACCACTTAAAGGCTTAGGCCAATCACCGCAGTTTGACAAATATATTAGGGAATACGAAGATGCTGTAAAACAGGCAGCACAAAGTTTACCTCTTATAGAGCCTGGCAGACCTAGAAGAGGGTTTCAACAAGAGAACGTTCTTAATCTATTGAGTAGACAGGGAAAACTATATGCTGGCGAAGGTAGATTAGAACCTGAGGAACAAAAAACATATATCAAAGATTTAAATATTAGATTGAACGAATTAGTAAGAGAAGCTGCCATTGTAAATCAAGACATTCTTAGAGAAGGTGTAAGAACAATATCTACTTTGGGCATACCAGACGCTTTGGCTGGTAAGGTAGAATTTTACAGACCTGGAAGAACTGACGTAGGCACTCAGTTCTTAGGCGCTCTTGATGCAGTTTCTACTAAGATGTACACCGATATCCTACCAGAACTAGCTCCATTCGGGGCTCAATTCACACAAGCAGGTAGAAACATAGCTGGTGTTACCAGTGCTATGTCTGCTTCCAAAAAAGAATTAGATGACCTAGCTAAGGAATTTAAAGCCACTACTCTAGAAGGTTTTGGAACTGAGTTTCCCGGTCTTAGAACGGCCAGAGAATCAGAGCTCATTTCCGCAGGAAGATTGGGCACTAAGGGGTATGGTTTTAATGTATTAACGGAACTACGCCATACTGCCGGTACAATGGAAGATCAGATTCTAGTGTCCGGCAATTTGGCAAACGCCATAACTGCTGTAACTAAAACTTTGGTTAGACCTTCTCCAGCTGGAAGAATAGGCGGGGATTTAGAGAGGGCAGCTGGGATAACTGAATTACAAAGAGGGCCGATAAGAGATAAAGATATAACCAGTGTACTAAAAGAAATACAAACTGTATTAGGGGTACCAGAACAATATAGAGGTAGAGCCGATCAAGCATTTATTGATGAGGTTAAGAAAGTATTAACTGTTATCAGAGGTGAAACAGTTGAGGTACAACAAGCTAAACTTACAGAGGTGTTTCTCAATGCATTTGGCAGAAAATTTTTAACTAGATATGGTTCTAAGGGAGTAAGTGTAACTCCAGAAGGTCTGGGCAAAGCTGAGAGCAGTGAGATATTTAAGATATTACAAGCTTTTCCAAAGGCTAAAGTAAAGGTATTATCAGCCGAAGAAAGAGAAAAGGCTGGATTAGGTGTTGCTATACAGCCTAGAAGCGCCGGCGAACTATTATCTAATATAATAGGCAGAAACGCCGAGGCCTTTGAAATGCCTAAAGAAGATATTACTAAGCTCAGAGAACAATTAAAAGAGTCTGGTAATAAATTTGTTTTGGGCATATTTAAAGACGCTGAAAAAGCCATAGTAGTACCTGAAGAAGCTGAGAAACAAAGAGAGCTGTTTTCAGAAGCTTCTAAAGCATTCCAGAGACTTACTGGTAAAGAACTAGCCCCTGATGTTGGTGCTATACAACAAATAAGAGATCTATTTAAAAAAGAAATACCAAAAGGATCATTGTATAGAGAGAGACCTATAGATGTCAGAATTAGTTCAGTAGGTATAGGTAAGCGTGGTTTGCAACCAGAAGTACTAGAAGCTGTCGTCAATAATTTAGCTGCGGTGGGAGAAAAGGGATTTACAACACTGCCTACTAAATTTGGTAAAGAACAGTACCAAAGATTGCTGGGTGGAGAAGGTAAGATAGGAGAGCTTAGTAAGATATCTAAATCATTAGGCTACACTACCTTAGGAAGTCCAGAGGAAATAAAACAAATAGCTGCTGAGATAGGTGTACAGAAGGGCAAAGATCCTGAAGCGGCTAAGATAATAGCTAAGAGAGCAGAAGCCTTAGAGGCACTATCTAACTACTATACTACTGTTATAGACGAAGCTGGAAAACAGCGCAAGAGTATAGTTGGCGAGAAATTTCTATCTATTGTACAAGAAACTGGAGAAACTGAAGGCTGGCGCACAGAAGATATACGAAGAGGTGTGAAAGGTGCTGGAGTAGATCTTAACGTATTTTCAGCATACGCCACAGTATTTGGTGAGAGCTCAGCGCTATTAGATGAGATAACATCTACTACAAACGCTAATCAAAGAAAAGAATTAGAGTTTCTTAAAGCTCTACAAATAATGGCCGATGAATCTGGTGTTCTAAGAGACAGACAACTACAGTATCTTAATCAGGTAGAATTAGATCAGGTGAAATATTTTGATCAGTCTACTGGTATTCTAAGTGATATGGTAAAGGGTACTGATGTTAGGAGTCTAAAAGATACGGTATTTGATGTTAAAAAATTCCCTAAGCCCTTCTACGTAGATATACCTAAAGTGGGCGGTGAGGCTGGAGAAACTGAACCTTTCTATGTTCCAGGAGCATTAGCAAGAGGTACTTATTCTGAGGAATTGGTAGGTGGTGAACGCGGGGTAGAAAATATAGGCCGTAGAATTCAGCATGTTATTAATATGGCCCAAAAAGCTCAAGAATTATTGGTTAGACCTGCAGCCCTAGATGCTCAGATAAAGAAACTAGAAGAAGAATTATTAAAACTGGAAAAAGGAAGTCCTAGAGCTGCCAAGGTAGAAGCTCAACTGGCTTCTAGAAGAGACGTACAACAGAAGCTCTTAAGTGGTGAAGGTGAAATACCAGATACCGTTAGAAAAAGAGTAACTGAGCTTGTGGGAGATTTACTGAAAGAATCTCAGGGCCTGAAGTATAAGGGCACCCCAGAAGCGGGCAAAAGAGTAAGAGAAATATATGATTTAATAAAGAACGCATTATCCACCACAATAGCTCCAGACGAAGCCTTTGCTGTAAAACAATTTGACGAAGGACAGCTACCTTTACCTCCTGGCGCATCTGAAGTAGCCAATGTGGAAAAGTTCTTTGAAAGACAGCTGGGCAGAAAACAAACAGCCGGTCGACCATCACCTGAAATAGAAGCCATGGTAGAGGCCATTGCCAAGGCAGCTGACCTATTAATAGGTAAAGGCCCAGGCGCACAGGATATTTATAACACTATTCTGAAGGGTATAGCTGATCTACAACAAGGCAGGCTTGATGATATAGAAACTTTCAGAGATGTACTAGTTAAAGATATCACCTTTAAGAAACAAGGCGCAGAAACAGCAGGTCCCGAAGAGCTCTTAAATATGTTAAAAACTAAACAGGGCTATATGGAAAGGGAGATGCAGGCCACTGAGGACAAGCTGTATAGACTTGAAAAAGAAATTACTGCTGGCCGCGGACTACAAATAGCAGCCAGATTAAATATAGATGTAGATAGAGAATTACAGTTTAAATATGAGAAGGCCTTAGATAATCTACAAAAAGCTAAGATAGATTATTTCCATTCACTAGCTGAGGCTGCTGTAGGAAAAAAGGGTTCAGTAGGTACAGCATTCTTTTCACGTAGATTCCCTGCAGTAATGAAGAAGGCTACTAATGCTGTAGTAGACAGGACTGAAGAGTTCAAAGCTTTTGGTGCTGCTATATCACAAATACAATCTGAGCTACCTCCAGATATAATGTCAGATTTAGAAAAGGTAGTAACTGATGTATCAAAAATTTCTAAAGAACATACAGAACAACTAGGTGTAACAAAAAGAACTGGCTTACCAATACTGAAGCAACAACAGATAGGAATACCTGAAGTTACAGCTAGAAAACTTCCGGTAGAATTTGAGAAATTAATAGCTGAAGATACTAAGACAGATGAAATTATAAAATATCAAGAAGGTAAAGGTAAACAAATATCTGGAAGTTTGGCAGATCTGTTGGAATATAGAGAAGAACTCAGTCGCCTATTAATTGATAAAAAGGGCGGCGGAGTAGAAGAAATGATTCAGGCTGAGTTAGAAAGAACCAAAACTTTTGTAGAAGCTATACGTTATCCTTTTACCGGAGTATCTTCTATAGTTCCTTTTGAGCCTAAACTGTTGACTGGAACAGAAGGTAAGAAAGCCAGAAATACTTTTTTGGTTCCTGGCTCACCTGGTATAGATCTAGATAAATTAGATAAAGCTATATCTCCTGTAGAGGGTGTAATATCTAAGTTATATCAAAAGAGAGAAGAATTATTTAAACAGGCAGATATAACAGGTCAACCTGTAGATGAAGAAAAGGTAAAAAATCTTACGAGACTCATGGATGAATTAGCCCGAGCAGTGGCCAATGTTATACCTAAGTATGAATTACATACAACTAAACTAGACTTCGACGGTGATGAAATAGCTGTACATACTGCTACTACAGCCAAAGCCAGAAAGGAGATAGAACAACATTATAAGACTGTTACATCATTAGAATCACCTAAAAATTTACAATCAGTATATAGAAACATATTTACTTCTGAGGCTTTGAAAGGTCAACAGCCTTCGGGCCAAGCAATACTGGCCGAAATGGCAGAAAATTTCTACAAAAAATTTCCTAAAGAAAAAGGATTTGATTTCTTAGTTAGACCATTTTTAACTGGTCAAGCAGCAGCCGGAGAAAAAACTCCTACTCTGGAGTATGCAAAACCAGGTGAGAAGCTTAGTATATTAGGTTTAGCAGATGAAGGAATAGCAGAAACTCTAAAGGATGTTGTTAGAGAATCTATAGAAGGAGTTACTGGTGAAATAATTAACAAAGACGCTGTTATAGAAGCTATAGACGCTGTTAAATCTCCTTTTGATAATATACAAGAAGAATTAGATGCTGTAAAAAAAGAGGGCGGGATAAAGGAAAGAATAACTTTCGCTGACAGTCTTTTGAAGGCTATAGAAGATCTAGATAAGGAACTTAGTACAAGTTTTGTAAGTGAAATAGAAAATGCAATAACCAGTAAAGTATTTGAATCTAAGTATAAAGATGCTGTAGAAGCTCAATTATTTAAAATACACACTGGTATTGAGACAGAGGCTTTATATAGACTAAATCGTTTGGTAGATGAGAATCTGGGCTTCGGAGCTGGATTTGCCAGAACCGGTAAAGCGCCGCAATTCAAAGGTGGGTTTGCCCAACGTAATCCTAATCTACAGATATTAACTGGTAAGGGCGGAACTTCCCAGGATATAGCAGAAGATTTTTATGCCAAATTTAATGAGGTATTTAGATATGCCCTGCAGAAAGGTATTGATGTAAAGCATGCTGGCGGCAGAACTATATCTGGAGAGATAGCTAATAAACTTTCACAAGATCTAAAGGGCGCAAGAGAATTATATGAAGACATAGCTGGAGAATTAGAAGATTTCGAAAAAGCTATAGAAAAAACTTCTAGACAGAGAATAGGGGAATTAAGTACAGGCACAATAAGGGAGGAACTAGGAAAACTATATGAGGCCAGAGGCCAGGAGTACAGCCCTCTAGAATTATCCAACGCTGATAGAGATACTTTAATAAATGAGGCAGTGGAGGCTACCGGTCTAAAAGCTTTCTTCGAAGAGATGGCTCTTCAGGTTAAAGAAGGAGCTCTAGAAGGTATTAAAGATAAAATAAAAACTTTATCCCCAGAGAAACGAAGTGCTATAGGTGACCCAGAAGCATATGCCAGAGGATTGATAGCTGATGAGTTATCTAAGGGTAAAATTAATGTTAGAGAGCATATAACATTACCAAGATCGCCACTTTATCCATTCAGACAGGAAAGTGGTCTAGGGAGACAAGAAGCTAGATTTAAAGAAAGGTATGGTGAGGTAACTGTACCTGAGAGTATACAGTTTTTAAGAAAGAAGCCTGAAGAAGCTAAAGATATATTAGATAAATATAAAGAAGCCAAAGCTACAGCCAGAAATATTCAAGACGCTATAGAACAATCGGCGGAAGGATTAGGAGCTGGATCTTACTCTACATTATTAAAGACCGCTTTAGAAAATATACAAAAAGATCAGTTAAAAATAGAGGACGAGTTTAAGAAATTACAATCTGAGGAATATAAGTTCCAAGATACACAGGCTTCTGACTATCTTGATAAATTAGCTACTAGAGTAGAGGAAGAAAACTTTCCAACTATTGTGGCTGATATAATTACAAAGTCTAAAGAAGAACAAAATAAAAGATTAGAAGAGTTGGCAGATCTTGTTGGTATACCAACTCTTACTAGAGAAGAGAAACAAGATGTATCAGCCCAACTACTGGGTAAATTTAGAAAATCTGCAGAAAAAGCTTTGGCGGCAGAGGGAGAAGGACTTAGCACTGAGGAATTAACTGATGCTGCCAATAGATACGCAGAGGAATTAGCTGACAAAGCAGAAGTTCTATATGAAATGGATAGAATTCTAGATGTGTTGGCTACTAGAGCTAAGGAAGGAGTAACTACTTTATCACTATTTCCAACTCCAGGAACTGGAGCTAGAACTAGAACTAAGGCTGCTAAAAGTTATGATTTTGCCGAGCAGATGAGAAGAATAGCCCAGGAAGGCCAAGCTGCTAGGGAAATAGATAAACAACTATACGGTCCTGGCGCTGGCGGTACCATAGGCGGAGGTGCTGGCGGTTTATATGGAGGTGCTGGTGGAATAGTACCAGTACACATACACAGTGTATCTAATGAAGCTGCCGCGGCTCTAGGAGGCGCTGGTACTAGAGGAGCATATGGAATTCATCCTTTTAGAGAGGCGCTAAATCCAGAATTTGGTCCACAAAACGAGGCTCTAAAGAGAGTAAAAGAACTAAGAGATACTACGGATCAGCATGGTGAGCAAGCCATGATGAATCTACAAGAGCGACTTAAAAAGGAATTTAAGTCTGTAGCTTCTGGATTTGATAGACACGCTCCATTCTTTGAAACCGAAGAGTTCAAAAAATTACAAGAGAAATTCTATCCAGATATAGATCCAACTGATTACGAGCAACTAAAAAAGAAATTCTTCACTAATTTACTTGATGTTTATACAGGAAGTAAATTTGTTGGTGGAGGCTTTAAGGTAGAGGATATAATCAGTGGTGATGAAGGCAAGAGATTTATGTCTCAGATAGAGGCAATGCTTAATCAAATATTAGATCTGGAAGGCGAAATAGATTCCGCTACCCAGGCAGCGTTCGATATTGGTACTGCTCTGCATACCAAGATGCAGAAGAAAATAGAGAAAGATTATGAAGCTGCTGGTAAGAAAGGCCAAGTAGAGGTAGAAAAATTTGTATCATTAGATCCTAGTCAGTTTGTAAAGGGTACCAAAGGCGCAGTAACAGGTTTTATAGATGTAATTTATAAGGACACAGAAGGCGCCATAGAAAAGGCATGTGATATTAAAAGCACTGGTGGAACTTTCGCAAAGTTTGAAACCCTAAAAAGACTTATACCAGAGGAAGGTATAGAACTAGAAGATCTCCTTAACCAAAAGATACCTGGTCACATCAGAAAGAAGTTGGAAGACTACAGATCACAGCTTAATGTGTATCTAGCCGGTTTAATTCAACAAGAAGAAAAAGAAAAGCTATTACCTCCAGAGGAAAGAACTACTAAACTATCCGAAAAACTACAAGCTGAAATAGCTTTTATTCCTTCTGAAGATCCAGAACTAAAAACTGCTCCTAGAAAGGTAAGATTCTCTTTTAGTAAGGAGAGGTTGAAGAAAGACCTAGACGCCTTAAATATAGCTAGGGGTATAGTAGTTAACTATATACAAGATCTAGATAAGAGCGTAGCAGACGCTCCCAAAGAATATAGAGATCTTATAACCAAGTACCGTACAAAAGCAAAAGATAGACCTGGAGTCAAGGTAGCCAGAACTTTACAGTCCCACCTATTTGAAGAAGAGCTTGATAAGATAATAGGCAGCGAAGATGTGTCAGATACCTTCATAGACGAATACGTAAAATTATCTAAGAGTGTGTTTGATTTTATGCAAGGCAAAGCCAATGTGTATAAAGAGGTGTCTGGAACTGCCGAAGAGAATTTTAAACAAGCCGCAGAGATGGCCAAAGAAGTTGGCCAGTCAATGAAGGAAGACCCTGAGATTCCTAAATTCTCACCACGCGAAGCTCAGGAAGCACTAAACAAGGCTAACCTAGGTGAAGAATTTAGCGAAGCTTATAAAGAACCATTACAAGAACAGTTCAGAGCTATACAACAATTACAAGAAGCTTCACTATCTAACCTAAGACAACAGACTGGATTTGAAGAAAAACAAACATTCGCAGCTGCTCATAAAGATATACAAGAAGCCTTAAAGCCTGGTAAAGAAGTTATAGCTGGCCAAGAATTTGCTGCCCTAATACAAGAACTAACAGAAAAAGGATTTATAAATTTTAAAGAATCTATAGATGCCTGGAAACTATGGCGCATAAGAATGTCAGACTTCTTGATAAATCAGGCTAGAGAAGCTGAAAAGGCTTTTGAAGTAGCTGCCCAAACCGGAATAGCTACTAGAGAATACACCACGTTTGAAGCTGCTGTAGATAGATTAGTGGGTGAAAAGGGATTTATTACTAGAGGTATAGGTAAAAGATCTGATATATACACAGCTGATCGTAGATTTTTAGCTCCAGATGCAGCTCGCCGAGCCGGAGTTTATCTTAGCCCAAGAGAAATATTTGAAAAAACAAAACAGCCTTTTGGTGAGGATGAGTTTACTAGAGGTATATACAAAGACTTCTTAGATAGGTTAGAAGGCGGCACGCTTGGAGCTCCTGCTGACGAAATAAAAAGAATTGCCGAGCAATTAGCAGATGTAGATAAAGAAGCCGAGGCAGTTCTAAAAGATGCTGAGCTTTTTGAAAGAGTAGGCAAAGACGCTACTGAAGCTTGGGATTTCGAAAAGATGGCAGCCAGAGCTAGAGTTCTGAGAGAGGCGCTGGCTCAGTTTTCACGCTTTAATCTATCAGATGAGTTTCAAACAGATGTAGAAAAGAAATTTCAAGTTAGGTCATTATTACAATATCTGAAACAAATAGAACAAGTTTATGGTAAAATAGATCTAGGCAGATTACAGAAAGGACCGTTTGGAGAACTGGAAACTGGAGCCATAAAAGTTCCTACATTTTTACCGCCCGAACAACAGCGCGCATTACAACGTAGAAATGTTCAAAAATTCAGAGAATTTGCTGCCCGGCCAGCAGAAGAAGGTGGTCCTCAGATCGGCGAAAGGTTTAGTTATTTCGAAAAGATAGCTGATCAGGCTGGAAATACAATAAAAAGTGTTCGCCACGATTTTAGAAAATATGGCGAGGTAGTAGACGAAGCTGGAAACAAGATAGGTAGATTCACTGAGACACAACGAGATCTAATAAGTGCTATGCAGGCATCTGGCGGAACATTCCGTTCTGCGCTGCGCCGTGTTGTTATGTGGGGTGGAGCTGCTACCTTAGTATATGGTGGAATACAAAAGTTAAAACAAGCTTTAGGTGATCTGGCTGACATTGAAGTAAGTATAGCCCAACTTAGAATGGTTATGAATCCTTTAAGGACCGACTTTGATCAACTAACCAAATCTGCGGTCATGTTTGCTAAAGACTATGGTGTGTCGGTAAATGAAGTTCTAAAAGGTATGAAAATATTTGCCCAACAGGGTTTGAATCAAGCTGAAGTTATTGATAGAACACAAGCTTCTACATTAGCTGCCAATGTTACAACCCTGTCCGCGGCAGAAGCCACTGAGGCTTTGACAGCGGCTATGAAATCTTACGGCGGTCAGCTGGGCAGTGCTCAGATGGCTTTGGATGCTTGGAGTGAAACTGAGGCCAAACACGCTATCACTGCGGGCGATATGGCTAACGCTATTAAAAAGTCGGCCGCGGCGGCTAGAAATGCTGGATTTACTTTTGAGGAACTTAATGGCATTGTGGCTGGTATTGGCGCGGTTACTCGTCAGACTGGTAAAGAAGTTGGCACGGCTATTAGATTCATAGCAAGAAGGTTGTTTTCTGAAAAAGGCCCTAAAGAGCTTGGTAAGCTTGGTATACCAACTCAGCTGGATACCGGTGAAAATAGACGTGGTTTTGAAATACTTAAAGATTTAGCCGGAGTATGGGACGATCTAACTAATGCTCAAAAACTTAATGTAGCACAGTCATTAGGTGGTACTAGGCAATATAATGCTCTATTAGTTGCAATGGATAACTGGGATGAGGTTCTCCAAGCTATAGAACACAGCACTAATTCCAAGGGATCGGCTGAACGTCGTAATTTGGAATTAATGAAAACTTATGCTAAGCAAATGGAGCAGCTTAGAGCTACGGCTACCGAGCTTAGTATAGAGTTCGGTAAGTTTGCTTTCCCTGTATTTAAGGGCGGAATAACAGCGATTAAAACTCTGTTGGAGTTAATAAATAATATTCCAGGCCCTGTTAAGGCAGCTGGAGTAGCTTTTACATTGTTGTTTGGTTATGCTGCTAAGGGTGTAGGTATATTTGATAGCCTATCACAAACTATCAGCCGAGGAATAAGTGTATTTAGTAATTTATTCGATGCGTTTAAAACTCAAGGCAAGATAGGATTATTTGAAATATTTGGTAAACAACTAGGAGGGTTTGATACTAGAGGCCTTAAATCTATAGCAAAGGGAGTGGACGAAGCGTTTAAACCAGAAGGTACTACATTTTTTGATCGTTTAGGTGAGTTTAGATCTGGTTTGGGCAAGATGGGCTTTGTGATAAAGAGTATAGGGGATTCCTATAATTCTCTACTCGCCGGCGTTTCTGGTGGAATACAAAGCTTAGGATCTTCTGGCAATAAAGCTCTAGAGTCTATCAATAATAAACTTCTAGTTTTAGGAACAGTAGGCCAGGGCCTGTCAAAATTAACTCCCGTTCCATTTGATGATATAGCAGCTGGTATAATTCAGGCAGCAGGCGCCAGTAGTAAAGTAGTAGAGAAAGTTCTTTTTGAAAATCTAGAAAGAATAGGCGGAGCTGGCGCAAAATTATTTGGCCAGACCTTTGCTAAAGAAAACACCGGTTTATTTAAATCTATAGCCCCGCTGGCAGCAACTATAACAGGTCTAGTAGTGGCAGCTAAACCTCTTTACAGAGGATGGGTTAGAGCAGCTAAAGGTGCAGAAGACTACGCAAAGGCAATGTACGCTGTAAAAGATCAGCAAGAAGTTAATATAAAACAGGTAAGATCGGCTATAAGTGCATATGATGCGTTAAGTGATAGACTAAAACGCTTAGGTGAAGATGCTACAAAATACGCTGAAGAGCCGGGATTACTAGAAGAAAGAGTAGACGCTAAGAAATATACAAGTCCAATTCTAGAATTGGCTAGGGTACAGGACGAAGCTAAAAAAGTAGGATATGATTTTCTAAAGAGTAATTTAGCTGCGGTAGCTGGCCTGGATAAATTTGGCAATGTTATATTAAATAATACGGAAAATCTAAGAAACTATCTAGAATCATTAGAAAAAACTAGAATAGAACAAGCCGCATTAACGGATGTAGATATAGCTGGTAAATTTGTAGAAGACCTTACTACTGAGGGGAGTACGTTTTTTAGAGAGTTGGGGGATTTTCTATCAGAAGTACCACTTTTAGGTGATATAGATATAGGAAGAACTCCTCTGAGAGCTTTAAATGAAATAACTAAGAAAATAAATGATATTAGAAATATAAAAGGCGAAGCTCCATTAGTTACAGTTTTAGATGATCAACTAAACAAACTAACGGAAACCTTGGATAAGGCAACTTCTAAATTTGATACTACGTTTGCGGGCTTTGAAAATAAATTAAAGTCTATATATACTAAAGGTCTGCCAGAAGAAACAATTACAGAAATATTCTTAGATGAAAGATTGGTTCCTGGATATAAACTAATAGTAGAATATAAAGGTTTAAATAATTTATTAAATAGAAATATATCTCCTACAGATGTAGCAGGAACAGAAATACTTAAAAGAATATTTCCACAGGCTGCAGGATTTTTAGATATAGATGCCACACTAATAACTGAAAAGGCTAGAGAAGCTGGAATAAATATAAGAACCGGTATGAAAGAGATAACTTCAGGAAGTATAGCTACTTTTGCTCCTGAAATAGCCAAACAGTTTAATATAGCTGGTAATTACGCTATAGTTGAAATGAATAAAGCTGGACAAAAAGTATTAACTTTCTTCAACGAATATTCACAAAAAGTAGAAAGAGTTAGTTTAAATGAATCACAAATAGGTAGGTTTGTGGATGGAATAATACCTATAAATGAAGTAATAACTGAAGTAGAAAATAGGTTAGATATATTAAATACAGCTGTAACAGGAGCTGCTGCAGGTATAGCTGGTATAGATGAGAAAACTTTCAAAAGAGATTTTGATTTGGGCGCTAGATTTTTCAGCGAAATACCTACCACAACATTATTACAAACTTCCAGAGGATACGCTCCTGGTTTTGGATATACTACAAAATCTCCTTTTGAAAATATAAATCTTTTCGGTGAGACAGGAACATTTTCAGATGTAGTAGAAAAATATTTCTTAGATCCCCTAGAACAATTTAACGTGGCTAGAGCCAAGTTTTCTAAAGCTCAGTTGCCTGGATTAGGTCCTGAAGATGTAACTATAGCTAAGACTGAGTACGATGAATTAAGGGCTATACAAAGAGAGCTTTCTAATACCCAAGTAGCTGTACAATATATAGCGGTGTTTGAAGAGCTTAATAAGACTTTGGAAGCTGGCGCCAGAACATTACAGGAAAATATAGAATTAGAAAAAATTAGACAAGAAAATTTCAAAATAACTTCAGGCCTGCTAAAAGGTGTTGGAGAGGGTTTAGATACTATAAATTTAGGCAGCCCAAGAAGATTGGCAGATCTATCTAGCCAACAAAGATCTCTATTAGAAGTACCTGGTTACGAACAACTGGCTAGAAATATAAAATTATTACAGACTACTTTAGAAGGTTACAGAGAGAACCTTATAAATATAGGAAGAGCCAGAACTCAAGTAGGACAACTAAGTCAATTATACAGAGAGTTGGATGTTACTATGGAGCCGGGCGAGTTGGATAAACTGGCAGTAAGTATAGCTGAAACTGGAAGTAGAGACACAGGCATACTAAACAACACTATGGGTAAGGTCAAAGAATCCATAGATAAGGGAATTGATGTTCAGCATGCTGATATGACAAAACTACTGGCTAATTCTGGAGATCAAGAGGCAGAGTTAGAATTACAAAATAAGGTTTATGATAAGATATATAAAGATGCCATAAAGTCAGGTAAAACAGAGGATGTAGTAAAAGCCATAGGTAAATTAGGAGAATACAGAGTAGTTGCAGAAAGACAAGGTAATAAAGAACTAGTAGAAACTATAAATAAATCCATTACTGATCTATCTACAAGAGCCATAAAGGGCGTGGGAGTAGAAAATGTTGTTGGGTTTAGAAAATCATGGTTGCCAGTATTAGATCAGAATAAACTCACTAATCGTAAATTAGATTCACTACTGAAACAGAATGCTCCTTTTAGTATATTTAAGTCAATACTTGCTGGAACTCCACAAAGAAGAGATCCATATGTAGGTATAAAAGAGGTAGTAGCTAGGGCCCTACCAAAATTAGGGGCCGAACTAACCAAAGCAGATTTAGTAGATCCTCTACAGTTAGCCACCGCATTAAATAAACTATCTATAGCTAGAAGAGAAGCAGTAGAAAGAGGTGATACTAAAGACATAGGCGTACTAAACGATGCTATGAATAAATTGTCTGACAGACTATTAAAATCTGTGGACTCTATAAATGATTTAAGCAAAGTAATAAATATAGCTAGAGCTGATGAAATATCTGTGGGTGAAGTATACCAAAGAGCTATCTCAGGCATGGGAGTTAATATGCAGGAGTTCTTAGATAGACTGGGTAAAACTAAAGTAGACATATCTCTGCCAACCTTTGATATTGAAGGGGAATCTGCTCTAGATGATATAAATGATTATATTATTAGTACTAGAAGTACCAAAGAATTTAAGTCCCTACAAAAAAGTATAGCTCAAGGAAATAAGTTAGCTTCCGAAGGCTTATTAAATTCTAAAGATGTTGCTAAGGGAGCTGCAGCTTTTGTAGTTTTTGAACAGTTTAATAAGAAAGCTTCTAACAGAACTATAAAGAAATTAGAGGAACAAGTAAAAGAATTTAAAGGTAGAAGAGAAGAAGCTTTAGGTAAGGGCGAAGATATAAGAGGGATAGATTCTTCAATAGATGCTTTAAATAAGAAAATAGTGGAAGAATCTAAAAAAGTAAAACTACACGAAATGGCCACTACTTTTGCAGCGGTAACTGGTGGATCTGCAGCACTGGCCAGAGCTTTACACAAAGATGAGAAGCTGTTCACAATATTAGGTGGAGCAGGTGTGTCATTATACTTGTCTATGGAAGCCGTAAGTAAATTAATGGGGGAAGAACTTCCTAAGGACTTCCAAAATATTAGAGGTGCTATAGCAGATGCTGCAAAAGAATTTGCTACCACCGGAGAAGTGTCCAAATCTACTCAGGCTAAAGTAGCTAAAGAAGGCATAAAATTAACTAGAGATTTTAATAAAGAGTATAAAAGTCTTACAGGAGAATCAGTAAAAGAATTTAAAGAGAATATACTGGAGAGATATAAAACATCCAGGGCCCAAGGCCAAGTGCTAGGTACTGCAGATTATCAAAAAGAAGCCATCAAAGCAATTAGAGTTGCACAAGCTGAGGCCGATCCCGGTAAATTAGCAGCACTAGCTACGTCTGTGTTAGCTGCAGCCACCACCGGATACCTATTAGAAAAATTTAAAGCTGGCGCTGACTTAGCAGATTCTAGAAAAGCTGTTGAAGCTCAGTCAGAATTGTTTGAAGAGCTTGTCAAAGCTGTTCCACAACAAACCAGGGAAGTGCTTGTAGCTTTAGAGACAGAATATACAAAATCATCTAAAGAAGGAAATAAAGAAAGAATAGATGATTTGAAAAAGTATGCACTAGATGTAGCTGCCATAGAGCAGGATATAAATAACAAACTCCTTATAATGTTTGACGGGCAGAAAGAAGCTATAGGAGTGGTTGAGGAAGCACTTAAAGGCCTACAAGATGCAGCTGCAAATATAGACTTAGTACAGAATTTAAAGTTGAGTCTTGAGAGTCTTACTGATGAAATAGCGGCGTCATTAGACACTACCAATATAAGATCTAGATTTACAGGCGCTGCTATATTGAATCCTGCCCTGAGAGGTTTCCCTGGAGACGTGGAGTTGCCTCTAGCTACCAGAGAGATGTCTACGCAACAAAGAGCATTTGCAGAGTTGGCAGGGGCTGCTACGTCATCTCATGATAAATATATAAGTAAATTTAAAGAATCTTTACGAGCCTACCAAACAGGGTTTGAAATAAATGATAAATTAGTGACTAAACTAATAGATCTTAAAAATCAAAGAGATCAATTAGCCAAAACAGATGAACATTACGAAAACACTTTAAAAACTTTAGACGATACCATAAAAGCCACAGAGAAGTCCATATTGGATCTGAACGAAGCACAATCAGAATATGGTAAAGTATTGAGATTATTTATTAGATTTAATGAAGTTTTTTATAATTTTGGAAATGCTTTAGAAGATCTAAGAACTGATCAGGCCATAGAGTCCTTAAAATCATTCCAGGATTATATGGATAATTTTGATAAATTACTAGGCGGAAGTCATCCAGACGCTCTAAGAATTGTTAGTGTTATGGAGCAGCTAGCTGCCACTAGAGCTGGTGTGCCGTTAGGACCAAGAGCCACTCAGTATGAGGTTAGAAGAGCCCAACTACAACAACAATTATTGTCGGCTGGTACTGGCGAAGAGATCAACAGGGCTCGCACCGAACTGGAATTATTACCTGAGCAAAGACGAAGAGATTTATTTGCTAGGGAACAGCAACGTAATGATGCTATGTTGAGGCAACAGGCACAGGTATTTGAAAGTCTTGCCAGAGACATAGAAAGATTAGCTCAAACTGGTGAATACACTGAAGAAGATCAAACTTATCTTAGAAACATAAGGGATTATATATTAGAGCAGAACAGATTGGCTACTGATGTAATACAAACTGAAAGAGGGCCAAGATATAGAGGATATGGTGCGGGCACATTAGCAGAACTAAACAAATTTAAAGAAGAATTTGGCAAAATTATAAGAGAACGCCTACCTACTGAGGAAATGTTAGGTTTGCGTGAAAATGTTACAGATCCTCTTAGAACAGAATTAGAAAGACAGACTGCTTTGTTAGCGCTGATAGCTGAAGAAAGAGGTCTGGGCGATATAGATGAGGTATTTAGAAAGGCTGAGGAAGCCAGAGCTGCGGAGCAGAAAAAAAGATTAGATCAAGCCGGAGAAGCTTCTGCTACAAAACAACTACCTGGCCAGGCGGCCAAAGAAACAAAACCGGTTCCTGATCATGAAATGAGAAAAAGACCTGAGTATTATGGTCCAATTGAACCAAAAATAAATAAGGAGCTTGCTGATAAATTATTTGGCCCTAAATCTCCTTTCGAGCCTAAGATAAATACTGAGTTGGCGGCTAAATTATATGGTCCTAAACCCCCTGGATTCAGCGACCAAACAATTAAAGAATTTACTGTAGCTCTTAAAGACTTCACCCAGGTATATAGCATGGGACAAATTCCAGCCAACGTAGGAACTGTAGCTAGATCCAGAGGTGGTAGAGTGTTCGGCGAGGGCGGGCCTAAGGAAGATAAAGTTCCTGCCATGCTTAGCCCAGGTGAATATGTAATCAAAGCCGCGTCAGCATCTAGACTAGGAATACAAGCTCTAGAATATATGAATAAGGAAGGGAGGCTACCTATAGGTTTAGCCAATGGTGGTTTTCCAACAAGTTTGGTAGCTGCTCATAAACAAGATGAATATGAAACATACGTAGGACCTGGCGGTGAAAGAATATTAGCCCCCAAAGGTTCTCAATTTGGAGCACCTACTAGTGCTATAACTGGCAAAAAATTTATGACTAGAGAAGAGTATCTGTCACATTTTCCAAGTGAAAAACATTTGTCAGCTATAGCCAGCGGGGCTGTAGACTTTACACCTATAGTGGGAGATATAAAAAGCGCACAAGAAGCTATCACTGGAGTAGACCTAATAACTGGCGAGGAATTAGGTCCACTTGGTAGAGGTTTATCTGCGTTAGCGATATTACCATTTTTACCAGGCTCTATAAAACACTTAGGCAAAGCCCCTAAAGCTTTAAATACTGCTATAGATTTAGGCGATGCTCTGGCATCTTCTAGAAAGGCTATAGAAGTAGCTGATAAAGCTGCCACCAAAAAAATATTTACTAAAGCATTTAAAGAAGCTAGAATGGCACATCCTATAGCAGGTAGATTTACAGATCCAATTCTAGATCCTTCACTCAAAAGTGGAAAAAAATTAACCAGAGTTAAAAAAGATCTAGCGGCTGGAGAGCTAGCTAAAATAAAAGTAAGCAAATCACTTATACAAACACATCCTGACGATTTAGCAGCCATGGCAGGTGATTTGGCCGGTGGCTTCAAACATGAAATTGGCGGCCATGTTACTCAGGATGCAGTTGAAATGCTGCTTAAAAATCCAGAAAAAATAGCTGAATTAGGACCTGAAGCGGCTAGAAGATTTACACCAAAGCGTCTACAAGAAATGCAAGATTTTATGGATAGCTTCGCTGCTATACCTCCAATATCAGACTACGCTAGAACATTTGCTAAAGATGCAAAGAAATATGGCCCAGAGAATTTTGCCGAATTTGTCAATTTGGTTCAAAAAGGAGAAATTAAATCCCCACTAGTTAAAGAGTATAAAAGATTATTTACTGGTTTTGCCGAAGGTGGCCAGGCAGATAAAGGCTGGTTCACCAAAGTCAAAGAGTTCTTTTTTGGTACTGGCCCAAGTATAGGCGAAGGCCAGTTCGGCACTTCTGGTTATTTGAAACCAGGCGTAGCCGCGGAATACGAACTTAACAAAGCCACCATGACGGAGGAAGAGTTCAAAGCCTACCAGGAAAGTTTGAAAAAGAAAACTGAAGGCATGGGTATGGGCGGTATGATGAAACGCAAGAAATTAGCTAATGGTGGTATGGCTAATATAGCTTATTATCAAAATCTATCTAAAGAATTAGCCGCGCAACATAAAGAAAAACCCGAATCAAAAATAATGATTGATGGCAAAATGATTCCTCTAAGTGAGGCGATCAAAAAATATGGTTCTATAACACAAGGAAAAGCTAGTGATTTCTATGATAGTCAAAGAATAATAAATGAAGGCCCCGCAGATAAAGCTATGAATTTTGCTTACGATGCCACTAAATTAGGCCTTACACTGATGGGTGTGCGCGGTATATTAGGAAGAACCGCCAAAGCAGCTATGGCAAATGAAACTGCTAGAAAGGTAGTCACATCGGCCGGGAAGAAATTACTACCTAAAATGACTCCTGAAGTAGTTAAGTTTTTTCTCAAGCACCCAAAAGCAGCAGAATATTTGTATCAAATAGCACCACATTATAAAAAAGTAATAGAGGGGTATGAAACTGGAGCTGGGTTTGCGAAACATTATGGTTTAGAACATTTTACTCATGGTAAGTTTGGAGCCACTGCTACTTTGTCAGCAGTACAAACCAGGCAAGGATTTGATGAAGGTGGTTTGGTGGAATGGCTGCGAGTAGCTAAGAATTTTTGGTTTGGTTCTGGTAATAGACTTGGAGAAGGTCAGTTTGGTACCTCTGGTTATTTGAAGCCCGGAGTGGCCGCGAAATATGAAATGGCTAAAGCCACAATGTCTGATGAAGAATTTGCAGCGTATCAAGAAAGACTCAGAAAAAAAGTACAGGGACAATGTGGCGGCGGTAGAATACGTAAATATGCTCCTGGAGGACCAGTAGAACCAAAACCAATAAGATCTTTTGTGGGCGATGACGCGGGAGTATATGAAGTTACAGAAGAGGAGTTTCAAAGATCTCTAGCCAATCTAGCAGGACCTTTGATTCCTGCCGGCAGAGCCCCTATAACTGAAGATGCTCGAGGTAAATTAAGTGGATTTCTAACTGATAAGGAAAGAAAAGCCGGAGCACTTACTGCTGCTCAAAAAGAAGCT
>WOR8_10001896_pt1 | contig 25702 bp, 21 predicted proteins | sample DeeMarSeWOR38_10_FD_19890 | JGI IMG/M metagenome (IMG submission 19890) | reverse complement strand
TGGAAGTCGGAATTCGGATTGTGGAAAGTTGTTATTTTGGATTTTAGATTTTGCAATTTGGATTTTACAAATTAACTTACGCTCTACTCTATGTGACAACCCGCAATCGGTAACCCAAACTATGACCGCTAGCTGCAAACGAGAGCCCAAAAGCCCGTAACCACAGACCCGTATCAAGCATCAAGTTTAATGTTTTGGGGAAGACAAATCGGGGCAGCAACCTTAACGGTTCGTTAAACATTTTTCCAGATGACGCGACTGATAACAATATATAGGATGGAAGTCAGTTGTCATTCCGCTGCCAGGGCAACCCATCCTACCAAACGATTTGTCGCTTTTACTATGTTCTGTTCATCAATCTACTTTTCATCTTCGAAATCACCCCTACTAACGCCGATATCTGCTCTCCTCCTCCAACGACTAATAGATGGATTTTTAATGCATATCGAATCTAAGCCAGGAACAACACAGCGCCCCAACGTGCACCCAGTGTTCAGTAATTTATTCACAAACATGCCGGGTGCCGGTGATTTCGAAATAACTGGAAGAAATAGTAGATGAACCGGTAGCGATTTTAAGATCGCATCGGCTGCTACCCCGAAACATAATTTTTTCTATAAAAGGCGATATGTTAAGGCGAAAATAAAGATGTTATCTTTTGGCGCAAAATTTAGAAAAAAGCAAGAAAAAAACGCTTTTAACTAAAATTAAGGAAAAAAAGTGCTATTTGTAAATCTGATAATCTATTTTCTAACAGAATTTTTTTGCTGTGATTTAAGGATTTTGGCCCAGGTGTCGCGTAATGTAACGGTACGATTAAATACCAATGCGTCAGCAGTCGAATCTTTTGAATCCACGCAAAAATAGCCCAAGCGCTCAAACTGAAAACGGCCTCCGGGTGTCGCTTTTGCCAGGCTGGGTTCCAGATTGCAATCTTTTAATATTTCCAAGGAATTTGGGTTTAAATAGGCGCTGAAATCCTTACCCTCTTCGACCTCGTTGGGATTTTCTTTCACGAAAAGATGATCATATAAGCGGACATCGGCCGCAATTGCGTGTTTTGCGGATACCCAGTGCAGGGTTCCCTTGACTTTGCGACCATCCGGGGCGTCGCCACCCCGCGTTGCAGGATCATAGGTGCATCGAAGTTCTATGACGTCTCCGGTGTCGGGGTCCTTGATCACATCGATACATTTGATGAAAAAGGCATAACGCAGGCGAACTTCGCGGTCGGGCGCCAATCGGAAGAACTTTTTCGGCGGATCTTCCATGAAATCCTCCTGTTCGATGTACAGCACCCGCGAAAACGGCACCTTGCGCGTGCCCATTGAGGGATCCTCCGGGTTGTTTATGGCTTCCAACTCTTCTTCTTTGTCTTCCGGATAATTTTCGATGACGACCTTCAACGGACGCAATACCCCCATTACGCGGGGGGCGCGTTTATTCAAATCTTCACGGATGCAGTATTCCAGCAGAGCGATATCCACCATGCTATCGGCTTTGGCCACACCGATGCGATCGCAAAAATTGCGGATAGCCTCAGGGGTGTAACCGCGTCGGCGTAAACCCGAAATCGTCGGCATGCGGGGATCGTCCCATCCGGCGACGTGACCGTCTTCTACCAACCGAATCAGTTTACGTTTGCTGAGCACCGTATGGCTGAGATTCAAGCGTGCAAACTCAATTTGCTGCGGGTGATAGACTTCCAGCCGATCGAGAACCCAGTCGTACAGTTCGCGATTGATTTCAAATTCCAAGGTGCAAATCGAATGTGTGATTCCTTCTATAGAGTCCGAGAGACAGTGGGTAAAATCGTACATCGGATAAATACACCACATACCCCCCGTGCGGTAATGGGATACATGTTTGATGCGATAAAGAGTGGGGTCGCGCATGATGATGTTTGGAGAGGCCATATCAATTTTGGCCCGCAGAACGTGCTCTTCGTTCCGGAATTCTCCAGCCCGCATGCGTTCGAACAAATCCAAATTTTCCTCGATGGATCGCTCGCGATAGGGACTGTCTTTCCCGGCTTCCGTTAGGGTTCCGCGGAATTCCCGGATTTCCTCAGGGCTCAGACTGTCCACATAGGCTTTGCCGGCCTTGATTAATTGGACGGCATATTCGAAAAGCTGCTCAAAGTAGTCGGAAGCATAATACTCCCGGTCTTCCCAATCAAATCCCAGCCAGCGAACGTCTTCTTTAATGGCTCCAACGTATTCAATGGTTTCTTTGCTCGGATCGGTATCGTCATAACGCAAGTTGCAAAGGCCATTGTATTCTTTGGCGAGGCCAAAATTGAGGCAAATCGATTTGGCGTGTCCGATGTGCAGGTAACCGTTGGGTTCGGGTGGAAAGCGGGTGTGGACCCGTCCGTCATTTTTATTGGCTTTTATATCTTCTTCGATAATTTGCTTGATGAAGTTAGAGCTTGATTGCGCAGCTTTTACATTTTTCTTTTCAGGATCGAAGGTTTTTGTTTTCATCGGCACTTCCCTAATAATGGAATGGAACGGATGAATATTTATGAGGCTTAATAATTTCTTCTGGTGAAACAAGCAGTTTGAATTGAACTTTCATGTTTTCGTGCCGTTCAGCTTTAGGTGCAGAGACAATAGGCGCCGCTTCCTGGTTGTTGCCTTGAATTATAATGGTTTCCCCATTGGCAATCTTATTGAGATACTCGAAGAGATTATTTCTAATTTTTGTAGCAAAAACTTTAATCATAACCGCCTCGAAGTTAACACGTACAATTAACTAACACACATGTACATAATGCACATCTAAATTTCGAAAAATCAAGAGCTGTTTTAAAAATTCACTTACCGACTTAAAAGATTTTCTCTTGTCTTTTACACTAAATAATAGTAATCATTTTTCTTAATTTTGCTCTTATTTTCAAACCTAATTTCTGAAATTTACTATCATTGATGCCCGCATGAATGTTCACAACCCGCACAAAGGATTAGATCTATCAAAATATGCGACTGTCCAAGCGATCAACGATAAGCAATGAATCATCAATTAATATCATAAACCAAAAGGAGGAGAACAGATGAAAGACCGAAAGATGCTGATGAGGGTACTGATAGGGGTATCGATTGTATTTCTGGTTGCCGGCATGGCTGCTATGGCGCAGGCGGTTGATTTCTCCATCGGTGGTGGTGCTGGGATGGCTCCCGACTATGAGGGCTCAGATGACTACGAAGTGGTTCCGATCCCGTTTGCTGAGGCCAAATTTAGCAATGGGATGTATGTGCAATTGAAAGGCCTTAAGGCGAAAGCCAATATAATTCCCAGCAATATCTGGAAATTAGGACCCGTGTACAATTATCGTCCCTCTCGCAGCGATGTGGACAACAGCAAGGTGGATGATTTGAAAAATGTGAGCGATGCACATGAGCTGGGTGGCTTTGGAGGTTTTCAATACTATGGCTGGTTTGCGAACGTGGAGTTTTTAGCGGATACGGGCGATGCGTATGATGGGTGGCATGCCACCCTGAAAGCTGGATACAATTGGATTCTGACCAATTGGGTTTTTTCCGTTGGCGGCTCAACCAGCTATGCCAACGGGGAATACATGAGCACCTATTTTGGAATCGATGGTGCGGATTCGGCACGCAGCGGACTTCCTACCTATGATGCGGATAAGGGCATTAAGGATTGGGGTGTTGATCTAGGAATTAACTGGAGAATGACGCAAAGATTGAGTTTGCAAGGTTTCGCCAGCTATACCCGCTTGATAGGCGATGCGGACGACAGCAGCCCTGTGGTGGACGAGGGCAGTGAGAATCAGTTTTTCGGCGGTGCCTTGGTCGTATTCACTTTTTAGTCGGTTAAACATTCGCATACATCTTTACCCGCTTTTTTTATCTTCCAAATCCGAGAGGAGGAGGGCTCATGCATTGGTTAGCCCGCAGCGCCTTTTTGAGGCTACCTATCTTACTGATTGCAACTTTCCTGGTCATTGCAATTTTGGAAGGCTGCCGGCAATCCAACGAGTATATCGAACCGCCGCCGCCGAAGGTCACCGTCAGCCAGCCGGTCAAACGCCTGTAACCAACCATCTGGAGTTCACGGGAACTACTGAGGCCGTCGAAACAGTCGACATTCGCGTACGCGTGGTGGGATCTCTGGAAAGCGTCAATTTCAATGAAGGCCAGTTCGTTGAGAAAGGTCAATTGCTTTTCACCATCGACCCCATATAGTCGATCGCTTTAAGTGTTATTAGAGGTAATCCTATGGACAGAAGATGGACCACCGCAGCAATCATTTTTCTATGTTGTATAGGGCTGGTGGCCATGTGCGCCGGAGATAGTCTGGCGGCCGCACCGCCCCCGGCCGATGCCGAGGCCTTTCCCCGCAGCCTGGAGAGTTACAACGATGCCGATGTCGAAAGTGTCTGGGCGATATTGAAAAACCGCATCAAACAGGAACCCTTCAATCTGATCGCCACCCTGATTTTTTTTCTGGCCATCGCCCATACCTTTATGACCGCTAAATTCATGGGCATCTCCCACCAATGGGAGCACCAGCATGAAAAGAAAATCCAAAGCGGCCAAGCGGCTCGTGATTCCGTGCACCACGGTGCCGAATTGTTTCACTTTTTAGGTGAAGTGGAAGCCGTGTTCGGTATCTGGGCCATTGCACTGGTGATTGCCATCATCGGTTTTTACGACTGGAAAACGGCGGTGAACTACCTCAATTATCGGGTCAATTTTACCGAGGCCTTATTCGTGGTGGTGATCATGACCCTGGCCGCCAGCCGTCCTATTTTAAGACTGTCGGAAAACCTCATCCGTAAAATTGCCAATTTGCTCGGCGGTACCTTGACCGCCCGATGGCTGACCACCCTCACCATCGGCCCGATTCTGGGATCGTTTATCACCGAACCGGCAGCCATGACCATATCCGCCCTTGTGCTGGCAAACACGTTGTATGAGCTTGAGCCCAGCCGGAAGTTCAAGTACGCCACGTTGGGTCTGTTATTTGTCAATATCTCGGTCGGCGGCACCCTGACACATTTTGCCGCCCCACCGGTATTGATGGTGGCAGCTCCTTGGAAATGGACCACGCTGCATATGTTGACTCATTTCGGCTGGAAGGCCGTTCTGGGTATTTTGGTTTCAAACGGACTGTACTTTCTGGTGTTTCGTAGTGAAATGGCCATGCTGGAGGAAAAGTTCGGCCTTGTGAACCTCAAAGATGAGATTCAGGAGAAATATTTAAAGCGCAGCGACATGGACGCCAGATTCGATGAACTCGCCAAGGCGGTAGATGATGAACAGGGAACGCTAGATGCTTTCAATACGCAAATCCAGAAAATGGCGGACGAGATCGAACAGCGGCTGGAGGAACGCTACATCCCGGAGCTGATCAAAAAAGGCGTCGATCAGACATTGGTTCACCAGGCATTTAAAGAGCGGTTTGAGGAGGTTAAGCTGCGCGAGATGCGCCGGGCGCTGCCCGCGTTATTGCCGCCCGATCAGCGCGGGCCGTTTGTGGATCCTGACTGGGACAAACGCGATGACCCGGTGCCCGTCTGGGTCACCATCGTGCATATATTTTTTCTGGAATGGACCATCTTCAATGCCCATTATCCGGCCTTGTTTATTCCCGGAATGCTGTTTTTCCTCGGATTTGCCCAGGTTACCAAGCCGTTTCAGAATCGTGTTGATCTGAAACCGGCGCTGTTGGTCGGATTTTTTCTGGGTGGTCTGGTGATACACGGCGGAGTGCAGGGCTGGTGGATCGCGCCGATTCTGGGGAATTTAGCCGAAATTCCATTGATGCTGGTTGCCACTATCTTAACCGCATTCAATGACAATGCGGCCATCACTTATTTAAGTACACTGGTGCCCGGATTTAGCGACAGTCTCAAATATGCCGTGGTGGCCGGGGCGGTTGCCGGCGGCGGTTTGACCATCATCGCCAATGCGCCCAACCCGGCAGGGGTCTCCATCCTGAAAAAATACTTCAACAATGAGGTATCACCGGGCGGAATCCTGGCAGGTGCCCTTGTCCCAACGGCTGTCGTGTGGGTGATCTTTGTGGTGCTCCGTTGAAACGAATAACCATCAAAAAAATCACCTTTCGAATTTTGCGTTTCAAAGCCGGCCGGATCGATCCGCCCACGTTTCAGGATTTCGAACTAAATGTCAGTGAACACATGACCATCCTGGATTGTCTCGAAAAAATCCGTCTGGAAAAGGTCGAAGAACTTGTTTCTCTGGCAAAAAATAATCGAGGTGTGACTTTGTGCGAGCGGGCGCTGAACTGCAGCCGGGTCTGCCCCACCGGCGTCTACCCGGCCCGCCATATCGCTGATCTGAGGAGGCTTTTAAATAGTATTTATTTTTGATCGGCATCGGGTGCCGGCTGTTTCATCCTTTGCAAAAAGTCCAGATCCTTTTTGCTTCGTTCCGCCATTCTGATTTCAACGTCTTCTCTTTCCAAGCCCATTAAAATTTTGTAGGCATTGTACTTGGTTTTACAGAAGTAAATGTCAAAGGCACCTTTTTTGTTTTCAGACCGGTAAATCCTTATCCCCGGGATCTCATCTTTGCGGATATATTCATTTTGCGTGTTGATCAGCAGCGCCTCAATATCGCGCTTGTTCAACCAGGGGATACATGCGCCTTCCATACCGAGCTCGGAATCCATGATCGACCGAATTTTCTCGGTCACACCGCCGACGGCAAGTATGATATCTCCGGTTAGAGAACCGGTCACACCGTAACGTTGATTGACCGGCTGCTTGATAAAATCGGAAATCAGCGCAATATCTATTGCAACCGATGCGCTGTCGCCCTCCACGCCGCTGTGGGCCTGAATGTATTCCACATACATTTCATAGCCGACATAAGGTGCACCGATATTATCCAGCACTTTCTTTATGGAGGCTCTTACGTTTTGTGAGGCAGCTTTAGCAATATCGCCTATTTTGCCGGGAGCAACCACTTTGTCAGAAGCCCCCACGTTTATCTGGCAATGGATCGGCAAGGGTTGGCCGTACATCTGCCCGCTGGATTGGGAGTAAATGACGGCAAGACCGACCACATAGCCGATGGAATCCGTCAAGGAGCTGATATATTTTTTGAGATACTTCTTATTCTCACTGATTTCCTTGGAAAGTCCACCTTCAAGGCTTAAGTGCTCCGTTAACGCCTGTTTCACATGTCTGGCTTCAACGAGGGGTGAATTTTCAAAAATAGCCTCAAATTCGGCGGATTTAATTAATCCGTTTATGGGGCGTAATATACTGCTTAACTTGCCGTCGGAGGCGCGACAGCGAAGTTCCTTGATGATTTCCAAAACAGCACCTCTGGAAAAATCTCGTTCCTGCAACTTAAAATCTTCCGAAAGCGGTTTGCCGAAAATGTACTCACTTCTATGTTTTACACTTTCATATCCTTCTTTTTCGATGACTTCTCCCCAGGATTCTTTGAATTCATTTCCAAGATTAATAACTTCCTGTTTCACATACTGGGCAACCTGCTCAATGCTTTCAGCGGTTTCCGGAACCGCACCCTGCATTTGAATAATTTCGCCTTTGTCCTCTATGCGGCTCAGAAACGCGCCCTCACCCTCTTCCTGAAGATAGTGCAGGGTATCATGGTTACAGCAGGCCACAATTATGTTCTCGGCCTTTAAAAAATTCTCGGATCGATCGGCTGCACCGCTTCCCGTGTTTCTGCCGCCTTCAAGAATATATCTTTTGTTTTGCATAATCTCAAGCAGATCCGCCATGTAACCCACTTTGATAAGTGTCTTTAACTCGTCAATATAGATAATGGGGGATTTGGCGTGCGCCCCTAAATAGGCCCGTTTGTGGGCCGGAGTTTCCAAGTTGCCGGATTGGTAAGGATCGTGACGAAAGCCGCCTTTCATGTTTCTGGCATCCGGTTCGGAGATGCGTGCCATCAGCTCTTTATCATCCTGCGGATTATACAAAATCTCCGGTACCATGTCGAAAATATGTTTGACAGCGTTTTTCCGATCTACGTTGGATTCTCTCTGAATTTTCTCCTGGGCTTTGTGATTATTTTCTTGCATGTACATAAAAATCGCGCCTAAACCGGAAAGACCTGTGGCAATAAAGGCAGGCGGGAAAAAAATACCGGCCGCCACACTAACAAAGGCCGTCAATAAAAGGCCTATTTTTACTCTCCTGGCCGACTGAATCTGATCCGATAAGTTAAATTCATCGATGCTGTCTCGGGCCAATTCGATGGCTTTATTGAGTTTGGTGATGAGGGTATCAATTTTTTCCGGATTTACATACGCAATACGAATATGATTTCTATCTTTTCCCGGATAAGCAACAATGGCATCTTTGGGTTTTATATAATCCCCAAAGGACTTTTCGAGGACCTCCTTCAACATATTGGCGAGCATCGATTTTCCGGTTCCCGGTCTTCCCACCATAAGGATGTGGCCCTTGTTTTGGGCAATTTTCCTTATCGCTCTTTTAGCCCTATCCTGGAAAATAACATGGTCAATGGGATCGTCGGGCACCGAAATCTGTGAGGTATCTTCAAAAAAGCTAAGGCGTTTTTCCAAGGTGTGGGGATAGTCCAACAACTCCTTTATCCACTTATAGTCATTTTTTTTGTAGTCATTAGACATGGCTGTGATCTTCTATGGAATCCAATAGGTAAAACCGACCGGCTTCTGAGGTGAATGCGCCTTTGCTGATTTCAGAATATACCTGCGGCAAATTATTCTTCAGCGATTCAAGGGCTCTTAGATCATGTAGAACCGAAATATGGGTACATATCCGATCTTCTCCGGAATCAGACAATGGAACATAGTTTAATGATACACCGATCAGTAAATAATTCAATGACGGCATAACCAGATTTCTCTGTTTAGATTCGACATTATGGGCATTAAAGACATCTCGGTAGACCTTTGGAAAATGTGTCTTGGAATAGTCGATCTCAAGTTTCTTATTAAAAAATAATTTTATGGCTTTTGCCTGCCCGGTTCGGCAAAGATTGAATGCATGTGAGAGTTGGGGATTGGCTTTGATTGAGTGCTCGAGTAACTGCATATACTTGAGGAGTTGATCATCATCGATCCAATAATCGATCTTACCTTCCCGGTTCAACACACCCAATTTAGGCTTTCCGTCATTTAAAAACCAAATGAGACGATATGCGTTGCCGGCTTTATAGGAACCAAAATCAAATCCCCTAAGCTCAAATAGGCCATCGGCTATATGTGCCTTTCTGAGGACAACGCCCACATCGGTCGAAAGAAAATTGGCCAGGTATTTTATTTTTTCTTCATTTGCGCCTCTTAATTTAAGATAGGACAAATTTCCGCCCACATCCTCGCAGATGCCAACGATATGGGCTATTTCCTGGTGATTTAAGAGGGGCAATCGTTTGGTGACTGTATCATACGATCTGAGAAGTTGATAAATTTTATTAAGGTGTGCTTCCAAATCGCTGTCTTTCATGGAAGGTATCTTTAATTGACAGTTGGAAATTAAAACATCAGGCGGAAGATTATTGGAATTGATCAATCGTCTTAGTCTTGGCGGAAATATCTTACCAATCGCCTCTTTTATGCGGGTTAATCGGCTTTTGCGGTAGTGGATTTCGCATCCGATCAATCGCTTTTTAATTTCGATGGGGTCAGGATCCAGCAAATAGTATGCAAGATCTGATATTTTGTATTCCTTCAGCGTTCTTTCATCAGGAATCGTCCCAATTCCGCTCAGGTCGACGTTGACATTTCTACATTCGGAGATAATCCAGATATTCCCTGCGTCAGCCGGTCCGGTTCTATTTTGCTTGGGTGTTGCCAATCTAAGTTTCCTTTAAACGGTTATCAGAAATTTAGCTCGGATAACCCATCTCGATATAAATCCTGTTGGAAACCTCTGAGGCTAGCTGGATGCGATGATCCCCAACATTTAGGAGACATTTAATTTAATATCGGTAATTTTTCAAAAGACTTGAAGATTTGGACGACAATTCTGACAATCAATAAAATAGCGCCGCTAAAGGTGCTGATGCATGCTAAACCGGCAGCATCAACGATGGTGGTTCAAAAAATAAGGGCATGGTTGACTCCCTATGTCAAATCTGTGACTCTCGCAAAAAAATCTGCAGGTTCAATTTTTTATTTTCTCTGCAGTGATATTTTAACCTATCGAATTTATTATCATTCATTTTTACGACCCTTAATTCATATTCTTGGTATGGTTTTTGCTAAAATGCTAAAGGTACCCACAAAGAAAAAAATAGTTTCAGGAGGATTTGACATGCTTAAAAGAATTTTGCTTATTACCATTTTGGGATTGGGATTGGTCGGTTGTGCCGCGCTGGGTCCGTCATCACCTTCTCAGCCTCAGGAAGTTATTGTAAAAGTCGAAGCCAGCAAACCGGCAAAGGTTGATGTAAAACCCGGCGATTTTGTTGCCAAATCTATGGAAGTCCCCAACCAGGAAGGACATCTTTCTCAGCTATCGTTTATTTCCAGAGATAAAGCCTTTGTCAAAATCTTCTCCGGCCTATCGGTGTCTGATGTTACCCGGCTGTGGAACGATCTTTGTGTTCTGGAAAACAACACCTCTATCCGCGATGTGAATTTATTCATTAATTCACCGGGAGGCGATGCCTTTTCAGGGCTTGCCCTTGCCGATCAGATCGAACGCGCCCAACGTAAAGGATTCCGCATCACCGCCCATGCTTCCGGCATCGTCGCCAGTGCGGCGGTACCGGTTTTCGCCGTTTGCAACGTAAGGTTGGCTGCACCGGGAACCATTTTTATGGTGCATGAGGCCGCATTGTGGAAGTGGCCGGGACGAGAAACGGCCTCAGATATTCGCTCCCAGAACGAACTGATGCATCTTTTGCGGGAACGTTATATCGGAAAACTGGCCACAAATTCCAATTTAAATAAAGAAAAGTGGGAGCAACTGGAAAACAAAACCACGTGGTTCAGTGCAGAAAAAGCCAAAGAATGGGGTCTGGTCGATAAAATCGAATAGCGGCCGGACAGTGGCAAAATTCTTTTGAGTAAAAAGGTGCTGAGCGCGTATTGACCTGTATCCAATTCCGGAAAACCATCACATCCATTTCATAGCCTCAGCACCAACCCCTCTTTATCAGAGGTGAATCCCTCTAAATGGCATCTCCCCGAGACCTCAAAGCCGGCTTTCCGGATCCACCAAAAAAACGCCTCCGACCATGGGGGTGTGAAGCGAGACAACTTAATTCTTTACCCAGCAATAAGTTGTTGACCAAATAATCCAGTTTCTGGCATTTTGTTTACAGATCCAATTTTTATCACGTAATAAAGCTAATAATAAAGTCACATAAATATGGGGGAGGAATCATGTTCTATCCAACACTGATGACCGAAGAGGAGAAAGCCATCCAGCAAGAAGTCAGGCAGTTTGTGCGCGATGAGGTGTCCCCTGACTTCATCCGGGCCCTGGATCACGATGAAATCAAATATCCTCGTGAATATGTCGATAAGCTGGCGGCCCGCAACCTGCTGGGGCTGCGTTTCGATCCGAAATGGGGCGGACGCGGACTGCCATGGACCGCCGAAGTTATTGCCGAAGAAGAAATCGGCGTGTTGGGCACCACTTTAGGCTGTGCCTTTGTGATGCCGTCCATTGTGGGTGAAGCCTTGCACGTTTTCGGCAGCAACGAACAAAAAGAGCGTTTTTTGAAGCCGATTCTTCAGGGTAAACTCATCAGCGCCGAGGCTCTTACCGAGCCCAGAGGCGGATCGGACTTTTTCGGTGCCACCACCCGAGCCGAACTGGATGGCGATCATTTCGTGATCAACGGACAAAAGCGCTTTGTGGTGGGGGCTACCGAAGCCGATGTGTTTTTAGTGTATTGTCGCACCAACTTGGATGAAAACGCCCACAAATACCAGCGCATCAGCGCTATGATGGTCGAACGCGGACCCGGCGTGGAGACCGAATATATTTATGGCCTTATGGGCACGCGCGGTGGTGGTACCGGACGTCTGGTTTTCAGAAATTGCAGCGTACCCAGAAAAAATCTCATCGGCGAACTCCACGGCGGAGCGCTGGTTTTTCACCAGATGATGATTCCGGAGCGACTGACATCCGCTGCAGCCAGTTTAGGGGTGCGTGCCGCTCTGGAGGTCGCGTCCCGTTACAGTGACAAGCGTTTTGCCTTTGGCCGGCCCATTCGCAAATATCAGGCCGTCAGCTTTATGGTGGCCGATGCAATCACCCAATTGGATGCGGCCCGCGCACTGGTATACATGGCAGCCCGAGCAGTGGATAGCGGTTCTGCCAATGCGCGACGCTTGGTGAGTGAAGCCAAAAAGTTTGCCACCGACACGGCCTGGGAGGTCGCCAATAAGGCCATGCAGATTATGGGAGGCATCGGCTACACGGAAGTTTATCCCATTGAGAAGATGATCAGAGATATCCGTTTGTCGCAGATCTGGACGGGAACCAATGAAATCATGAATTTGCTTATCCAGCACGAATATTATAAAGAAGCCTTTGAGGCAGCCAAGGAGGTGCGCAACGTTGAACTGGATGCCCGCGGTCTCGATGGCGAGAACGAAAAGTGTTACACGGATGAGGATATGTGGCGGATTCACACAGACAACATCTAGCCGACCTTACGCCAGCCTTTAGATTTAAATTTCAATTTGAACAGCGTCACCAAGGTTTTCTCGTTTTCTGAGCGAAGAACTTTTTTCACGGTTTCAATGCAAAACAGGGGCTGCAGATATTTGTAAAATTCCCCGCTGGTCTTCCGCATCTCCGAAGCCAGAATAATTTCTCCATCCGGTTTTAAGTAGGTTTGAAATAATTTCAGTAAAGCCGCAAAATCATCTTTCTTATAGATCACTTCTGAGGCGACGATGTAGTCAAATTTTCCTTTTAATTTCGGCTGACTCCAGTTCAGTTCAAGGATCGACAATTGCGGACAATGGTTCAGGTAGGCATTGGCCCGGGCAAACCGGAGGGCATCCGGATTGTATTCTGTCATGGTAATCCGGTGGCCGAACGAACAGGCCACGATGCTCACCAACCCGAGGCCCCCGCCGATTTCAAGAAATTGTTTGTCCGTTTCCACCGGCTTTTCAGCCAGATACCCTGCCAGGATCCAGGAAGCCTTCCACACCTTGGCCCATAACGGAAATTCATGCAAAACATCCCAGGGGTTGATAAAATCATACAAATACCTGGGTAGCAAAATAGTAAACTTTCGACCGGCTAAAGTAATCTCCGTGGGGTCCGTTTCGTATTGGTTGTAGAATGATTGAAGTGAGAACATGATGGCACATTGACCTACAATGTAAGATTACGGAAAAATTATCGTACTCGAAACAATTTTTTTGAATGCTGACTGTTTTCATTAAGAACTTGTAAGCCTTAACTAAAGTTATTATATTAAATTGCTTTTTACAGTATTTTCGCCATAAAATAAATAGAGATAAGGAGCACGGCAAGTGGCAACCTATTATGTGGACGGCAAATTTACTCCGGCAGATAATGCCGTAATTCCAATAAATGACCTCGCCCTATTGCGGGGATACGGCGTCTTTGACTTTTTACGAACTTACAGTGGTCAACCGATTTTTCTCAGAGCGCACATAAAACGGCTGGCGCAGTCTGCCAAACAGATCGGTCTGGATTTACCTCGGTCCCAGAAAGAACTCATTGATATTGTAAACCAGACGCTTAGCAAAAATAAAAATCGTGAATCCAATATTCGAATTGTGCTTACCGGCGGACCCAGTCCGGATTTTATCACGCCACAGGGAAAACCGCGACTGCTCGTTTTGGTTACACCGCTGCCCGAGCAACCCGAATGCTGGTATACAGATGGGGTTAAGATTATCACGATTAATTCGGTGCGGAACATTCCCGGTGCAAAAAGCATAGATTATATTCCGGCGACGATTGCCCTCAAGCAGGGTCGCCGCAAAAAAGCCATCGAAGCCGTTTATGTGGATCGCGATGAATGCGTTTTGGAAGGTACCACCAGCAATCTGTTTATATTTCGTGGAGATCGGTTAGTTACTCCGGGCAGGTCAATTCTCAACGGCATTACGCGCAAAGTGATACTCAAACTGGCAGCGAACAAATACCAAACTGACATAAGGGATATTGCTCGTGATGAGCTTTATGCAGCCGATGAGGTGTTCATTACCGGCTCCAATAAAGAAATTGTACCGGTGACAAAAGTGGATAAAAAAACCATTGGAGACGGCAAACCCGGAAAACGTACAAAAAAGATTATGGAAGCATTCGCCACCTATACGGCTGAAGAAGCGCAATCCCATAAGCTTAGATAGCTGTTTTCTTCGAAACGGTCGTCTGTTAATTTAAAACCGCATAAGGTTAAATATCATCAGCCGGCTGTGGGATTAAACGATCAAAAGGAGGCATTTTATGTCGGAAATCTCGGAAAGTGAAATATACGACTTGATCATTATCGGGGGAGGTCCCGGCGGACTTTCTGCTGGTGTTTATGCCATGCGGGCCGCATTGAAAACCGTATTGATTGAAATGGCCGCCCCCGGAGGACAGGTCAATAATTCGGATTCAGTGGAAAACTGGCCCGGAGATGAACATATCAGCGGCGCTGAGTTGGCGATGAAATTCTCCCAGCATGCCCAATCCTATGGTCTTGAAATCATTTACCAAGAAGCCATGGAATTGGAACCCGGGCTTGATTACCATCGGGTCAAATTGGCCAATGGTGATATCTTAAAGGCCCATGCGGCGATTTTAGCAACCGGTGGAAGTCCTCGCAAACTGCATGTGCCCGGTGAGCAAGAACATTACGGCAAAGGAGTATCCTATTGTGCGGTTTGCGACGGATTCTTTTTCAGAAACAAAACGGTTGTGGTCGTTGGCGGCGGCGACACCGCAGCTGAAGAATCTCTCTATCTCGCCAAATTGGCTAAAAAAGTATATCTGGTGCATCGCCGGGATGCCCTGCGGGCAGGGGCCCTTCTTCAACAGCGTGTCAAGGCTGACTGCAATATCGAGATCCTCTGGAATTCGGTGGTAACGGAAATTAAAGCCGATGATGATGGGGTTCATACAGTGGCGCTAAAGGACACCCAAACCGGAAAACAGCGTGAATTGGCCACCGACGGTGTCTTCATTTTCATAGGATTTGATCCCAACAATAATCTCGTGCCGGCCGGTACCAAAATGAATGCCGATGGATATGTGATTACGGATGAAAAGTGCGAAACCAACTCCCCCGGCATTTATGTCATCGGCGATCTCAGGCAAAAATATGGCCGCCAAATCGTTCTTTCGGCGGCAGACGGCTGCACGGCCGCCCTGGCGGCTGCCCGTTTTGTTGAAACGCGCAAAACAGCCGAGGTATGTGAATTGCCGGAGCAGCTACAGAGCCAAGCCTCCTAGTAGGGAACCATTAAGTCGACAACTCGAAGGTTTGACACTGATTTGTGGCTGCTTGCCTCTGGCTAAAGGCATACAGGATAAAGCAACCAGCTGCCAGCGAACAGAAACCAGTGGCCAGGGACCAGCAGATATATGTCCGGCATTAAAAGCTTTTTTTTCAAATTCATTATACTGACAGCGATGCTGCTCGGCACCCCCTTGCTGGGTGTATCTCTGGCCGGGTATCCGGTCTTAAGATTTTTGGAGTTTCCCCCAAAAACCCGTTACGTCCAGCATGCACCGTTTTCATGGTTCGCTTTTGCAGCTTACAGCTTAAGCATTCTGGCTGTTGTCATTCCGCTGATAATAAGCGGATTGCGATCACACCCAAATCAAAGCACCGCCGCTTCCAGTCGTAAGACGTTTCCTTGGTGGGGCTGGCTTGGCTTGCTTAGCGGTCTTATCTCCTGGATTCTCGCTTGGACCCGGTTGCCATGGTTTGCTGAATTTCAGCCGCATACCTTCAGCCCCTTGTGGTTTTCGTTTATCCTAGTGATCAACGCGATTTGTTATCGCCAGACCGGCAGCTGCCTGATGACGGACCGCCCAGGTTATTTCTTGTTGCTCTTTCCGACAAGCGCTGCCTTTTGGTGGTTTTTTGAATACTCAAATCGCTTTGTCCAAAACTGGTATTATATGGGACCGGATTTCAGTCCCCAGGAATATTTTTGGTATGCCACCCTTCCTTTTTCAACCGTCCTGCCGGCGGTTTTAAGCACCCGGCAATGGTTTTTTTCGTTTCGCTGTCTCCGTCAGCGATACGGCAATTTCGTATCCTTTACCCTTCCCTATCCCAGGCCACTGGCCAGTGGTATTTTACTGATATCTGCCATGGGTCTGGCCGCTATCGGAGTGTGGCCGAATTATTTGTTTCCCCTGCTCTGGGTGTCTCCGCTGCTGATTATTGTCTCCTTGCAGATCCTAATGAAAGAGCAAAATATCATTGACCAAATGTGCGCCGGGCATTGGGGCTTTGCGGTATCTTCGGCTTTAGCCGCGCTTTTTTGCGGCGGGTTCTGGGAAATGTGGAATTATTTCAGTCTGGCCAAGTGGGAATACAGCATACCGTTTGTGCATCGATTCCTAATTTTTGAAATGCCGCTTTTGGGCTATGCGGGATACCTTCCGTTCGGGCTGGAATGTACGGTCGTCGGCGGTATGTTAGAAAAAATGCTGAGGCGATGAATACCTTAGGCCAAATTTTTTGCTCAAATTGGTGGGTTTCTCATTTGGATATTAAAAACATCGGCGTTGGATGTGAATTATATTGACTCAACGTTTTTAGTAGTATATCGTAGAATTACGATTAACGATATGGGAAAACCCGAGACAGTATGAAATTATTGCGATACGGTTATCATGTCACTGTTTATGCATATCACTGCTTATAAAGGATCGTTAGAAAATGGATAAACCAGTTCAAGGGCGCCAAGATTGCTGCACAAATGAAAATTTGTCGAAAGCATGTTCTTTGCAACAAGAAATCGTTATTCAACCGTCAATGCCGGCACCTGTCCGGGATGAGATCTGCTGTGGTTCTCCCCCGGGACCGGAAAGCAATTTTTTTGAACGTCCGGGCTATGTATTGCAGCAATTTGTAAAGGATTTCGTTGATACGCCGGTCGGTCCGGCACCCAGAATAAAAACTGAACTGGACCGAAAAGATCTGCTCGGCAAGTTGGCGGTGCGCTGGGGGATCCGCCGCGATAATTATAAAGTTGCACCGGGACTATATTGCGTTGGAACCCCGGATCAGAACGCTCCGGTTCTGGTAACGGCAAATTACAAGCTAACCTTCGATGTTTTACGCAGGGAATTGGGATCGATCAACGCCTGGATTCTGGTTTTGGATACCCGCGGTATTAACGTGTGGTGCGCTGCCGGAAAAAATCTTTTCTCGACTACCGAAGTCATCAAAAGGGTACAACTCACCGGTTTGGAAAAAGTTGTTCGGCACCGTCAGTTAATTTTACCTCAGCTGGCGGCAACAGGCGTCTCCGCCCATCAGGTAAAAAAAGGCAGCGGGTTTAAGGTCACTTGGGGGCCCATCCGGGCCAACAGTATCAATTACTTTTTACGAAACAACCTCAACGCTGATGATTCAATGCGCCGGGTAACCTTTGCGTTTAGGGAGCGATTGGGACTTGTGCCCGTGGAGCTTTCTCATCTCGTCAAACCGAGCCTATGGGTTCTGTTGGCTATCTTCCTCGTCTCCGGTATCGGATCAAATATTTTTTCTTTGGCGATCGCTTGGCCCCGAGGACTGATGGCAACGACAGCCTATGCCGCAGGGATTTTAGCCGGTGCGCTGGCGGCACCCGCTTTTCTCCCCTGGATTCCCGGCCGTTCATTCGCGTTAAAAGGTGCCATTACCGGAATCATCTGCGGGATCGGCGTCATTTTGATTTTCCATGCCGCATTGCAATTTTGGGAAATGGTTGCACTGGCGTCTTGCACCACGGCAATAAGCTCTTATCTGGCTATGAATTTTACCGGATCAACACCGTTTACATCCCCATCCGGAGTTGAAAAAGAAATGCGCAAAGCCATACCCATGCAAACCCTTGCCGTATTGATGGCAGCAGTAGCATGGATCGGATCGGCATTTGCTAAGTAACGCTAAAATAAACTAAGGATAAAATATGGAAAAATTCAGATATCTACCTGGTGTCTCAACGCTGAAGCTTGATACCCAAGCCTGCGTGGGCTGCGGAATGTGCGATATCGTCTGCCCGCATGGGGTTTTTTTGCTGGAAAACAATAAGGCAAAAATCTGTGACCTTGATGGGTGCATGGAATGCGGGGCCTGCGCGAAGAATTGCCCGACAAACGCTATCACGGTTACTCCCGGTGTGGGATGTGCCAACTATATTATTCAAACCTGGATTAAAGGTAAGGATGCGGCTGTGGAATGTTGCTGAGTTTCCAATTATTCCGACAACCGATCCCAAAAGGCTTTGGCATCTGCCTGTCGTCTGTCCTTTCCGGAGTCGGAGTCCTGTTCCGTGGGACGATAGCCTCTCAACCGAGCAATTCGTTCTTCCAAGGGAGGATGGGTCGAAAACAGGCTCATCATGCTCCTGCCTGACAACGGATTGATAATAAACATATGTGCCGTTGAGGGATTGGCCTTCATCGTCAATCTTTTCGAGTAATGTCCAAGTTTTTCCAGTGCGCGCGCCAGTCCTTCAGGATGGCCGACAAAACCGGCTCCGGTAGCATCCGCCAGATATTCCCTGGAACGCGATATGGCCATCTGAATGATTAAGGCCGCAATCGGGGCTAAGATCGACATCACAAGCAATCCGATAATACCTGCCCCGCCTTCATCATCATTGCTGCTACTGCCTCCAAAAAATGCAAAAAAGCGTGCCATATACCCCAAAATCATAATAGCCCCTGCCATGGTGGCCGCAATACTTCCGATCAAGATATCGCGATTTCTCACATGCGCCATTTCATGGGCCAATACACCCATGACCTCTTCGCGATCCATGATGTTAAGAAGACCTTCTGTTACCGCCACAACCGCATGCTGGGGGTTTCTTCCGGTGGCAAAGGCATTGGGTGCTTGATTGGGCATTACATATAATTTTGGCATGGGGAGTCCTGCCCGCCGGGATAGTTCCTGAACCATTTCATAAAGCTCCGGTGCCTGTTGACGGGTGACCTCCTGGGCACGATACATTTTTAATACAATCTTATCCGAATACCAGTAACTGAAAAAGTTCATCCCCGCTGCGATAAACAACGCAATGATCATTCCCTGTTGACCGCCAATTAGTTGGCCGATCCACAGAATCAGGGCAGTCATCGCTGCCAGCAAGATGGTGGTTCGAATTTGATTTCCCATTGCCTTAAGCTCCTTTCAATAATAAATCTTTAGGCACATGTCCGCCTTTTAACAAATTAAACACCCCCCAAAAACCGGCTGTCACAGCATGCCAAAATATAAAACCGATCGCAAAAAACGCAACGTGTATGACTGATTTTAATGTCTAAATGTCATTTAATTAAAAATTTTGATTTTACATAAGCATCTGTTGTAAAAGGAAATCTTATGTGCTAATCATATAAAAAATGGAAAGTTTGGAGTAATTTTTATGATAGACGATCTTTTGGACGAAAAAAATGGAAAAGAAGAAAAAAGTTTTGCGTCACTGCTGGATTCCTATTGCCCTATAGATAGCAAAGAATTACAAGTTGGAGATAAGGTGCAGGCTAAAATTATATCCATCGGAAAAGATACTGTCTTTGTCGATACCAATACCAAAATAGATGGTGTGGTGGATAAGCAAGAACTGGTGGATGAAAATGGACAGCTACAGCATGAAGAAGCCGATGTCATCGAATTGTATGTGGTCTCACTTACGGAGGATGAAATCAAACTTTCAAAAGCCATATCAGGTATCGGCGGCCTATCTCTATTGCGGGAGGCATATGAAAAAGAGGTGCCCGTGGAGGGCAAGATCATAGAGACTTGTAAAGGCGGATTTAGGGTCGATGTGTTGCACAGAAAAGCATTTTGCCCGGTCAGTCAGGTTGATTTGGAGTATGTTGAGAATCCTGCCGATTATGTCGGTTCAACATGCCGCTTTTTAATTACGCAGTTTGAGGAAAACGGTCGGAATATTGTTCTCTCCAGACGCGTTCTTCTCGCCCAGGAACTGGAAAAGTCCAGAAAGCAATTTTATGAATCCTTAAGAGTCGGAATGGTAACGGAAGGCAAGATAACCCGGTTGATGCCGTATGGCGCCTTTGTTGAATTATCTCCCGGCGTGGAGGGTATGATCCATGTTTCTGAACTCAGCTGGTCCAAAATAAGAACCCCTGATGAAATTGTCAGTTTCGCAGATGCGGTGACGGTTAAAGTTATTGGTGTCGAACCGCGTGAAAAATCCGATCAATTGAAAATCGCTTTGTCTGTCAAGCAACTTAGTGAAGATCCCTGGATCAGTGCCGGTGGGCGGTTTCATGAAGGCGATAAACTGAAAGGCGGCGTCACCCGTTGTGCACCTTTTGGTGCATTTGTTGAAATTGCACCGGGAATTGAGGGTTTAGTGCATCTTAGTGAAATGAGCTATACAAAAAGGGTCAACAAACCTCAAGAGGTTGTATCTGAAGGCGAAACAGTTTCGGTACTGATAAAAGAAATTGATCTAGAGCAGAGACGCATCTCATTGAGCATAAGGGATGCCGAAGGCGATCCGTGGCTTGAGGTGCCGGGAAAGTATGCGGTGGGCCAATCAACAAAAGGTATCGTCGAAAAGAAGGAGAAATTTGGATACTTTATAAACCTCTCCCCGGGAATAACCGGGCTTCTGCCCAGGTCGAATTTGCGCCAATCATCGAAACCGGCGCTCATCGAAAAATTCAAAGAAGGCGATCCCATACCGGTGATAATTGAAGCCATAAACCTTCAGGAGCGAAGAATCACCCTGGCCCCCGCCGATGCAAAGGATGAACAGAACTGGCAAAAATATTCCAAAGATAATCAGCCCCAATTGGGGTCTTTGGGTGAAAAACTACAACAGGCCTTAGCATCCAAAAGAGATAAAAACTCTCATAAGTAGTAAAATTTCCCCGCAGGCTTTCTAGAATCAGCACATAAACAAAGCTGACTTATCTTTAATTTTCCTTCAATTCAAACTTGTCGTAAAAATTATAAATGCTTATCTTTAGCTAATTTTCTAAAACCATGTGAGCTGCGCAACGCTCATTTTTGAAGCTGCTGATCAAAAGGAGGTCTCAGATGAATCTCATTGAAGCCAAACACATCACCAAGACGTATACCATCGGCGATCGGCAAATTTCGGTGTTGGACAATATATCGCTAAAGGTATCCGACGGTGAATTTCTGGTGGTGGAAGGCAGCAGCGGCAGCGGCAAAACGACCTTGCTCAGCCTATTGTCCGGTTTGGACAAACCGACATCGGGCCGCGTTTTGATTGAAGGAAAGGATATCACCGATACACCGGAGGATGATCTGGCACCTCTTCGCAATGAAATGATCGGCTTTGTGTTTCAATCCTTTCATCTGGTGCCCTCGTTGACAGCCATCGAAAATGTGATGTTTCCTGCTGAATTAAAACGCGATCCCCAAGCTCATCAAAAAGCCCAGTTCCTTCTGAAGCGTGTCGGCCTCACAACGCGTATGGATAACTTTCCCCATCAGCTCTCCGGCGGTGAAATGCAACGGGTAGCCATGTGCCGTGCCCTGATCAACGATCCGAAAATCATTTTTGCCGATGAACCCACCGGCAACCTGGATTCGGAAAACGGCGAAGCTATTTTGGAATTACTTCTTGAATTCCACAGGGAGCGTCAATCTACACTGGTTCTCGTCACCCATAATAATGAAATTGCCACAATGGCAGACCGCATGATCATCCTTCATGATGGTCGCATCTTGGAAACTATACGCCATGATTATCAGCACACTGCATAGACATTTTATTTTGCGTCAGATAATTCGTTCCAAGCGACAGGCGACGGTGTTTGTCATGTGCGTGGCGCTGTCGATTGTATCGCTGATTGCCTTAAACGGCTTTTCTACAAGTGTCCACACCTCAATGCTTAAAGATGCACGCGCACTTCATGCCGCTGATATTATTATTCGATCAAATTACGATCTTTCACCTGCAATAACCGCAAGGATAGAGCAGTTCGAGCAAGATGGTGCGGTGGCCAGTGCGCGGGTTTATGAATTTTATTCGGTTGTGCGAACCGAGGAAAATCGTGATTCCGTTCTGGCAAAATTAAAAGTGGTTGACAAAGGCTATCCCTTTTACGGGCAGGCCGTGTTGCAGTCTGAAAGAAAATTCAAAAAGGTTTTAACCCCGGGAAGGATCATCGTATCCCAGAGCTTGCTGGATCGCCTGCAGCTCAAGGTTGGGGATCGGCTGCATGTGGGTCAAGCACTATTAACCATCGATGATGTTGTGCTTCAAGAACCCGATCAGCCGGTAAATTTTTTCTTTTTAGGGCCGCGCGTCTTTATCTCGACAAATGATCTTGACAGGCTTGATCTTGTGAAAAAGGGAAGTCGGGTGCGTTACGCATACCTGCTGAAGGTAAACGACGAAAAGCAGATGAATCGAATTGTTCAGCAGTTAAAAACCGTGGCCGATCAAGATGTTGTCCGTATCAATACCTTCAGATCCGCCGAATCCGGTGTCAAACGTTTTTTCGACAATTTCCTTTTTTTTCTCAGCTTAATCGGTATCTTCACCTTGCTGTTGGCAGGAATCGGTATCCAAAGCACCCTTAACGCTTTTTTAAAGGAAAAGGAAAAAACGATTGCCATACTGAAAACGGTAGGGGCGACGAGCAAGTTTTTTACGCGTCACTTTATCCTGATCCTCTCCCTGCTGGGGCTGATTGGAACGATCCTCGGCGTGGTATTGGGTTTTTTTCTTCAACACGTTCTTCACGTGCTGTTTTCGGGATTTCTGCCCCCAGATGTTGAGCTTATCATATCATTGGCCGCAGTTATTGAAGGTCTTTGTCTGGGTGTGCTGGTTGTGGGGTTGTTTTCATTTCTGCCGCTTCATCGATTAAAAGATATTAAGCCGACAACCATCTTTAGAAAAGAGGCCATTCGATCAAAAAAAGGTCTTGCGTATGTGGTGGCGGCTTCTGTTATTTTTCTTTTTTTCATCGGGATGATGTTGTGGCAGTTAAGTGAGGTCAAAACAGGGGTGTATTTTATTGTCGGGGTCACGTCGCTTATTTTAATTTCTTCCATTGCGTCAGAGATGTTTTTATTTCTCTTGAAAAAGCTGAAAATAAAATCACTGACGATTCGGCAGGCATTGAGGGGGTTATTCCGACCCAGAAATGCAACAAAGCCGATCATCATCACTCTCACGGCTTCATTATCGGTTATATTTTCAATCTATCTCATCGAACAAAACTTGGATGCCACATATATCCAGTCGTATCCGCCGGATGCCCCGAATCTTTTCTTCATTGATATTCAGCCTTCTCAACTCGCAGAATTCTCTCAGACCCTCGACCTGAATGCCGAATATTATCCGATTGTGCGGGCCAAAATAGCTGCGATCAATGGAAAGAAAATCAACCGCCAGAGTCAACGGCAAAGACGCGGCGATAATCTCGCCAGAACATTTAACCTTACGTATCGAAACCATCTGCTGAAAGATGAAGTCATCATCAAGGGTAAAAATCTGTATCGCGAAGATTGGCAAGACCTGCAGGTATCGGTGCTGGACAAGGTAATCGAAATAAAGAAAATGGCCATCGGCGACCGGATTCGCTTCAAAATCCAGGGTATACCATTGGAAGCCAGAATATCAAGCATTCGCACCCGAACTCGAGAATCGATCCGGCCCTATTTTTATTTTGTATTTCCGGAACAAGCTTTAAAAGATTTACCTCAAACCATCTTTACGGCCGTGAGAGTTGAAAAACATCAACGATCAGAGCTGCAAACAGAGCTTGTCAAAAAATTTCCAAATGTCAGCGTTCTCGATGTAACCGAAACTTTATCGGTTTTTGGCAAGGTGCTTAAAAAACTTTCACTGATTGTGCGCTTTTTTACGCTTTTCAGTATTGTTGCCGGTATACTTATTATCATTAGCTCTATTCTGGCCACCCGTTTTGCAAGAATCCAGGAGGCCGTGTACTTTAAAATCCTTGGCGCCAAGAGTGTGTTTGTGTTGAAAGTATTTACATTGGAAAATTTATATCTCGGTCTGGTCAGCGCTGGATTGGCCTTCCTGCTTTCTCAAATCGGAAGCTGGATTATCTGCTCGACAATCCTTGAAATTGCCTATACGCCATTTCTATGGAATTGTTTATTGCTTATATTGGCAACGGTGATACTGGTAGTTACGGTTGGTTTATTACCCTCTGCATCAATACTGCGCCAAAAACCGGTTCTTTTTTTAAGAGAACAAACGCAAGAGTGAAGGCGCATGAAATTGCGACCTGCGACGAGCCCTTCGACCCTGAGCTCACGGCCGAAGGGCTCAGCCGAATCGATTTTAAATTTGGGATTTCGGATTGGAAAGAATTCAGGAATTAAGTTTTTAATTTAGCAAAGACCTAAAATATGCTTAGATTAAGATTTATTTTTTGCTTCATTGTCTTATTCATTTTTTTTACCTATGGATGTGAAGAAGAATCGGCACCGGTACTGGACAAAAATCAAACGAGTTATGAAGGGTCTATTTTAGCCATCGGCGACAGCTTAACCGAAGGCCTTGGGGTGGAGGAAGAATTTGCTTATCCGGCCGTGTTGCAGCGCAAGTTGTTTGAAAACGGTTACATGTACAAAGTGGTTAATGCCGGGGTAAGTGGAGAGACCAGCAGTGGAGCGCTGTCAAGACTAAAATGGGCGTTAACACTGGACCCGGATATCGTCATCCTTGCCACCGGTGCCAACGACGGCTTGCGGGGCATAGATCCCGAGTTGATCAAAACCAACATTAGCAAGATTATCCAGGTGTTGAAGGAAAAAGATATCGTTGTAGTCCTAGGCGGCATGCGAATGGTTCAAAATTTGGGACAGGACTATACGACTGTTTTTTCGAAAATATATCCGCAGATCGCACAAGACCAGGATGTCATTTTAATCCCTTTTTTCTTAGCCGGTGTCGGCGGAAAACCTGAACTCAACCAGGCTGACGGAATACATCCGACAGCGGAAGGATACCGGATCATCGTCGAAAATATCTATCGCTATATCATGGAAGCCATCCGGTTGCACAGATCCAAATCGAAATAAATCTCGCACGGCCCGCCGCTTGACAGGGGTAAAGAGGGTAACTAGTTTTAACTAAAAACAAACTGTTTGCCCCTGGCAAAGGAGGTAAATCATGAAAAAAGCATTAAAATGGGGTGCAATTATTTGTGTCGGGTTAATCGTTGTGGTCATCGCAGCACTTTTGATCATTCCGATGTTTGTCGACGTTCAAAAATACAAACCCGAACTTGAAAAGTGGGTGTCCGAAACAACGGGGCGACCCTTTTCGGTAGGAGATGATCTTGATCTATCACTTTTCCCTTGGGCCGGTGTCTCTTTTTCAGCTCTTCATTTGGGGAATATGTCTGATTTCGCGGAAAAAGATTTTGTAACTATTAAATCATTTGAAGTCAGGCTAAAGTTGCTTCCGCTGATTTTCAAAGATATACAGGTTAAGCGCTTTGTATTAAATGAACCCCGCATTGTTTTGGTAAAAAACAAAAATGGCCGCGTAAACTGGGAGTTTCCCAAAACGACGACCGATGCTG
>WOR8_10005398_pt1 | contig 25769 bp, 24 predicted proteins | sample DeeMarSeWOR38_10_FD_19890 | JGI IMG/M metagenome (IMG submission 19890) | reverse complement strand
TTATGGGACCCTCAGGATCAGGCAAGTCCACGCTGCTGCACCTTCTCGGCTGTCTGGACACGCCCACTTCCGGTCAGTATTTTTTGGACGGGGAAGATGTCTCTTCCCTCTCACGTGATCAACTTGCAGGCACGAGAAACCGCAAGATTGGTTTTGTGTTTCAGACCTTCAACCTGCTGGCACGGGCCACAGCCATTGAGAATGTGGGACTTGCTCTAATATACGGCCATACCCCTCGCAGCAAGCGCCGCAAGAGGACAGAAGGCGTGCTGGCTGCTGTGGGCCTCTCAGACCGCATACACCACCAACCCTCGCAGCTTTCCGGCGGACAGCAACAGCGGGTGGCCATTGCCAGGGCCATCGTGAATAATCCAGCCCTCATACTTGCCGACGAGCCCACAGGGGCGCTAGATACCCGCACCGGCCTGGAAATCATGGCCCTCTTCCAGAGACTCAACCGAGAAGGCATGACCATCGTTCTCGTGACTCACGAACCGGAAATTATCAGGTTTGCTGACCGCATCCTTAGGTTCCGCGATGGATGCGTTATCAGTGACGAGATAGTGGAAAACCCGAGTGATGCGGAGAAGATCCTGGCCGAGATGCCTGTGGAACAGGAGGATTCCTGTTGGACTATTTAGATTCCCTCCACTCCGCGCTCAGGGCCCTCCGCGTTAATGTGCTTCGCAGTGTGTTGACGACCCTTGGCATCATTATCGGCGTTGCTGCGGTGATTATCATGGTGTCGGTGGGGGCAGGGGCAGAGGCCCGTGTGGATCAACTCATAAGCAGCCTGGGGTCTAACCTGTTCATGATACTCCCCGGGACCGGCACCGCAGGTGGGGCCCGTCTCGGGGCAGGCACCACGCCCACCATCACATTGGATGATGCTGAGGCCATTGAGCGTGAGATAGACCATGTGGAAGTTGTAGCACCGTCTGTTCGCGGACCCGGACAGGTGGTCTTTGGCAATCTCAACTGGTCCACCCTTGTTTATGGGGTCACGCCGGAATACCTTAGGGCACGCGAATGGGAAATCCTCACTGGACGGGGATTCACCGCTCAAGAAGTGAAAGGGGCAGCCAAGGTGGCGCTTCTGGGGGAAACCGTCATTCAGAATCTTTTTCCAGGGCAAAATCCCTTGGGACAGGTCATTCGCATTAACCGGGTGCTCTTTGAGGTGATTGGGGTGCTCAAAGGCAAGGGGCAGACACTCATGGGCAGGGACCAGGATGACACCGTTTTCATTCCCATTTCCACAGCGAAGATGAGGGTCCTGGGAGGGCGATATCTCGGGGGTAGGACTGTGGGCGCCATTTTCGTGAAGGTCCGGGAAGCAGAACTTGTCTCTCAGGTAGAGACAGAGGTGAAAAAACTTTTGCGTCAGCGGCACCGCTTGCGGCCCGGACAGGAAGATGACTTCTTTACCCGAAACCTGTCTGAGTTCCTGGAGGCCCAAGCAGAGTCTTCCCGAGCCTTGAAATGGCTGCTTTTCGCAGTGGCGTGCGTGTCGCTTGTTGTGGGCGGCATCGGCATTATGAATATCATGCTGGTTTCAGTCACAGAGCGTACCCGGGAGATCGGACTCCGAATGGCCATTGGTGCCAAAAGCAGAGATATCCTTGTTCAATTCCTCATCGAGGCCGTGACCCTGTCCCTCATCGGTGGCTTCATCGGGATTGCCTTGGGACTGGGAGGGGCGGTGACTTTCAGCAGATTTGGCGAATGGCCCATGATTGTGGAAATCAACTCAGTGATCCTCGCATTCATCTTTGCGGCAGTCGTGGGTGCCTCCTCCGGCTTTTATCCGGCTCTCAAGGCGGCACGCCTGGATCCTATCGAAGCCCTGCGCTACGAATAATCAGTCTCGCAAGGACGCCGCGGCTCAATGCTGGGTTGTCACATCGCGATAAAGCTCTTTTTCCAGCCAGGCCTTCACTTCTTCGTTGATGGCGTAAACCCCCTTATTGTGCGCTACCGATTCCAGAAAGTGCTTTCTCAGTTTTTCAGGCATATCAATAACTGCCATCTCAACGGCCTCTTCTGAGTTGCGCCGTATGAGGTAGATCTTGGGCGGTTCGTCCCAGGTGTTCACCACAAAATAGTGGGATACGTCATTCTTTGATTTCACCATCTTTCCATGGGTCCAATTGTTTCCCCACTCCAGATAGAGGGTCACGGCCTCCTCAGGCGTCATGTCCCAGTCAATGTCATTGACGAGTTCGTGGTTTTTTCGAATCCCTTCAAGTCCCATCATCTGCACCTCTCCTCCTTTCAGCGGACACTGGAAACAGAATTCTTTTTAAACCATTCCGAAAGTTTCGCAGAATGAGCGCCGATAGGTTTTTGCCTTACAAAATAAGCACAAATGGGATCAGGTCAATCCCCTGGTGCCGGACACATCTGTAGATCAGTGGACAAGAAAGGCGCCCATGAAAAGATCAGGGCTGAATCTGGAATGCATACTGTACGGAAGTGGCGTGTTGCGAATCAGAATTGAAGGTCTTTTCAGTGAAGGTAACACGGTCTTGCTGGTCAATAAGTATTACGGTGGAAGAACGGGTCCCATAGGTGGGGCTTGTAATGAAGATAGGGGAGAGGATTCGTTCCCATTCAATGCCCACCCCGGTATCCGGAAGTTGTTCGTCACCCGCTACGGTGCGATCCAGGAGCATCTGAAATAAGGCATTTGCCGAGGGGTTTTTCTGTTTTGAAATCAGATGTGCCATGGCCTCCTTGCTCCGGGTGAGCTTTGGCCAGGGGGTATCTAGCAGACGGTTGCTCAGGCCGTAGATGCCGGGCGAAAGTTTGTGGGCCCCATCACCACGATTTGAAAACCAGTAAAGCTGGTCATTCTCTCCAATGACGAGATTGAATCCGTTATAGCGATCTTTTTCTAGGGCCAGCCCTTCAAGAAAATGCTCTGGACTTTGTTGCCCCAGTAAAAAGCCGCTCACCAGCTTTCCCCGGGAAGGCGCCTTGGTCTTGATTGAAGCTGGATCCCTATAGTTGGTGATCGCGGCGATTCTCCCGTTCTTAGTAATCCCGAGCCAGGTTCCTCCTGCCCGTAGATCCTTACCAGCAAGCAGATGCGGGGACTCATCCCAGAACGCGGCCGGCGCTGTGGGCCGATCGTAGTATTCATCCCGGTTGGCCGCCAGGACAAGTTTGTAATCAGGATGTTTTTGAACAGCTAAAAGGAGTAAGCACATGATAGATCTCGACTGAGTTGGTTTGATATTAATAATTTGAGGAAGGAAGAAGGGTTTGTCAATGTTTAATGGCGAGGCTGTCGGAAAACGCCCATCTGCCGTTCGACAGGCTCACGGTCTAATCATGCCTCTCCTTGAAGAAACCAGGACTTCACTCGACCGGGCCAGTATCTGGGACTGCGCAGTCTTCTCCAGGAAAGCTTGGCCACGCTCATTTGTGCATCATCGAGTGCCACCTCGCCGTAAACCTGCAGGTTGAAGGCCTGGACGATCTTCCCTATCTCCCTGGTGAGAGACGGGAACTGCATTTTGAGGCGCGAACCATATTCCACAGGGGTCTCGCTCAAGAGATGAGGCAGGCCGCTGCGTCGCCCCCATTTCAGAAGGGCACCGTAAAATTGAGCTGCATTTTGGTAGCCCTTCAACTTCTGCACCGCCCTTTGCAAGCCCATGCAAAGGACTGCCCATAGCCTTTGAGCCCACAATAACACCAGTGGCCATTGAAAGGGTTTTCTCTCTTGCTTGGGTGTGCTCGAGAACAGCCACCGCAGGAGGACCCATATACCCAGGGCACAGAGAATAAGTCCTATCATGAGGCCCAGTCCCAAAAGTCCCCACCCCAAGACCCTCAGAACCAGATCACTCCACCAGCCGCTTTCACCGGAAGGGGTGAACTCCGCCTCACCCCCGCCACTCGAGTGAGATGGGGTTATTTCCTCCGCTCGAGCGCCAAGGAAAAGACGCAGCAGCACTCGCGCCAGGATAGGGCCCAACGGCCCGGCTGCGGACTTCAAAACCCCATAGCCCGCCTGGGCAGCAGCACTCAGGTAAGGCATGAAAAGCAGCACCAGACCTGCCCCAAAGGCCAGGACCAGCAAGGTGAAACTCACCAGCACCCCAATTCCCCTATAGCCCGCAAGGAAATCCCTCCGCACACTGCTGCTGTTTCTGGCCAGACCGATGGCCAAAAGGCCGAAGATGAAGAAAGGAAACAGCAGGAGCTCCGGTGCAGGATCCTTCACCTCGATCCCTCCTTTTACAAGCAACAGGAATTTTACGAGTAAAAGACAAAAGAAGGCTGCCACACCGAGATCGAAACGGCCACATATGGTGAAGTAGGCATTCGACCTTCTGGGCAAGGTCACTCCTCCCAGCCAAAAAAATATCGCAAAGATGAGGATAATCAGGAGTATCAACCATTCCATTGGATCTCTGCTTCTTCCTAAGAACTCCGCGAGCCACCCTTTGCCAAAATAGGGATATGTACGGTAATTAAAAATGTATACTATCCTCGATGCAGCGAGTAAAAACCCCAGCATCTGCAACGTCAATATCCAGATCACCCGCAAACCCATTCCCCGGACGACCAGGCTAAGCGCTGCAGCCAAAAGAAATGTGCCGATTGCTTCGGGCAAGGGGAAAGGTCGATGCAGGATGGAGGTCATTACAAAGGTGCCCCACGCATAGAGCCAGCTCAGCTCCATCCCGCCGTGTGCCAGAAACAAGAGAGCCCCTCGATCCTTCCTCATGGTTTCTGGGCCCCTTCCATGTGAACCTCATCCAGGTGATACACTCTACCCCCATGCCTATGCCCATCTCCCTTCCATGAGGCACTTGATGAGCATACCACGAGTATCATGGGTATCCTTCTGTGGGAAAAGTATTGCGCAGTGGCCCGTGTCCCCTCGTCCTGCGCGTACGAGAAGTGAACACAGCTTGCGCCCCAGGGTAATTCAAAGGCCCGGTAAAGTGTATCCGAAAGGCTACCAATAGCCCTCATCTTGAGCCTGGCGAGTATTTCCAGGATAGAGGGAAGCTGTTGAGGGCTTCTCCCCATAGGCAGGATGGGCGGGCCTCCCTCCACCACGCCGTTGGTCACGAGCCCCAATGCATAGCCCCGCTTATGGGATTGAACGGCCAGGGATCCCACCACCTCAAGGGTGCGCTCGAAGTCCTCTGATGCGTTGTCTCTCTCGAATTGGCTCACCTCGACGGCCAGTAATACCTTTTCCTGTTCCGAGGGCTCAAAGATCTTCTCCTGGAGCCGGTTGTGGCGCGCACTCGCCTTCCAGTGAATGTGCCGGGCAGGCCGCCACTGCTGGTAATCCCTGATGCCGAGTATGTAGATGGGGTCCTGTACCGGACTCTTGGCCCCCGGTACACCAAAAAAATCTCGCCTTGGCAGCGAAAAGGGCTTCAACGGCACAAGCCTGGGGTACACGATAACGTGGATATCGCCCTCTGTCCTTTTCTCCCTAGGGAAGAAACCGAGAAGATCGCCCACTTTCATATGGGGTGGGCCCACACGATAAACCCCTCTGCGCTGGGCAACAAGCCCCCAGTTGAAGCGCGCCTGCTGATACCAGAGTAGGCCACAAGCGCTGGTCAAGCTCTCCTCCCCACAGGAGGAGGCAAGGGCGCCCTCTACGGGCACGCTCATCTGAAGCCACACGGGCAGAAACTTGGCGTTTTCCGCATTCACATACAGAGCAAGGGATTCCTCAGGGAAGACCTTGCGTTTATCCACCATTGCGGAGCACCTAACCCCTGAAAGGCATAGCCTGCTCCAGAGCCTTGCTCCGATCGTGATCCCTAAAACGAGAAAGGCCAACAAGGCGAGATCGCGTTGGCCATGCAGAAGTGCGATAAAGAGGCAGGCTCCCACCATAAACTCCACCAGCGGGAAAATAAAGACGGAGGCGGGTCGGCTTTCCACGGTTTCCATGTCAAACCTATTTATTCAGTGGGTGCAGGTACGGCTATCTGCCCTAGAATCTCCTCAAGAAGGTGCTCCGGTGTTCCTCCTCGCAACCTTTCTTCCTCGGTCAGGATTAATCGGTGTGCGAGAACGGGTACTGCCAGGTGCTTGATATCGTCCGGCAACACAAAGTCTCTCCCCCGCAGTGCCGCCAGTGCCTGACCAGTGCGCATCAAACCGAGAGAACCCCGTGGGCTTGCCCCGAAACGCAAGGTCTCGTTATTGCGGGTGGCCCTCACGATATCCGCGATGTATTCCCGTACCGGGAGGGAGACACGGATCTTCTTTCGTGCCCTTTGCAGCTCGGTGATCTGCTCGGGGCTTGCCACGGCCTTGAGGCCCATTAGAGGGTCTTTCTCTCGAAAGCGTTCCAGCATCGAGATTTCTCCCTCCTTCTCGGGATACCCCAGGCACAGTTTGAGCAGAAACCTGTCAAGCTGTGCCTCGGGCAAGGGGAAGGTTCCCTCCAACTCAATGGGATTCTGGGTGGCCATGACGAAAAAGGGATGAGGCAGGAGATGGGTCTCGCCATCCACGGTTACCTGTCGTTCCTCCATGCTCTCGAGGAGGCTGGACTGGGTACGAGGAATAGTCCGATTGATCTCGTCAGCCAGCAGAATATTGGTGATCACCGGCCCTGATTGATACGTAAAGTGGCCCGCCTGCTGATTATAGACGTTAAACCCGGTGATATCCGCGGGCAGCAGATCCGGGGTAAATTGCACCCTCTTAAATGTTCCACCAATAGTCCTCGCCAGGGACTTGGCCATTAAGGTCTTCCCCACTCCAGGAACATCCTCGATGAGCGCATGGCCATCCGCGAGAAGGGCCACCAACAGAAGTTCAATGGCGTGCCGTTTTCCCACGATCACCTTAGATATGTTCTCGGTGATTCGCTCACACAAAGAAAAATCCAACTCAACACCTCCAAATACCTTTACCATACCCCTACATCACCCACATGCGTAGCGCCTGGCCCAAATACCATGCCCGCTCTCGTGAAAGGGTCTGCCCCGTAGATTCTTTGGATCAATCTTAAAGGGACAGTGACTCACTAGAACTCCCAACAGAACAAGATTCTGTCAGGACCTGATTCAGCCTATCTTGAGGTGTGTCTCCATGGAGGAACCTCTATCCCCATTTAGAGGTCAATGGAAGGAAATCTAGTGAAACGAATAATAAAACACTAGTCCAGATCCAACTTCGTTTTACACTGATTACATTGTACAACGCCCCGGAAAAGTTTGTTGCCGCATTCAGGACAGATATAGCGGGCTTCTTCATCTCGAATCCATTTTTCAGTACCCACCTCTCGCCAATATGGAATAGCCCGTAATATAACTTTCTTGCCAACAGTCATGGAAAAATTGTCAATATGCTGACAAGGAAATTCATCGCATTGATGACATCCCGTGTAGCCTTTCTCCTTTGTGCAGGCCCTGATATCACACTGTTTGCAATGCATGAACTGTTCATCAGATAAGCAGCCATGGCATTTAATATCTTCTATGGATAAATTTTCACAATTAGGAAGGATGCCTTTACCAGGGACCTCTCCCTTGTAAAGATTCACTAAACGCTCCTTGAATTTGTCATTATTATCGCGGTCTGCGATATAGATGGCACAGACGCCGCAATAAAGACCACAAGGAGAAATCAAGTCCGGATTTATCTTCATAATGCTATTCCCCCTAGATTTATCCTCATCTCATATTTGAAATGCATAACATATATTATAGATCGCCGCATCATTTTATGGAAACTACAGCACGTCCAAATATTTTACTAATTTATTTAATAAAAGTACCCTCTATCCCTGCTCCCCCCATTACTGGCCACCTGTGCTGAGGGCATTTGTCGCTGTCACCAAGGCTGGCGTGCCGCCGAATAAGTAGGCCACCTCAATAGCCTCGTTAATTTCAGCCTCAGACGCACCCGCTGCACGGGCACGATTGGCAATTGCAGAACAACCCTCGGGGTGAGCCATGATCGCATCTACAATCATTGTCATGAGGATTTTATATTTTGCTGGAATGGCGCCATCCTGCATTATCTTTTTACTCTGAGCAAGATACATGTCCGCGAATTGGGGGTTGCTTTGTTGTAATTTTCCAATCCATTTCGGTATTTCGTTTTGATCCATGGTTTCCTCCTTCAATGGCTGATGGAAAATGTCCATATGCAAGGCTTCCGAAACCGGGGACCCGCCCGCAGGGTGGGGAGTCCAAGCGAAGCGCGGACAAATCCCGAGGAGTGAGGCGTACAGAGAAGTACGCCGCAGTAACGAGGGATGAGGGTAACGCAGTCCTTCGACCCTGCTTAGGATCGTGAGCTTGCCGAACGGCAGATGGATGTTTTCCGACAGACTCATTGGTAATCTATCAGAATCATAGATTGAAAACTACCCAAATAAAGAAGAATCCTTCAGTTTCCCTAATAGGGTGGAGTTATTAAGGAAATCTATGTATAATTTGGTTGAAGTTTTGCAGGCCGGAAAAAACGAAACCCGTTAAATACCATTTTTATGCTGCTATAGAAAATAGATTATGACTGCAGTGATAATAATATTTGGTGCTCTGACTCTATTGGCCGGAATAGTAATCGTAATAAATCCGGAAGTCGTATTCGGCTTTCTGCGAAATAATTTGGACAAGCTGGAACTACATATTCTGGCTGTTGTAATAAGAATAGTTCTTGGTGTTTTACTTATATATCAATCCAGCATATCTAAATTTCCCCTTGTCATTGAGATTATTGGTTGGCTCTCTATTGTGGCGGCTATAATTCTAGCTGTAATGGGGCGGCGCAATTTCAATCGGTTAATGTCGTGGGCTTTATCCCTGGCAAAGCCTATTGGTCGTGTTGGCGGTGTTATAGCAATGGCATTTGGCGCATTTCTTATTTATGCTTTCGTTTAGTAGGACAGTACGGCAACATAACAAGGCCCTGGAGTTGCTCCCTGCCGATCGCTGGGACCTGGCAAAGCGGCGCTTCGCGCTGCTCGGCCCCTCAGCTCGGCGTTAGATATCCATTAGGTAATAGTTATGAATAGATGGTCGATAATAGCGATTTTTTCACTCAGTTTAATAATAAGTATGCTGAGTTCAGAAGCGCTAGGTGAGGGTCCCGAGGATAAAGATATTACAGACCCCTACTACAATATCCTGATCGGGGAACTATTCCCGTCAGGAAATGTTTATCTGGAGCGGTTTTCATTAGATGGCGGGCATGACAATCAGCAGCATTTTGAAGGGTTAAATTATTCCGAACAAATAGCGATATATCCCATTAAAAAAGCAAAATGGGCCACTGTTAACGCCTCGTTCAGCCGATTGATTAAAGCGACATATATAGGAGAGACTGAAAAAAACAGTAAATATTTTAAATATCCCTTTTCGGAATCACGTCAAGATGCACTCCTTTATAAAGTCGAGAAGAAGACCACAGATGTACCGATGACGGTGGTTTCAATCAACAATTATCAGATTGAAAAGATGCTCTATTTTGGTGGCTCCGATATAAGACAATATTCCGATATAGAATATAAAGCGGCCATAGAACATATTAGATCTGATCACGAACTCAAAGACAAGTATGGCTCTACACTATCAAAGATTACCAGGGCTGATACGATATTAAATGCGAGGAAGATCGCTTTATTTAGTATAAAGAACGTCGATTGCGATGTCTTATTGTCAGTATATACGACTCATGGAATCGAATATGCCTCCACCGTCTATGTTATTGACTTCATTAAAAATGGAAAAATTATTTTTACTAAAGAAAAATACAATACTGACGGGCCCTATTGACTAAGGGTTCTACCATAACCATTGTTTATTTTAGTATCTAAAAATACACTCCAGTCGACGGCTAAGCACCGTGGCTGAGTTTTATGTTATCACCCCTCAGTTGTTGCCTTCCAACAATATATTGCAAATTGTGCTCCTTCTTGTCGGGTAGTTTTCTCCATCAAAAAAGTGGAAACCAAGAATATTCTTGCAAGTTCCTGGGAAGGTTTGCCATGGGCATCTTGCAAATAGGGAAAAAGACGGATAGCATAGGTTCTCGTCTTTGGCAATTCATCCACAAAGGAGATTTAAATGCGGGCAATAAGTATTTATTCGATCACGCTTTTGGCCATCTACATTGTTATATTTCCGAGTCATTCACGCGCCTGGCATGACGAAACCCATATCGCTGTTGCAAAGCGTGCTGGCTACTGCAAATGGTTCAACGCCTGCGGTGCGGATATGGCTAAGCTCAAAGCGGGGGATAGGGAATCTCATAATCATTATTCCTTGAGCAACCTCCCTGACCGAATGGTCACCTCAGCATTAGTTATGGGGCAGGTGGAAAGGTACAACCAGGTAGACGAGCGCGGACACCTTTATGGCGCAATCATTGCCTCGGTTAGAGACTACATTGAGGTCGAAAGGATGGGGAAATATGCTGAGTACCATCTTGGTTTTTGCGCTCACTATGTTGGAGATCTCTCTCAGCCACTGCACAACACTGTTTATAACGATTTCAACCAGAAATATCATGTCAAAATTGATGGAATAATAAACCATGAGGTTTTAGAGAATTTACACAAGATCAAAATATATCCTATAAGTATTGAGTCGGAAAAAGACCTGGCAGAGGAGATTGCCCGAATTGCGAATCTCTCAAGGGCGCTTGGATACAAGATTGAGAAAGAGGAGAGGCTTTTGACAAAGCAGGAGGCTTATACCCAGATCAGCCACAGTGCTTCACTTTTCAAGGCTATTCTAGAGTACACTGAAAGAATGAAATGATATAATCGCAGGGGCCATTGGGAAGCCCAATCGAAAAATGGCCATAAAAAAGCAGGGCCGTGATGACCCTGCATCGGTAATCTGATATTGGTGTTATCTCTTTCTAAGACGCTTTTTCGTGTCTAAAAGGTCTGCCCAGGCGCTGGACCACTTCGTCACTCTGAGCCAGTCTCTTCTTCTTTCCCTTCCAAATCTCCGTTCTCCCCTAATCCTTCTTTCGTCACCTCCTAATCGGAAGTATCCTCGATTGATTATTCTGCGTCGATCATTTCCAGAGCGCCTGTCAAAGGGAAAACGAACTCTTTTAGCCATTTTAATCTCTCAAAAACAAAGTGGATTTATAAAGCATTTATTATAGCGCATAACTATCGCTAAATCAAATTTCAGGGACGATTAAGAGTGTATCCTTAGGTGATTTATCGGCAGAGGAAGCCACCCTCCACGGCCAAGACATGTCCGGTGACAAATGAGGATGCATCAGAGCATAGCCACAGTGCACCCTCGACCACCTCTTCCGGGGCGGCTATCCGGCCCATGGGCGCTTGCCCGATAAAGTCCGCCTCGGCCTCAGGGTTAACTTCAAACCACTCTTCAAGCAGGGGTGTCCGGGCGGCCGGACAGATCACGTTGATGCGCAGACCGTATTCAGCATATTCCAGGGCAGCCACTTTGCTCAGGCTCACGATGCCGGCTTTGCTGGCTGAGTACGCGGAACGGTACTTACCTCCGATATATAGTCCTGTTGTGGCGGTTGTATTCACGATTGAACCGCTGCCCTGCTCAAGCATCTGGGGGATTTCATGCTTCATGCACAGCCAGGTCCCTCTGAGGTTGGTCTCGAGAACGCGATCCCAGTTCTCTTCGGTGTAGTTGACGATTGAGACCACATCCCCCAAAATCCCGGCATTATTGTAGGCACAGTCCAGCCGGCTGTACATCTCAATGATCTTTTTGATCAGTGCCTCCACCTCAGCCGATTTTGAAACGTCTGTTTTCACAAAGTGCGCCTCACCGCCTGCATCACTGATGCTTCGTACCGTTTCTTCGCCGCCTTCCACGTTGATATCTGCGATAACAACCTTTGCCCCTTCCCGGGAAAATAGTTGTGCCGCTGCGCGACCGATACCTGAGCTTCCACCGGTCACCAGAGCAATCTTATCTTTCAATCGATCCGTCATCTTTATACCTCCCTGGATTTGTGTTTAATCCTATTTATCGCAAAGAGCACCTGAAACCCCTAGCGCTCACCTAAACCGAGCAACCATGCGGGGTGTTGGCCCTCAAACATTCCTGTTTGCTGTAAATATCACACCGGAGAAACGAGCCGACAGCCCCCACGATCATTCCAACCATAGGCTTGAAACCTGAAGCGGTGGACGCAACGGGCGGCCGCCGCCTTGTAGTTCCACGAGCCGCCTCGCAGTACCCGAAGATTTTGGCCCTCAAGATAATCGGTCTGCCATTCATCTTGATGAGCATCATAGGGAAAAGGTTTCTTCCAGCGGGTGGCACACCATTCCCACACATTACCACCGCAATCGAACAGGCCAAAGGGGCTGACACCGGTGGGATAAATCCCCACGGGCGTACTCGCGCAGACCTTCTGATCGCCTTCTCTCGCGTTCAGTTGGCTGGCCTCAAATTTATTACCCCAGGGATACACGCGCCCGTCAGCACCCCTGGCCCCTTTCTCCCATTCGGCTTCGCTGGGCAGGCGATACAATTGGCCCGTTCCCGCAGTCAACCACCGGCAATAAGCCACGCATTCATACCAGCTCAACCCAATGGCGGGCTGGTTGGGTTTATTAAAGCGAGCATCTTGCCAAAAACGCGGTTCGTTTTGCTTCTGGCCCACCTCTTGCCAACCCGCCTCTGTCCAAAAGCTTTTGTCCTGGTACCCACCCGCCTCGATAAACCTCTTATATTCGGCGTTGGTGACCGGATATTTGCCCAACTGATAATCGGGGAGAAAAAGTTCGTGTTGTTCCCTGCCTTCGCCCATTAGGAATTCTCCGGCAGGAATGACGACCATGGCACTTAGGCGGGGATCGCCAAGGCAGCCCAGGACCTCCCCGGCAGCAATACGCACGCGCAGTGCCAACTCGGGGTCTGCAATGACCGAGAGTAAATGGTCAATGACTGCCTGTCGGGTCATCGGATCAAGCATGGCCTGCCTCTGTAACAAACAACGTCCGGCCAAGATTGGATTGATCTTGAGCAGGGCCTGGACCAATCGGTTGTCGTTCTCCGGCGCTGATCCTGCTGCCAACATGGTGGTTTCTTCCCAGCCTGTGGATGGGGGTGGCGGCAGTGGCTCATAGTTGTTTTCAGGACGCACCCACAGGGGCATCTCTTTTTCCAACCAGGGCCAGCGCCATAGGTCCGCCAGGTTGCCCGGGTCTTTCTTGAGCATTTGATGGGCCGCAAAATACTCTTGCAGCAACTGGTGGTAAAAGCGCACGGTGGAGCGGTCAACCGGCATTTCCACAATCTTTGCATTAGCGGCCAGGCTCAAGACCTGGTCGGGCGGGGCAGGTTGAGGAGGCCAGTTGGGGTCAGATTGCACCTGGTGAGGCATAACGGTTTTGACCTGCTCAGTTTTTACTTTGGTGCCGAAACCGGAGCGCGCTTGCATTTCAAAGGCCATGACTGAGAGGGCTTCGTATTGCACATCAGCATTTAGCCATTGTTCAGGGGGGCATTTGGCCTTGGCCCAACCCAGCAGGATGTGGGTAAAGCGCTGCATCAAGTCGGCCCGATTCTGGCTCAATTGGCTGTCTTCCTCGAACACGTCGATCATAACGGTCAGCAAGTAAGGGTTGCGGGCCATTTCCAGCAGGCAATGTGGGCTATCGTCGCTTTGGTTCAACGTTTGCCATAGAGATTCCCATTCTTCTGGCAACTCATTCTGCAAAAAGCGCTGGATCTTTTCGTTGCTAAGGGGTTGCACTTCAACGCGTTGAAGGCCAGACAACTCCTCGCTATAGTCCAGTATCCGGCAGGTTACCAGGAAGCGATTACCTTGGGCAGCCCTCTGGTCAATGAATCGACGCAAGGCCATGCTGCGGTCGCTATAACCCTCGAGCGGCATCTCATTTAAGGCGTCGAGCAGGAATAAGAGCCTGCCTTCTTCCAGGTACGCTTCCAGATTGGCCGCCAGTTCCTGCGCTCCCCAATGGCCGGCCTCGAGCGAACCACCCCAACCCTGAATGATGAAATCTTCCAGTGACATGCCGGAGTCAAATTCACTCAAGTGTAGGGGAACGGGTAACCTGTCAGGGTGGTCTGCAAATTGGTAGGCCAAGTTTTCGAGAGCTGTCGTTTTGCCACAGCCGGGGTCACCCAAAAGAATAACGCAAGGGTATTTATCCACCGCTTCCCGTAAGGAGTTAAGTTTGACTTGTTTGATATCCTCGCCAGCGGGTATCCATTCGTGATACTCGAACTTGGCACGACGTCTGCGTCGACCCGCTGTGCGGGGCGCTTTGGTTGGGTGGACGGGGTTGACTTCAGTGGTCTCAGCAGCCAGAGGGACATAGTAGGCAGCCTCCTCAGCGTAGCGCGCTTTGATTCGTTCCCGATAGTCCTGTTCATGTGGCGACAAATCAGGGACACGGGCAGCGGCATCCGGAGAAGATAACACCCGATATACCCTCACCGGTCGGGTGATGTTTTTGACCTTTTGTTCCCCCAGAAACGCATACTCAAAATCCAATTTGTTCTCGACTTGATCATAGACTCTTCCAGATATGCAAATACCGCCCGCTTCAGCAAGTGCTTCCATCCGAGCTGCAATGTTGACGCCGTCACCGTATATTCGATCTTCTTCCTCAACCACATCCCCCACATTGACACCGATGCGAAATTTCATTTTGCGATCATCGGGTAACTGGGCGTTTTGCTCGGCAAGCTCCCTTTGAATCTGCACTGCGCAGTTCACCGCATCAACAGCACTGGTAAACTCCGCGAGAAGATTGTCACCGATGGCATCCACCACGCGACCTCTGTGCTGCCGGATGAGATGGCCCATCGTCTCACGGTAAATTGTCAATGTTCGGATGGTCGCCTCCTCATTATCGCCCATGAGGCGGCTGTAACCGACGACATCGGCACTCAGTATGGCGGTAAGTTTGCGTTTAAAACCTTCTTGTGCCATGAAGCCCCACCCCTTAAGGTTTCAAACAGAAGGACTCAGGTTTTTTAGAATTCACCGGAGGGTTAAATCAAATGAGAACTAGGTCCGATTATGCAAATGGAAAATCGATTCGGGTCAAATGGAAAAGCAAATCTGAACTTTGTGAACGAATTTATACATAAATTGGGGTGCTTGAGTCAAACATAATCGACAAAAATGGGATGTTACGATGACTTGGGGGAAGGAAAGTTTGACATCATTGAGAGAGTACCCTATAAGACCATGGTAACTTTCAATCCGGAATCCTGAGGAGGCCAATGATCATGCCAGAGCTACCGTTAGGACCTGGAGATTGTATTTTTTATGAATACACGGGACCCAAGAAGGCAGAAGGTTGTACATTTGTCTTCTTCAATGCCTTAACTGGGGACATTAGTGGTTGGGAGAATGTGATTGGGCCCATGCTCAGAGAAAAAGGCCATGGTACACTGCTTTACAACATGCGAGGACAAAGTCAAAGCCGGTTTTCTCAGGGGCTTACGCTTGACGGGGACCTTATTGTGGAAGATGCGGGTCGACTGCTGGAGCAGGTAAAGCCCGTGCGCCCTGTCTTTGTGGGGCTATCCATTGGCGGGCTTTTCGCGGTCCAGGCACATGTCTCGGGGGCTGACGCCCTTGGGATAGTCCTTATCAATACCCTTCGGCGCATCGGGCCCCGGCTTCAATGGATTGGAGACGCATTGGTCCGTGCAGCAGAGGTGGGCGGACTGGATCTCTTCCGTGACCTCTACCTGCCCCTGTTAATGAATGAAGACTGGCAGGCAAGCAACCGAGTGAATTTTCTGAAGCCTGAGCCTTATGAACCCCTTGCACTGGATAGCGGCCATTACAAGTTACTGGCTGAGGCTGGGCGGTCGGCGAATTGGGAGGTTCCATACGAAAGTCTCCAACTTCCTGTGCTCGTGGTTACCGGGCTCCAAGACAGGGTTTTTCTGGATCACAATGACGTGGATGAACTCTTTGCCCGGTTACCCAATGCGAGACGTGTGGACATGCAGGATGCAGGGCATCTCATCCCGATGGAGCGGCCTCAATCCCTGGCAGAGGCACTTCTAGATTTTGCAAGGGAGTTATGATGGGTCTGTGGCACAAGTATGCATCCGTGGCGTATCTGGCGGTCTTTCTGGGCGTCACCGGCCATGCGTCCAGCGAGTTCGTGTCAGTGCTCTCTGGTGTGGCAGGTCCCGAACTGTCCGTCTGGCGCTTTCTCATAGGAGGTGCAGGACTCGTCCTCCTCTCCCTTATCTTCCCATCGAGCCGAGACCTGATTGAACCTTTCAAGACCCATACTGGCAGACTGTTGTTACTTTCCGTAGTGGGTATTACCTTTGGTTACCTCCTGTTCCACTGGTCTCTTGACTTTGCAACAGTCCCCCAGGTGGCCACCCTTGTCACGACGATACCTATTTTTGTGGGCTTAATCAATCTCTGGCTTAACAAGCAGCCGTTCACCGGTGCCAAGATCGTCACAGGCATCAGTGCGGTTTTGGGCGTGGCGCTGCTCATTACGGATGGCTATCTGGCCAAGCTGGCTGGATCGGGCGAGAACCTGATCGGCGTTTTAATGGCCATGATATGTGCGGCGCTGGTCGCACTTTACGTCGTCATGGCGCGCCCAATCATTGGCAAATACGGGGCCCTGCGAATTACAGCCATCACCATGATGATGGGCGCCGTGGGCCTGTGGTTGGTGGTGGGGTTTTTCTGGAATATCTGGGTGAATCCCTTGGCCCTTTTTGATCGGCCTGCGGCCCAAACCGCCTCTCTACTGACAATAGCCCTGTGGAACACCACCATCACCCAATATCTCTGGATAGGGGGTCTGGCAGCCGTTCCGGACATTACCCGTGGGAGTTACATTTTCTTTCTCAAGCCTGTAATTGCCGCTTTTCTGGCCGTCCTGTTTCTCAACTTATCTTTGACCCTGTGGCAGGTGCTTGCCATAGGGGTCATCTGCGCATCTGTATTTTTTGAAGCCTCATGGGCTTACCTTCGACACGGTCCTCAAAGATAGGGTAACTCGAGGCCCTCCAGTCTAAAATTCCTGCAACCGTTCATGCGAGGTCTTTGTCAGGGCGAGTTCGAGAAAACGCTTGACTCCACATACTCAATGTACGAGCCTTAGCCATGCCTCTGTGGGAAAGAGAAGATGTGCTTTGATTTCGGTAGAGGGGGATGAGATATGGGAGAGTGGCATAAGACGAGTTGCGTGCTGTGTGCCCAGAACTGCGGCCTGGAGGTCCTGGTAGAGAAAGACCGCTTAGTCAAAATACGGCCGGATAAAAGTAACCCACGCAGTGCGGGATATGTCTGTAGAAAGGGCCTGAATGTGAGCTATCATCAGCACCATGGGCAGCGCCTGGGGCACCCGCTGAAGAGGGTTGGTGATGCCTTTCAGGAGATCTCGTGGGATCAGGCCGTTCAAGAAATTGCGGAAAAGCTCAGGTCCGTTGTGGACCAACACGGCCCCCGCTCTCTGGCTTATATGGGCGGTGGGGGGCAGGGTTGTCACTTTGAGGCTGCTTTCGGTGTACGCCTGCTCCGGGCGTTGGGCTCGCACTACCACTACAATGCACTGGCCCAAGAACTCACGGGGCATTTCTGGGCCTGGGGGAGGGCTGCTGGCCGTCAATATCTCTTCACCATACCAGATCATGAGAGGACCGACATGCTCGTGGCCGTGGGATGGAATGGCATGATGAGTCACAATATGCCACAGGCGCGTCGGGCATTAACAGGGATCTCCAAAGATCCCCACAAGCTCCTGGTTGTGATCGATCCCCGGCAGTCAGAGACCGCCCGCATCGCAGACATCCATCTGCCCATCCGCCCGGGAACCGATGCGCTTCTCACAAAGGCTATGATTGCCATCATCCTGGAACAGGGCTGGCATCACAAGGACTATATTGAAGCGCATGTCTCTGGATTTGAACAGATTGAACCCCTCTTTCAGGGATTCGACGCCCGCTCGGCCGTCCAGGTCTGCCAGTTGGACTATGACCAGGTCCGTGAAGTTGCCCACCTCTTTGCAACGCGTGAATCATGTATGCACCCTGATCTGGGTGTCTTTATGAACCGTCACAGTACGGCAACCACCTATTTAGAGGTTATCCTCCTGGCCATTTGTGGTCGTATCTGCGTGCCTGGTGGCAACGTGATCCCCGGGCATGTCATGCCCATCTGCTCCCACTCTGATGAACGAGACGAGAACACGTGGCGCACCGTGGCCACGGGGTTTCCGGCACTGGCAGGGGTTTTTCCGCCCAATGTGATGCCAGAGGAAATCATGTCCGATCATAAGGATCGCTTGCGGGCTGTGCTCGTATGCGGTTCCAATCCCCTGGTCTCTTACGCCGATACCCGCGCCTATGAGGAGGCATTCGCCCGCCTGGACCTGCTGGTCACCGTCGAGTTGGCCATGACAGAAACGGCAAAGCTTTCCCATTATGTGCTCCCTGCGCGCTCGGGCTACGAGTCCTGGGACGGAACCTTCTTTGCCTGGACCTATCCAGAGGTCTACTTTCAGATGCGTAGGCCCGTTGTGGAACAGAAAGGGGAGGCCCTGGAATGTGGTGAGATCATGACCCGGATTGCAGATGCCCTGGGTCTCATTCCCGAGATTCCCGATTCCGTCTATGCTGCCGCCAAGAAAGACCGTATGACATTTGGCATAGAATTGATGAACTTTGCACAATCAGATCCCAATGCCATGAAAAATGCCCCTTTCATACTGGCCAAGACTCTGGGAAAGGAGTTGGGGTCAGCGCATTTGGCTGCCCTTTGGGGATTGGCCCAAACAGCTCCCAAGGGCTTTCGAGAGAATGCGGCACGGGCCGGATTCAAACCGGGCTTGACCCAGGGTGAAGAGATTTTTCAGGCCATCCTGGAACACCCTGAGGGACTATGGGTGGGCCGCGCCGATCCAGAGAACAATTTTGCCTCGGTGCGGCACGAGGACGGCCGACTTCATGTCTGGGCACCTGAAATGAGGGACTGGGTGAAAGAGATTGACGCCGAGTCAGAGGCCAGGGCACTTGAACCGGATCCAGATTACCCTCTTCTGCTCATGGCAGGACGTCACATGGACATGAATGCCAACAGTCTTATGCGAGATCCCTCCTGGAACAAGGACCGTCGCGCTTGTACTTTATCGATGAACCCGAAGGATGCGGAGGCATTGGGTCTTGCGGACGGGCAGGTGGCTAGGATTTGCACAGAGGCCGGTGAGGCGCAAATCGAAGTGGAGGTGACAAAAGCGGCCCGGGCCGGCCAGGTCATCATCCCCCATGGCTTTGGGATGGAATACATGGGACAGGTTTACGGCGTCAATGTGAACCGTCTTACCAAGAACACCCACCGGGACAAGATGGCGGGCACTCCTTTACACCGCTGTGTGCCGTGCCGGGTAGAGGCTACGTCTGCTCCGCCTTCCTGATCTTGGCCCACGTGTCACGCAATGGGACTGTTCGATTGAAGACGAGTCTGGTTTCCGAAGAATCCTTTCTTTCCACGCAGAAGTAACCCAGCCGTTCAAACTGGTATCGGCTCTCAGGTTTTGCTCCTGCCAGACTGGGTTCCACGCGGCAGCCGGTCAGGGTCTCCAGCGAGTTGGGGTTTAGGTGGGCCGTGAAGTCGGGCGCATCCTTGTCATTTTCAGGATTGGGTTTGTTGAAAAGACGGTCGTATAAGCGGACTTCAGCCTCCAGGGCGTGTGAGGCAGAGACCCAGTGAAGCGTTGCCTTCACCTTGCGGCCATCAGGAGAGTCGCCCCCCTTTGTCTTCGGATCATAGGTGCAGTGAAGCGCCACAACTTCTCCGGTTTTATCGTCCTTCACCACGTCAACACATTTGATGAAATAGGCATATCTCAGCCGTACCTCGCGGCCGGGCGCCAGACGATAAAATTTCTTTGGCGGATCTTCCATGAAATCGTCCTGTTCAATATAGAGTTCCCTTGAGAAGGGTACCTCCCGTGTACCCATACTGGTATCTTCTGGATTGTTGATGGCCTTCAGCTCTTCCAATTCATTCTCCGGATAGTTGTCGATAATCACGCGGAGCGGACGCAGGACCCCCATCACACGGGGGGCGCGTCTGTTCAGATCTTCTCTGAGACAGTGCTCGAGCAGTGCCACGTCCACCATACTTTCCTTTTTGGCCACGCCAATGCGTTCACAGAAATCTCGGATGGATTCGGGCGTATAGCCGCGCCGTCTCAGGCCAGATATGGTGGGCATGCGAGGATCATCCCACCCGGTTACATGCCCCTCTTCCACCAATCTCATAAGTTTTCGCTTGCTCATCACCGTGTAGCTGAGATTAAGGCGGGCGAATTCGATCTGCTGAGGGTGATAGATGCCCAGCGCTTCAACGTCGTACAGTGGCCGGTGATCTTCAAATTCCAGTGTGCAAATGGAATGGGTAATCTTTTCAATGGAATCAGACTGTCCGTGGGTGAAGTCGTACATGGGATAGATACACCATTTGTCTCCTGTCCGGTGATGCGCCGCATGCAGAACACGGTACATGACCGGATCGCGCATATTCAGGTTGGGGTGGGCCATATCAATTTTTGCCCGAAGCACGCGAGATCCATTCTCGAACTCTCCGGCTCGCATCCGTTCAAACAGTTCCAGATTCTCTTCCACTGAACGGTTACGGTATGGGCTCTCTTTCCCTGATCTGGTCAGGGTGCCGCGGTATCCCTTGATTTCTTCTGCGCTCAAGTCGTCCACGTAGGCCTTTCCATCCTTTACAAGCTTTATGGCCCACTCATAGAGCTGGTCAAAGTAGTTCGAAGCGTAGTACTCCCGTTCGTGCCAATCAAATCCGAGCCATCGAACGTCCTCCTTAATAGACTCTACAAACTCCTCCTCTTCCTTGGTTGGATTGGTATCATCAAAACGCAGATTGCAAAGCCCATTGTAGTCGGCGGCAAGCGTAAAGTTGAGGCAGATGGATTTGGCATGCCCGATATGAAGATAGCCATTGGGTTCGGGTGGGAAACGGGTATGGACTCGGCCATCATATTTCCCGGTCTTCAAATCTTTCTCAATGATATTGCGAATAAAATTGGGTTGATAGGTAGCGTCGGGTTTGGTCATGCGAGCATCTCCCTTCACAGTCCTCATCTTAATGGAAGAATCGTTGTTCCCATCATTTCTATGGCTCTTTTCAGGGAAGAAAGAAATATAGCATATTTTATAAAATTGCGAATCAATTTTATGATGTGTTGAAATGTGAGCGTTAATGATTATTGGAAGTTTTGGGTTTTCTAATCGGCTACCCTAAAGTATCGGAATAGCTGATGGCCCAACCATTGCTTTGCTGGAGCTTGGCTGGTATACACCGCCCGCTTGTCCCGTCCCTTCGGGGCTTCGCTCAAGGCGCAGAGAGCGCAGAGGCGAGTATTTTTTCCATCGCCGTTGAGAGGACGGCGAAGGGAAAACCACTCAGCAGCTAACGCTGCGAAAACTGTAACATGGCCCGAGCTGCGCTGACAGGGGCGCTTTCTGGCGCGATGGTGGGATTGGCCCGCATTCCGGCACGATTTATCTCCGGGCTCAAGGATGGTGAAAGTCTCATGCAATTGGCAGAAAAAGTGGCCAGCGAGGCCTCCGCATAGAAGAACTTCGCTTATCTCACCCACCGGGCCCCATTGTGGCGCCAGAGTTGAACCAATCCATTGTAGCGAAGCCGGATGGCATAGGTCTGTCCCTTCTGGTTGTGGAGATAAACAGTTCCGCTGGTGCATGTCCCGATGGGATTGAATTTGATGCGATTCCCGGCGAAGCTGACCCCGTCACCGCCACCCGCATCAATTTCTGTATTGTGTGGCCCACGCATGGGTCCGCCCAGTTCAGAGGGATAGGCTCTAAAATGGACGCTGGGAAACTCTTTGAGCCCAAAACTGGGCTCTTCTTTTTCCTGTGGGTCTTTTTGCCTGTTATTGTTCAGGTCCTCCCAGAGCACGCACGGCCCAGTTCCCACATCTCCGTCGCCGTCAAGATCAAAGTCTAGGTAATAGATGGTGCCTTGGAAAGCGGCACGAGACCTGGCCTCCTGAATGTAAAATAAAAGGGATCTTGCCGCGCTTGAAAGACGGTAGTTGGGGAGTGCCTGGCTCAGGCCATATCCCCCAACCGATGCCAGGATAGAGAGTATGCCTAATGTGACTAAGACCTCCTGTACGGTAGTCCCTTGTTCGGCGTGCTTCATGATTCTCACCTACGCAAATCAATTTGTCCTTCACACTCCTCCGCCCTGAAGCCAGGGGGAGTGAGGTAGACGAGCCAGGGTGTCGGGGAAAAACGCAGTATCATAAACTGATCCCATCAAGGAGAGCAATCCGGGGAACCCTGATTTTGGGGTTCCAAATCCCTTATTTTTTGGGGAAATTAATTTCTATATAGTGGTAAGTAGTTACGTCCTGTGATCGTCCTATTGGTGGGTTAAGACAAGGGGCCCCCCTTGTGGGTGGTGGGCGGCAAGCGATTGGTGGCTAGTTATGATGGAAGAGTGCGTCAAGGGCTATGATGATACAACTCTGTGGCCACATTCAGAGCAAAAAATGGAATCAAGGGGTATCTCTTTTTCACATGAAGCACAGGTCAAAGTGGCTTTCTGCGACTTGATTCGAAGTTTGGCTTCAGACAGTATCTCACTGATTTGATCCTGGGAGATTTTTATTGTTTTTGCAAAGGAGAGTATTTCAGGTTTTTCAGACTTTGAGATTTCTCCATCAGATATGGCTACGAGGATCATATCTTCAAGGTTTCGCACTTTGGCCGAAAACCGGCCAAAGGGGGTTAGCTGGTGGCTTCCATGATTAACAGAGTGCAGGGCTTTCTTCAAATCCCCTTGGCTGGCACCGATTTGTTGACGCACGATCTCAATCGCCTTTGCTTCAGCTTCACTTATGACGTGATCAGTCCCTGCAATAAAAACAACATTTGACAAATGGAGCAGCTTTTCTTCTTTGGTCATCAAATGAGTCCTCCTTGCTTCACTCCTGAGCGGAAAATAGTATTAAAGAATTCGAAAAATTAACCTGCAGACCATCATATTATGACAGAATGCACTTTCCTAAGTCAATTTGCTCATGAGTTTTGATCCGCTCGTCCACCCACCATCTCTTCTTCTCTTTAATAGACAGAGGTGCTGATGACTACATAAAGAGGGCATGCACTTTAAAGATCCGGGAAGGGGTGGGATGAAGAAACAGAGTCCAGTTCCCAGTGTGATCTGACACGGGAACAAGGGTCAGAGGGGAGTATTCAGCGTGAAATGCGGTTTGCGGGAGTTTCAGGCTGATTGTCAAGAGAAACGATAGAAGGTATCCATGGGGGAGAGGAGTGGAACAGGTATGCGTTGACGGGTCCCCATGGCCAGCGCTTTGCCGATGGGGCCACTATTTTCCACTAATTCAGGCCAAATGCTGGCTGGTCTCTTTCCAAAAGCAACCCTTCTTCAGCCATAAGTTGAAGAAAATAGTCCCTCAGTTTGTTATTGATTTCTTTGGATACGTCATCATCAAAGCGGAAATACTGTCTGTCCGCCCACCATCGCCAAATAATCCCATCTATGGGATCGTGCTCCACTTTGATTAGGATCATGAAATCATCACTTTGCTTCATTCTTTTTTACCATACCCTATATTGGAATAAGGTAAGAATCGAGGTCATCCCTCAACGGGAAGATTTAAAAGTGTTCCTTCACCTCGTGTGAACTTCTTTCCACTGTGAATTTAAGTTCTTTTAACGTCAAACCGAAAATACGTATTTCATCGGCGTACGAGAGCTTTATAGACACCTTGTTGTTTTCATCTTTTTCAATGATGAAATCATCCCCTTTGAAGGTGAAACCTTCATCCTCCATCTTATCGCTCAAGAAGTTTCTTGTGTCTTCTATGCTGTTTTTGGTCCCGTATACGGAGGCAGCGTCTAACTGCAACTCAAGCCAATACTTGTTCCAATAGGGCCTGGCAGTGCTTAGAAAGGCGCACCATACAAAAAAGAAGACTATGAAGAATTTGATGTAATCTTTCATTTTATCCTCCATTCCGAGCAGTTTCTCATCGCAACTGGCTGCGTTTACATGGGTACGAGCCGCGGATAGAAAAGGAGAAAAATGAAAATTCTAAGGATTCAACCCTAGTAAAAGCAAAACTCATACCAGATTGATGGGATGACTTTTTTATTTAATGATTTCAACCGGTTGGGCTTGTCTGGATTTAGGGGCGGGTAAGATCATTTATGTTTTTGTGTATTGTAATGGGCAAAAGTGTAAAAAAATTAAACAATCCCCATTCCACTTTACCTCTTTCTTGCTTCCTCCCAGAGGGCGCAAAATTCCTCGTTCTCGGCAGGCTGACAGGTCCTACCCACTGCCCACTTCAGGGTAATAGGCGCCAGCAGTGTGGTGACAAAGGCCATGAGTACCAGGCCGGAAAACTGGTCACCTGTGAGCAGCGGTTCACTGATGACCTTGGCCTTCAAGAGATCGTTGCTGAGACCCAGGACCACAGAAGCGACGACCAATTCCACGGCGCCACGACCATTCATCCCAAACCCTATGATCGCGGATTCCCGTAGACTGTATTTGAAAAGTAATGCACCGACCCCGCAGCCCAGGAGTTTCCCCAATAAGGCGACAAAAATGAGCACAACGGCAAAAATGAGGAAAGACCAGGTCCAGGTAAAATGCAGATGAAAAGAGAGAGAGGCGAAAAAAATGGGGACCAGAAAGCCATAACTGATTGAATAAAAATGGCTGCTTATGGCTTCATACACGTCTTCATCCATGATCTCCTTTCTCACGAACTGGCCGGCCAGAAAGGCCCCTATGATGAGATGAAGACCCGCCCATTCAGCAAGGTAGGCCATGAGCAGGGCGGATGTCATGGCGAACATAAATGCCTTTCCGCCCTGGTTGGTCAGTCTCCTTGTGAGCGGGGGCATGATAAATTGTCCAATCAGTATGGTCAGCGCGAAAAAGCCACTTACCTTGAGGAAAATCAAGAGCAGGGCGGATAATTGGACGCTTCCTGTTTTGGCAAATCCAAGGAGCGTGGACAGGGCCACCAAGGCAAGAATGTCATCGGCGATGGCCGCACCCATGATGATATGTCCCACTTTACTACGATTGATTCGCATGGATTGAAGGATGACGGCCTGCACGGCAATGGCCGTAATGGAGACGCCCATGCCCACGAAGAGGGACTGCATGACGGTCCCACCAAATAGACTCGCCGTAAAATACCCCAATGCAAAGGGCAGCACAAATCCACCAATGGCCACGGAGAGGGCAGACCAGATATGTTCCACCAGTTCCTTTGGATCCATCTCCATGCCAGTGTGGAACATGACAAAGAAGATGCCCAGTTCGGCAAGCATCTCGATGGAGGGAGAGATGCCTATGATGCCCAGAATGGGAGGACCGAGTATGATCCCTGCCAGCAATTCTCCGAGCATAACCGGTAGGCCCATCCTGGTAAACACCAGGCCCAGGACCCATGCGACAGTCAGGATGAGGAGAAGGTCGAGGATGAGTGGAAAATTCAACATGGGTAAATCCCTTTTTCCAAAATATTCTCTTTACTCTGTCCGCCATCAACTCCCATAGCCTGCTTGCTGGCCAGACCATGGAAGTGCATCTGAAGCCCCCTTTCCGCAAACATATGGTTTTGGCTTGCTATTGTGTGAGATGCTGTATAAGGATGTTGGGGCCTAAGAAATCGGCAGTTGAGGATCAAGGTATCATAGTAAAAGCAGAGACGAAAACCTGTAGTCACAGGCATAATTGTT
>WOR8_10001254_pt1 | contig 25799 bp, 23 predicted proteins | sample DeeMarSeWOR38_10_FD_19890 | JGI IMG/M metagenome (IMG submission 19890) | reverse complement strand
AATATGTTCCTCAATGTCAGGCCCGTCCAGCCGACCATTTCCGAATTTTTAAGATTGAAACTTCAGAAGCTCGGCATCAATGAATTGTTGAAAGATCTGGGCGTTTATTAGGACGAGGCAACCGTCGAATTTTTCCATCAATCACGGTGAACGTTCCTCCATTTTTAAACTGGTTTTTTGCTGCGATGTGTCTGCTTCTGCCAGGCTTAGATAAATTGAGATAAGAGGTGAGTATGAAACTAATTGTTGCGGGTACCGGTTACGTCGGACTTGTCCAGGCTGCCGTTTGTTCAGAATACGGTCATGAAGTTTACGCCTATGATGTCGATCAGGCCAAAATTGACGCATTTTCAACCGGGCAGGCCGATGAAATTGAAAAATATGTCATGGAGCCGGGTTTGTCCAATATTATACGTGAAACGCACGGTAAATCACTGTTCTTTTCCAGTGACCTGAAGTCCATCATTGAAGGTACGGATGCGATTTTTTTATGTCTGCCGACGCCATCCAATCTGGACGGTTCTACCAATCTTACTTATTTTGATTCTGCCGCCGAGCAAATAGCCGAAATTTTAGCGACCAGAAAAGATAAACGCCGCATTGTCCTGGTCAGCAAGAGCACGGTGCCGATCGGAACCGCCCGGCGTCTGGAAGGCATTATGAAAAAGCACGGTGTCGAAAATTTTGGCGTCGCTTCCAATCCAGAGTTTCTGGCTGAAGGAACCGCTGTGAACCAGGCCCGCAGACCGGATCGTGTGGTGGTGGGCTGTGACCATGGTGAAGATTTTAAAATTCTTCGCCGCGTTTATTCACAATTTGTTCATCACGTTCGCATCAAATATATCGAAACCACGCCTGAAACGGCCGAAGCAATCAAATATGTGGCCAACACAATGCTGTTGACCTACATTTCCTTCTGGAACGGGGTCGGCGCGAAACTCGGCGAAAAAATTCCAAATGTGAATATCGACGACCTGCGACTGGGGGTCACCGCGGATGACAGAATTAGCACCTGGGGCTCTTTTGTCAGCAATGGCGCCGGGGGAAGCTGTTTCGGCAAAGATATTGCTTCTTTAATTTATCAGCTGCGCCGATTGAATGTCAGCACCAAGATGCTGGAGGCCTCATATGAAGTCAACGAATATCAGAAAGTGTATCTGGTTGATCGCGCCATAAATGAAGCCAATTTTAAATTCAATAACAAAACCGTCGCTGTATTGGGTCTGGCCTTTAAAAAACACACCAACGACATGCGCGATGCTTCCTCGATTAAGGTCGTTGAGGCATTGCTCGGTAAAGGCGTATCGCAAATAAACGCCTATGATCCGCTGGCCAACGCAACCGCCCGGCAAGAGTTCGACCCTTCCAAAAACGTTCTCTATGAAAAGATTAAATATTTTGAATCGGCCAAAGAGGCCGTACAGGGAACCCAGGCGCTTTTTATTTCTTCAGATTGTGAGGAGTTTCGCGGTTTTTCAAGAACCATTGAAGATACGGTTCAACCACCCTATCTGATCATGGATGGTCGTCGTATGATTCCGGATTACGATGAACTGGTGTCAAAGAATTACAGTTATCTGGCGGTGGGCTCGGTTGCGATGTGTCCGGCCTGACATATCTGCGGATATTATTTAAAATGGGATTAATCGCACAACAGAGAAGTTGATTTAGCATGATGAAAGGTATTATTTTAGCCGGCGGTACCGGTTCCAGATTGTTTCCGATTACCCGGGGGATCAGTAAACAACTGTTGCCGGTTTATGACAAACCCATGATTTATTACCCCCTGTCCGTGCTGATGGAGGCCGGCATAAAAGAAATTTTAATTATTTCGACCCCGAATGATTTACCCATCTTCAAAAGAATTCTGAATAATGGCTCGCAACTGGGGCTGTCCTTTACTTTCAAAGAGCAACCCCGCCCGGAAGGTCTGGCGCAGGCTTTTATTATCGGTGAGGAATTTATTGGAAGGGATTCCGTGGCGCTTATTCTCGGTGACAATATATTTTACGGGCCTAATTTTTCGACTATTTTAAACAGGGCGGTTCAACTGGAAAGCGGCGGGTTGATTTTCGGATATCCGGTCAAAGACCCCCAGCGTTATGGTGTGGTTGAATTTGATGCCAGCGGCAACGTCACCGGAATCCAAGAAAAACCGCAGCGACCAAAATCTCATTACGCCGTCCCCGGACTGTATTTCTATGATAATCATGTCATTGAGATTGCCAAAAATCTCAAACCGTCCCGACGCGGTGAGCTAGAGATTACCGATGTGAATATGGCGTATTTACGTCAGCAGCGGCTTAAAGTGGAGCTTCTGGGCCGCGGTTATGCCTGGCTGGATACCGGAACCCATGAAGCGCTGCAGCAAGCGGCAAGTTATGTTCAGGCCATCCAGGAACGCCAGGGGTTTAAAATTGCCTGTGTCGAGGAGCTTGCATACCGCCTGGGTTACATCGGCAAGGATCAGCTCGAAAAACTGGCAAACGATATGACCCAAAATGAATACGGGCGCTATTTGCTGGATATCGTCAATGATGTCGAGAACCGGATATAAACCGCAAAAGGACCCCCTGATGGCGCTGTGGCACCGCCATCACCGACAACCCTGCCTCATCATTATCCTGATGAAACCTCTGCCGGCTTTTTTCAGATCCTGACCGATCGGTGCTCATATTTTTAAATGCATCTTTGACGATAGCACAGCCAGTGGTATTTGCTTGACAGGATTTTGCAATCCAAGTAAGAAAATTAGTTTAATTTATAGCGAATGTCAAAAAAACGTTCCGTTTGCGGAAGGTTTTTTTGCTACAATCGCTTATGCCGCCATCCTTTCATTTGGAACGTATTTATGACGAGCGGTATACAAATCCGAATCGGAGGAATGCATGGATTACAAAAAGACGCTTAACCTTCCGAAGACCTCGTTTCCCATGAAGGCCAATCTTTCCAAACGAGAGCCGGAACAGCTTCGCAAGTGGGATGAGAGGGATCTGCACCAGCAGGTTAGAAATTCTTCCAAAGGGCGCGAACGCTTTATCTTACACGACGGCCCGCCTTATGCCAACGGCAATATCCATATCGGCACGGCCCTGAATAAAATTTTAAAGGATATCATTGTGCGTTCCAAACAGATGGCCGGTTATGATGCTGTTTATGTTCCGGGCTGGGACTGTCATGGTCTTCCGATCGAGCATAATGTTGACATTGAACTCGGAGAAAAGAAAAATACACTTTCTCTTGCCGATGTGCGGCGTCTGTGCCGGGCTTATGCTGAAAAGTTCATTGATATCCAGCGCGATGAGTTTAAGCGGCTGGGGGTGATGGGAGATTGGCAAAATCCATACCTGACGATGAATTACGCGTACGAGGCCACCATTGCCCGTGAATGCGGAAAATTTGCCAAAAATGGAAGTTTGTATCGCAGTAAAAAGCCGATTTATTGGTGCTTTACCTGCCAGACCGCGCTGGCTGAGGCGGAAATCGAATATCAGGATGAGTCGGCCCCGTCAATTTTCGTCAAATTTGCGCTGCGCGATGATCTCGGTTCCGATTATCCGGCGCTGGCCGGTAAATCCGTATATGTCATCATCTGGACGACAACGCCCTGGACACTGCCGGCCAACCTGGGCATTGCCTTGCATCCGGAGATTGAATATGTTGCCGTTGATGTCGGTCATGATACGGTTTTTATCCTGGCACGCGAGCTGATGGACTATTGTATGCAAACCTTTGGTATCCAGGATTATACTGTTCTCACCGACGTTGATCCCCGCGTGCTTGAACGCAAACGCTGTCGTCATCCGATGGTCGAGCGCGATTCGATTCTCATCCTGGGCGATCATGTCACCCTGGAAGCCGGCACCGGTTGCGTTCATACGGCTCCAGGCCACGGCCGCGAGGACTATGAAGTCGGACTCAAATACGGCCTGGATGTTTACTCGCCAGTAGATGATAACGGCTGTTTTACCGATGACGTTGCCTTTTTCAAAGGTCAATTTGTTTTTGATGCCAATAATCATATCAACAAAAAGCTCGAGGAAATCGGAGCGCTGGTGGCTGAGGGTCAAATCGAGCATAACTATCCACACTGCTGGCGTTGCAAGGAACCGGTTATTTTCCGGGCCACACCCCAGTGGTTTATTTCGATGGACAAAACCGGCCTGCGTCAAAATTCGCTGGCGGCCATCGACACGGTGACCTGGATTCCGCACTGGGGCCGCGAACGTATCTACGGCATGATCGAAAACCGTCCGGATTGGTGTGTGTCCAGACAAAGGGCCTGGGGGGTCCCCATTGCGGTATTTTACTGCAAAGACTGTGATGCCATCCTGCTGGATGAACGGGTCATGGGCAAAGTCTACTCTGAATTTGAGCAGCACGGCGCCGACGTCTGGTTTGAAAAAGACATCTCCGATTTTCTCAGCGATGATGTTGCCTGTGCAGCCTGCGGGGGGAAATCATTTGTCAAGGAAAATGACATTCTGGACGTATGGTTTGACTCGGGCGTCAGCCACGCGGCGGTGCTCGAGCCGAGAGCTGATTTGCACTGGCCGGCGGATTTATATCTGGAGGGCAGCGATCAGCATCGTGGTTGGTTCCACAGTTCATTGCTGACCGCTGTGGGTATCCGCAAACAGGCACCTTACAAAGCCGTGTTAACCCACGGATTTGTTGTGGATGCCGAGGGTCGTAAAATGTCTAAATCGCTGGGAAATGTGGTTGCCCCCAGTGAGGTCATCGACAAATATGGCGCTGAAATCTTGCGGCTGTGGGTGTCGGCAACCGATTACCGCGAAGATATCCGTATTTCTGAGAATATTTTAAAACAACTCAGTGATGCCTATCGGCGCATCCGAAACACCTGTCGGTTCATGCTGGGCAACCTGTTTGATTTCGATCCAGCGGCCGATCGGGTTTCCTATGAGGCCATGCCCGAGTTGGACCGATATGCCCTGCACAAGTTGCAGTCCATTATCGAAAAAACACTCAAAGCCTACGAGCGGTATGAATATCATTCCATTTATCATGCGCTGCATAATTATTGCACGCTTGACCTCTCGGCTTTTTATCTGGATATTCTCAAAGATCGGTTGTATACCTCGCCGCCCAAATCTCAGGCGCGCAAAAGCGCGCAGACGGTTATGTATGATCTGCTGGACACACTGGTTCGGCTGATGGCACCGCTGCTGCCGTTTACGGCTGAAGAAATCTGGGCGCACATGCCCGAATACAGCGATAAACCATGGAGTGTTCACCTCACCCTTTTACCTGAAGCAAATCCCCGCTGGAAAGACGAGTCCCTGGCTGATAAATGGGGTATGCTCTTGAAAGTGCGGGCCGAGACGACCAAGGCTCTGGAAGAGGCGCGGGCAAAGAAACACGTCGGGCACCCCCTTGATGCAACCGTTATTCTGTCTGTAAAAGATGACTTATATGGCGCCCTTGAACCGTATGCAGATGACCTCAGATTTATTTTTATCGTTTCAAACGTTTCTTTGCTCAAAGATCAAAATCTGGACGACAGTTTTGTCAGTGAAAATGTCGAGGGCCTGGCCATCAAGATTGAGACCGCACCCGGTAAAAAATGCGAACGCTGCTGGGTTTACGAAACCTCAGTAGGTTCGGACAGTAACCGACCGACGATATGTGCACGTTGCCAAAAATCATTGGATGAGATGTCTTAAAGGGTTCAGGGTTCAAGGTTCCGGGTTCAGGTTTGCGCGTTCCGTGTTACGTATTCCAGATTTCGGGTAGCCAGTAGTCAGCGACCAGCAGTCGGAAGCAAAGGTTCTGTAACATTTGAACCTTTGAACCCTGAACCTCTGAACCTTTGATAAAAAGATATGCTAAAAAACAAATACGCCAGGTTGGCTGTGATCGCCGGCGCAATCATCTTGCTGGATCAAGTTTCCAAAGAAATCGTCCTGCGGTCCATACCCTTAAACACAACCATCCCGGTTGTTGATGGTTTTTTTAGCCTTTCGCATATTCATAACCCGGGAGGTGCTTTCGGGCTGATGGCGAATTTTAGCCCGGTGGTGCGAAGCATTATTTTTCTGTTCATATCATCTTTGGCTGTCGGCTTAATATTTTATTTTTACAAAAAGACACCGGCACATTATGCTTGGTTGTCGGCGGCATTTGCGATGATATTCGGGGGTGCCATTGGCAACCTGATTGACCGAATTCGGTTCGGCATCGTGGTCGATTTCCTGGATTTTTATCTGGGCAACTTACATTGGCCGGCGTTCAATGTTGCCGACAGCGCTATCTCCATCGGTATCGGCATATTTTTATACCACCTTGTGTTTAAAAAGATGCCGGATTAAAAGCCGGCATTCGGTCGCCAGCGCTATGCCGCCGTCTGCTCGATGGCCGGTTCAAAATGGATTTATACCGCAACCAAGTGACAGCCCTTGTCAAATGCCTGAGATCAATCATCAATTGCTATCCAAACATCTAAAGGATGTAAGCGCTGATCCCGAGAAGCAGTTCGCGCCGGTGTATCTTCTTTTCGGCGAGGAGATGCTGGTCAAGACAGCGTATGGTGAACTTCTGGACGCACTGCTTCCTGAAGAAAGCCGGCAGGCAAACTACGATCCGATAGAAGGGGCTTCCGAAAATGTTTATGATGCGATTGAACGGGTCAACACGTTTTCGCTTCTGCCGGGCACCAAGGTCGTCGCCTTGCTGGAATCCGGGATATTTCATGCCAGCCAGGATAAGATGAGGCTGATCGAAAATTCAAAAAATGCCTATGATGGCGACAATAAAAGCAAGGCTGCTAAATACCTTTTAAGTCTGATGGGAAATTTAAACCTGTCTTTTGAAGATATCGATCCAGCCAACCGCCCTAAAACGCTTGCTTTTGCGGCTGATGCGATAAAAAGCGATGCCTGGATCGACGATCTTGTCGAATACTGCCGACAGAATCAACTGGAGATACCCGGAGCCTCCGACCATGCCGGCGCTTTAGCAAAAGCGATCAAAAAAGGGTTTCCGTCAAACAACCACTTGATTATCACGACTGAAATGGTCGACAAGCGCCTGGGTCTTTATGCGGCGCTTAGGGAAGAGGGGATCGTCGTCGACTGCCGGGTTCCCAGAGGAGACCGCCGGGCAGACCGGATGGCACAGGAAGATGTATTGCGGGAAAAAATGACTGAAATCCTGGCACCGGTTAGCAAAACAATGGATAACAGTGCCTATGCAGCCTTGCTGGATATGACGGGCTTTGATTTGAGGACTTTTTGCAGTAATCTCGAAAAATTAGTCGACTATGTCGGGCAACGCGACGCGATTACGGTAAAAGATGTGACCGCGGTTTTAAAGCGCACCAAGCAGGACCCTATTTACGAGCTGACCAATGCCATCGCAGACCGTCAGGTCTCAAAGGCCCTTTTTTTTATGCGTTCACTTCTGGCTGCTGGATTTCATCCTTTGCAGATTCTGGCTGCCGTCGTTAATCAGATCAGAAGATTGATCCTGGCCAAGGATTATACCAGCAGCCCGCAGGCCAAAGGCTGGCATGCCGGTATTTCCTACACTGTTTTTCAAAAAAATATAATGCCTTCCGTTCTGGAATACGATCAATCATTGCGGCAGACGATTGAAAAATGGGAGCAGATCGGATGTGGGGGCGCAGATGCCGCTACGGATGCTGCGCGCGGCAAAGAAAAGAAAAAAAAGAAGATTCAAACCGATTTAATCCTTGCCAGAAATCCTAAAAATGGATATCCGGTTTTCCAGCTGTTGAAAAAATCAGCGCATTATACAAAAAGTGACCTCATAGCGGCTGTTGAGCTGTTAAACGAAACCGATGTTCAACTCAAAACAAGCAATCAGGATCCTAAACTCATTCTGGACAGGATGGTATTAAAGATCTGCAATCAACAGACGGAGTCAACATAAACGGTATCTGGCCTCCGGTCACTGGCCGCCAGCCGCTGGATCTATAATATGCGACATCGACAATCGATGCCCGATATATGGTTCAGGTCTGTATGTTAGGAGAGCGAGAAGTGGGTTTCTTTAGACAGCAGGAAGAGCATCTGGCGATGCGATTTATTACCTGGCGCTATCAGAAGCTGGGCAAACCATTACCCGGTGAAGCCGAACTCAAAACTCAGGCATCCCAAATTGTATCCGACGCCCACCGGATTGCCCGCGAACGGGGACGAAATGTTGTTGCCATTATAAAAGATTTGGTCAATGATATAAAAAAATAGCCATTTTAAGCGCTCAATTTAGCTAAGGAGGACATATGATGATGGTTGACGAGTGGGTAGAACAGCTAACCTGCGCCATACAATGCACCCATTGCGATAAACAAATTGCCCCCGATGCGCATCGTATTTTATCGGTTTATGATCATCAGGCAATTTGTATGGATTGTAAAAGAATAGAGGAGCAAAGGCCGGATTACGAAGAAGTATCCAAACAGATGATCGGACAATGTTTAATCGATACGGAGATGAAATGGGGAGACCCGCAGGGATACTGTTATCACCACTTTTACCCGTTTAAATGCTAAAAGTTCCACTTTAACGGATGGCCGTCAAGACAATCGGTAACGCCGCGGCCGTTCCCATCGATAGCGGCCAGTTCTTCTCTCGACAGGATCATTTTGCCTGCCGCTGCATTGCCGGCGGTCTGATCGGCGTTGCAGCGCCGGCAAAAACAAAGCAGGATCAGCACTGCTGCCGACATTTCAGGTCACTGATAAACTCTAAACTGTGACCGCACGACGATTCTTTGCGTGGCGGGCGCTTAAAAAGCGCTGGCGGCCACTCGATACCTTTAGCAGTGGTTGGATCTCTTCCATTTGCGTGCCCCCTGTGTATCCTGCTGATTCAATCAATTTGCTAAAAGTTGAATATGGTTAACCAAAATTGGCGTTCCGCTCTTTTGGAATTTGAAGATCTTTCTGATGCAAAGAAAACATAAGGTTTAGCGGATGGAAACGTTCAGCCGAATGCCGAGACGCGTTCGCTTGATATACATGTTTGTTATGGTCAGTTTTTTGGTCATTTTTACCTGCCGAAATGATTCGATAAACGAAAACCCGCCCAGAGTGATGAAGGGTGTTCTTGATTTGAATAACTGGGATTTGAAGGAAAATGGTCCGATTGATCTCAACGGCGAGTGGGAATTTTACTGGAACGAGCACCTGACCCCTAACGACTTTTCTGAATCCAATTCACCGGCGAAAACAGATTTTTTTAATGTGCCGGGCAGTTGGAATGGGTATTTAATAGAGGGCAAACCGCTCTCAGGAGACGGGTATGCCACCTATCGAATAAAAGTTCTGATGAACGACCCAAAAGGAAGGTTGGCTTTCAATCTGCTGAATATCGGTACCGCATACACAGCTTATGTTAATGGAGAAAAGATAAGCTTCGCGGGAATTGCCGGGAAGACCCTCGAAACAACAGTGCCTTCCTTTTCTCAGGAAGTATCGGATTTCATATCCAAGAAAGATACAATCGAAATCGTATTACAGATATCCAATTTCCATCACCGATTGGGGGGGCCGTGGGAAGTCATTCAGTTAGGCACAGAAAACCAGATAAGAAAAATCCGGGAAAGAAGCCTCGCTTTTGATCTCTTTTTGTGTGGCAGTATCTTAATCATCGGTCTCTATCATTTCTGTCTGTATTTTCTAAGAAAAGATGACAGATCCGTGCTTTATTTTGGCATTTTTTGTTTTTTAATCGTCTTGAGACTGCTCTCCACGGGTGACAGATATCTTCTACAGCTTTTTCCGTTTATAGACTGGGAGTTCACCTTTAAGATCGAGTATCTGAGTTTTTATCTTGCCGTACCCTTTTTTGGCCTGTTTCTGCATTCTCTATTTAAGCAGGAATTTTCGCTGTGGATGCTCCGGATCATTCAAGTTTTGGGGATATTATTTTCCTGTATCGTGCTTTTGACACCGGCCAGATTTTATTCCAACACTGTCCAGCTGTACCAAATTATTACGATCATCGGCTGTATTTATGGAATTTATGTCCTCGTTCTTTCTTCGGTTCGCAATAGAGAAGGAGCGTTTCTTTTTTTTCTTGGTTTTATCGTGCTCGTTTTCACGGTCGTGAACGATATACTGTACAGCCGAATGATAACTCAAACAGGTTATTTTATACCCCTGGGGCTTTTGATCTTCATTTTTTTTCAGTCTTTTCTACTTTCCCGTCGCTTTTCAATGGCATTTAACACAATTGAAAAACAAAGTCAGGAATTGAAAGAGACAAATAAAGCTTACCGCCACGAAATCAACGTGCGCCAGCAGACGGAGAATGCACTGAATGAAGCCTACGGCATCATTAACAGAAGCCCGGCGGTTACGTTTCTCTGGAAAAACGCGGAGGGATGGCCGGTTGAATTTGTATCTGATAATGTGGCCGATTTATTTGGTTACAGTCCTGAAGAATTCACTTCGGGCAAAGTCTCTTACGCACAGACAGTCCATCCTGATGACCTTCAAAGAGTCGCGCAAGAGGTGGAAACGTTCAGTAGCGAGAATGATAGAACCGTTTTTGTACACGAGCCCTATCGAATTGTTGCAAAACAAGGAAACATAAAATGGCTTGATGATAGAACTTACATCAGAAGGGACACGAAAGGCGCCATTACCCATTACGAAGGCATTGTCATCGACATTACAGACAACGTGCTGGCTGCCGAGATATTACGGAAGAATGAAGAAAAACTGGTGAGGTACAGGAAGATGGAATCCCTCGGGCTTCTTGCCGGTGGCGTCGCTCACGACTTGAATAACGTCTTGTCAGGCATTGTCAGTTATCCGGATTTACTATTGCTGAAATTGCCCGAGGAAAGCCCCATTAGAGAATCTATCGAGACCATAAAGGCGTCGGGCCGGAGGGCGGCTGCGATCGTCCAGGATTTGCTGACCGTTGCAAAAGGAGTGGCGACCCCAAAAGAGCCTTTAAATCTAAACAATCTCATCAGTGACTATTTAAATTCTCCCGAGTTCAAAAAGCTGAATCAGTCGCATCCTTTCGTAACGGTCAAAACCAACCTTGTTGAGGACCTGTTTAATATAAGCGGCTCTCATGTTCATATCCGAAAGGTGGTGATGAACCTGGTATCAAATGCCGCGGAATCGATCCAAGGTAACGGGGAAATTACCATATCGACTGTGAATCGCTATATCGATGCGCCCCAAAAGGGCTATGATGTTATCAACACAGGTGAGTATGCTGTTCTGGCGATATCAGACAATGGTCTGGGAATATCACCCGATGATCTTCAGCGGATATTTGAGCCCTTCTATACAAAAAAGATCATGGGCAGGAAGAGTGGCACGGGTCTGGGTCTGGCGGTCGTCTGGAACGTCATGCAAGACCACAAAGGGTATATCGATGTAACCAGTGGCGCGAATGGCACGACGTTTGAATTGTTCTTCCCGATTACCAGAGAAGAAATATCGAGCAAAGAGCTGTCCATACCGTTCAAAGATTTGAAAGGAAACGGGGAAACCATATTGGTTGTTGACGATACGGAAAGTCAACGCGATATCGCCTGTAAAATGCTGGAAGTATTTGGTTATAAAGCCAAAGCTGTTTGCAGTGGTGAACTAGCGGTTGAATATTTAAAAGAAAACAGTGTGGATCTGATATTGCTGGATATGATTATGGATCCGGGCATCAATGGCCGTGAGACTTACGAGAGGATCATAAAGATTCATCCAAAGCAAAAGGCTATTATCGTCAGTGGATTTGCTGAAACAGATGATGTGAAGGAAACTCAAAAGTTGGGTGCAGGAAAATTTCTGAAAAAGCCGTTAACAATAGAGGAAATAGGATTGGCTGTCAAAGAAGAAATTCAGAAATAGAAATTTAAAATCGTCATATCTTCTAATCGAGGAGGATCCCCATGCAAGCAGAAAAAGAAAAAGCCGGATTCATTTGCGTTAAGGACACCATCGACGGTGCCTACCCGTCGCTGGTGTTGGCCATCAATGCCGCCCGACAGGGTATGGAAAGCAAGATATTTTACTCCTTTATGGGACTTAATCTGGTAATGGAGGGCGGATTCGATCGGGCCAAATTCTTTCCACCCGGGGTGATGGGGGCCATCCCGGGGATGTCCTCATTGGCCACCGGAATGATGAAACGCAAAATCGAAAAAGCCAACATCCCCAGTCTTGCAGACCTGCAGGAGATGGCCCAGATCGAAGGTGTCGAGTTGATCGCCTGCAAAATGACCGTTGACATGATGGAAATCAACGAAGACAAACTGATCGAAGGTGTTACTGTCTGGACGGCCGAAGATTTTTTAGTCTATGCCAAGGAATGCAAAATCTGTTTATTTACCTAAAAACTGAGTAATAATCTCAAGAAAATTGGTTTGTTACCTTAATTTGAAAAGCGACAGGTGAAAGATAGGTCATTGCTCTTGAACGCAGGACCAGGCGCAACTCGGGTGATTTAAAAAAAATAGAATAGCCGCTAGAAGTTCCACATCACCGGATCGTCATCCAGATAATCGGTCACACCGCGACCGATTTCATCGATCTCGGCCAGTTCTTGTTCCGATAGGGTCGCCGCACCGGCCACTGCATTGCCGGTGGCCTGATCGGCGTTGCGGGCCCCGGCAATGGCACAGGTACCTGGATGTGAGATAACCCAGCCTAAAGCCAGTTGCCCCAGCGTGATGCCTTTTTGGCGTGCAATCGGTTCCAGCCGCGAGAGCGCTTGCTGCACACGGCCATACATTTCCGGTTGGAACAGCTTATTCTTGGCGCGCACATCTCCCTTCTCAAACGTGTGATCCGGACCGAATTTGCCCGTCAAAAACCCCTGAGCCATGGGGGAGTAGGCCAGAATCGTGATCTTGTTTTCAATACAGTACGGCATCAATTCTGTTTCCGCGTGACGCCAGAAAAGTGAATACGGCGGTTGGAGGCTGTCAATCTGTCCGTATGGTCGCGCTTCCTGCAGCTGGGAGCGTGAAAAGTTTGATACACCAATCGAGCGGATTTTCCCCTGCTCCTTGAGCGTATTCAAAGCCTCCATTGTTTCTGAAACGGGCACCGCGTCAAAGCCGAATGAATCCGACGGCCAGTGGATCTGATACAGGTCGATGTAATCGGTTTGCAGGTTTTTAAGCGAGCGGTCACAGGCTTGCAGCACCTGCTCATATTTGAGATGGTTGGCAAAGACCTTGGTGGCGTAAATGACCCTGTCGCGGACATCGGATAGCGCCGATGCCAGTACCTGCTCCGAATGTCCTTTGCCGTAGGCTTCGGCCGTATCGAAGGTGGTGATACCGGCTTCATAAGCGGCTCGAATCGAGGCGCTTGTCTGTTTATCATCGATACCCACCCACATTTCCTTACCGGCCTGCCACAGCCCCATGATAATCGATGAAATCTGTATATCCGATTTTCCCAGCTGGCGGTGCTTCATGATTTTCTCCCTGCTCAAGGTGTCAGGATCAGTCGTTTAGGTGCTATCAGTGATAGTAACCATTTCAGCAGGAAAAACAAGAAATGCCGACGGCAATCGCCCCTAAACGGTTGCTCTTTTTCTATCGGAGACTTATGATAGTGATGCCCAACCTTAAAAAATGCGGGAGAAAATAATGGTGCCGGAGGAAAATGTTGATTTTTATGAGATCGACCGATTGCTGAGCAAGGGAGAAAAAACCGTCAGGGACACGGTGCGGGCATTTGTCGAACAGGAATGTATGCCCAGCATTGCCGAGCATTTTGACAAAGGGACCTTTCCCATGCAGCTGATTACCCGAATGGCCGAGCTGGGCCTTTTGGGTGTTCACGTGGATGGGTACGGTTGCAGCCAGAGCAGTCATACCGTCTACGGGCTTATCTGCCAGGAATTGAGCCGGTGCGACAGCGGCCTACGCGCGATGTTTTCCGTTCAAAATTCCCTGGTGATGTTTCCCATTTATCGATTCGGCTCTGAAAAACAACGCCAGCAATGGCTGCCCGAGATGGCCCGGGGCAAAGTCATCGGTTGTTTTGGTCTGTCTGAACCGGGATTTGGCTCAAACCCCGGCGGGATGGAAACGCGGGCTCAAAAAAATAAAGGCGGTTATGTTCTGAATGGCAAAAAAATGTGGATTACCAACGGTACCATTGCGAAAGTGGCCATCATCTGGGCCAAATGTGATGAAACCATACGGGGCTTTTTGGTGGAAACCGATAGACCCGGATTTCGCGCAACGCCGATCCAGCGCAAATTTTCGTACCGAACATCGCCGACAGCGCTGATCGAATTGAAGGACTGTGCCATTGATGCGGATCACATCCTGCCGGGTGCCAGCGGCCTTAAATCCATTTTCGAATGCCTCAATTTTGCCCGCTACGGCGTGGCCTGCGGTGCTGTTGGTTCTGCTGTGGCGTGTTATCTGGCAGCCAGAGCCTTTGCCCTCAAGCGACGGGTTTTTGATCGCGCAATTGCCGGTTATCAATTGGTTCAGGATCGACTGGTCCGCATGCTGGTGGAAATTACAAAGGCACAGCTTGTCAATTACCACCTGGGGCGACTGCTGGATACCCACCAGGCCCGTCCGGCCCAAATATCGCTGGCAAAAATGAACAACGTGCAAGAAGCCATGAAGATTGCCCGCACAGCGCGCGATATTCTCGGTGCGCGTGGTATCCTGGCCGATCACCAGGTCATCCGTCATTTATGCGACCTGGAGGCCATCAGTGCTCTGGAAGGCACAGACAGTATGCATACGCTGGTTTTGGGGCAGGAGATTACGGGTATTTCGGCGTTCACTTAGTCTAAGGTTCACGGGTTCAGAGTTAAAGTAGGTCAGGCAAATAGCTCATGGCTGATAGCTCATAGTCGAAGCTGCGAATCAGGTACGGGAGCCAGTGACCAGTTGCCATCGACCAGAAGCAAGTAGCCAGAAGCCAGAGACCAGCAGCGAGAAGCCAGCGGCTGTATACAGGCAACCGGAAAATTGGAAAAACCAAAAAATGATCATCAGAGGAACTAAAAAGGAATGTACCTAGCCCGCAAAATCATCAGCGGTGTGCCCCATTATTACATCCGCGAATCTTACTGGGACGGCGAACATTACCTGAGTCGCGATCTTTTCGATCTGGGAAGCAGCCCGGGTAATCACATTATCTACCCGGGGGGAAACGCTTTCTATGTTGATCCGGATATAGAGGATCAATTGGAGGCAAGCGGTGTAGACCTGCAGGCGGATGATCTCGAGGATATCTTCTGGCCGTTTTTAAAACCGCGCATTCAACACGCGGTGGAACACTTTCGCAATAGAGGCAAGCGTTCGACTCAAACGCAGGCGCCTCGAGGTTCCGCCAAAACCAACCTGCCGGTGCATAATTTCGATAAACGGCGGCTGCATTATTTAAAATTTGGCCGTATGGAGCAGGGCTATCTATGGCTAACGCCGGAGAAGGTCTTCGATATTCTGCGCCACAAATCCAGGGACGAACTGGAACAGCAATTCATGGAAATGGAACGGCAGTTAAACCCACGAGAATACAAAGCCTATGTTTATGTCATATTTGATATCAAGCGGTTTTTCAGCCAATCGTTTGCCGCCAGGAGACCCCAGTTTTTAAAGCAAAGTGATATCGATGCGTATTTTGACGCCGAAATATGCAAATTGAATAGGGATGCCGTTTTTTGGGCCGGCATGACAGGCGACGGCTGGTTGCATGAATATCTAACCCGGTATCTGTTCATGTTTTACGATTACGATTTTGCCCCTCGATCCTGGATGGAGGATTACGTCCGCAATTTCATCAACAGCCGGCGAGACCATCAATTTCCATCTCGAACCGCTTCGGTCTCTATGAAGGAAGCCAGCACGATTTTTGATGAAACTGAAAAAACGCTTAAAAAAATGAGCCGCCAGGAGCTCAGCCGATTGTTCAGACGCAGAGCCCGGGATCTTCATCCGGATAAAGGTGGTAAACAGGAAAAGTTTGTTGAATTAACCCGTGCATACGACTCACTTTTGAGATCCAAAAAACGTTGATCTTACCTAACAGGTGGCCGGGATTATCGCTCAGCCGCCGCTAAAAGCATATCAATACAAAGTCTTATGATGCCGCTTAAAACTGCTCATATCTATATCCTGATTATTTTAAGTTTTTTTATGCAGGCCTGCGCAACCCGGGCCTCATATCGTTTTGAGCTCGATTCGCAAAGGCCGGCGCGAGCCGTGCTATTTTTTTCCGAGCTGGATAAGGCCGTGAATCAAGCCGGCGTTCGCAACGGCGCCTATTTTCGAGTGTCCGGCTTTCCTTATTTACGGGCAAACCGATTTGTCGTTTCGCTAAAAGGGCGGCTTGGAAATGATGCTCAAAGAAACCAGTGGGTGCATTGGATGCAGCAGTTGGATATGGCTGCCCGCAAGGCTGAGATCCAGAATCTACCTGCAGCGAAGGTGCAAAAATTGGCCGCCGACTTTGGTTTTGAAGCCGATCGCCAGATGCTGCTTGCATCAACGATTGAATATTCCAATAAATTATTGGCCCACGACCAAAACCAGCCCGATTTTTTTGAGGTCCTGGGCGTCGCGGTGCAGGATGCAAGTGAATATTCCACCCTGATGCGGGTTTTTGGTTTATACCCGCTGGCAGCCGTTCCGGTTGCGATTGTCACCCTTCAGGTCAATGAAGAGATTGCTGAATGGCACCAAATGCCCGAAGATGAGCGGCCGACACTGGGTAGATTAACGATTTATGGTCCGGCCGAAGCATTCGATTTCAACAGGCTGGTCGTTCGCACCATAATGGAACGGTCCAGGCAAAACCCGCTGGAAATACCCCTGCCCTCGGCTGATGATCGCAAAACATTACAGGCGATCTTTGCACCCCTGATCGTTCAGGATTTAGCCGCTGATTATGATCGGCTGGGCGCGGTGGTTTGGACTGATAAAATGCTCGGTGTCAATCCCGACACACCAACGGCGTACACCTATTTTTCCAACGCCTATTTAAATCGTAAACCCATATTGCAGATTAACTATGTTTTCTGGTATTCAGAACGCAACGGGCCAAATTCACCGCGAATTGAGCGTGGTAATTTGGACGGATTAACGGTGCGGGTGAGCCTGGATGAACGCGGCAGCCCCTTTATGGTCGACATCATGAACAATTGCGGCTGTTATCATTTTTATGTGCCGCGCAAAGAAAGGGTGGCGCGAATTCTGCCCGTCCCGATGGCCATCGATGCCTTCGTGCCGGCCCGATTGCCGGAAAATTATCCGCGCCAAAGAATTGCGATTCTTGTCATTTCCGGCTGGCATCAGGTCAGCCGTATCAGTTCCCGAAACATGCCCACCGCGTTTGAGCCCTATCAATTGGTACCGTATGAGCAACTTGAAATGTTACCTCAAAATGGCGATTTGCATGCAAGCATGTTTAATTCAAGAGGCATCAGTAAACATAGCGAACGGGTGGAATCGGATATCTTCATTCCGATGGGCGTTCCCCAGGTGGGTCGAATGCGTCAGCGCGGCCACCATGCCGTCAAATTCGTCGGACGGGCTCATTTCGACGATCCCTATCTTTTTGACAGGCATTTCGATTTCAAATCCATACCCGAACCGTCGAATTAACCCTAATTCATCACTTGACGGATAGCGCCTATTTGGCATAGGGATGCATATTTGCAGGTTGTCCTCTGTCGATGCGGTGCTGAGCTGACCGCAGACAAAAAGGAAGCGTTTTGAAATCGGCAAGAACGTGAAAATTGAGGAAAACTGACTGTGGATAAAAACACATGCTTTGATTTCAGCCTGCCGGTGGAGCGGCGACATACCGCCAGTATGAAATGGGACAAGTATAAGGGCCGGGATATTATTCCGCTGTGGGTGGCGGACATGGATTTTTGTTCCCCGCCGGCTGTCATCGAGGCCTTGCAGCAGCGGGTTGCCCACGGTGTTTTCGGCTATACGGTTGCGCCCGAAAGCCTAAAGACCTGTGTGGTCGAAAAGCTTGCAGCTGATTTTAACTGGTCGATTCAACCCGAGTGGCTGGTGTGGTTGCCCGGTCTGGTGACCGGCTTTAACGTGGCTTGCCGGGCTGTCGGCGAAGACAATGACGATGTCATGACGGCGGTGCCGGTTTATCCGCACTTTCTGACCGCACCTCAAAACTCCCGGCGTCGGTTGATCAAAGTGCCCCTGCAGGAAACGGACAATCACTGGAGCTTTGATTTTAATCGCCTGGAAAAAGCGATAACACCCAGCACACGGCTGTTTTTGCTGTGCAACCCGCATAATCCGGTTGGACGTGTCTTTCGGCGCGATGAACTTACCACCCTGGCGGGCATCTGCGAAAAACACGATATGGTTATCTGTTCCGATGAGATTCATTGCGAATTAATTCTGGACAGCGACAAAACCCACCTCCCGGCAGCCACGCTTGATGCGGCCGTCGCCGAGCGAACCATTACTCTGATGTCGCCCAGTAAAACGTTTAATCTGCCCGGCCTGGGGTGCGCCTTTGCGGTCATATCCGGAAAAAAACTGCGGCGGCGCTTTATTGAAGCCACGGCAGGCATTGTCCCGCATGTCAATGCGCTGGGCTACGCGGCAGCTGAAGCCGCTTACCGGGACTGCGCCGACTGGCAGGCCGCACTGCTGGAATACCTGCGCGGCAATCGGGATACGGTTGCGCTTGCCATTGCCGATATGCCGAGGCTTTCAATGGCTCCGGTTGAAGCAACCTATCTGGCCTGGATTGATGTGCGCCAAGCTGATTTGCTGGATCCGGTCCGGTTTTTTGAAGACGCCGGAGTGGGGCTGCAGGATGGCATCGAATTTGGGGCTAGCGGTTTTGTGCGTCTCAATTTCGGCTGCCCGCGGCCGCTGCTGGAAGAAGCGCTGGGTCGAATGAAAACAGCCATGAATAAACATATCAGGGAAAGCAAGAATGCTTGAAACCGACAGAATGAAATAAAATTGTGGGGGAAATAAAATGACTCAAGAAATATTTCAGGTGGATGCCTTTACTGATAAACCCTTTGCCGGCAATCCGGCAGCCGTATGCGTGCTGGCGGAACCCGCTGACGACGGCTGGATGCAGCTGGTGGCCGCTGAGATGAATCTGTCGGAAACCGCATTTCTGGTTGAACAAAATGACGGTTTTCAACTGCGCTGGTTTACCCCTGCTGTCGAGGTGGAATTATGCGGGCATGCCACCCTGGCCAGTGCCCATATTCTGTGGGAACAGGGGATTCTGGCGCCTGACAGCCCGGCACGCTTTCATACCAGAAGCGGTCTGCTGAGCGCCGTGCGCAAGGATGCCTGGATCGAGATGGACTTTCCGGCCGAGCCTGAGACGCAGGCCGAATTTCCAGAAGATATCGCCAAAGCTTTTGGGGTGAAAGCCCGCTATGTGGGCAAGAATCGTTTCGATTTTCTTCTTGAATTTGAATCCGCGGAAACGATCCGGAAAATGGCACCCGATTTTTCTCTTTTAAGCCACGTTTCCAGCCGCGGATTTATCGTCACCAGCCCACCTGATTCGGGTCCATACGATTTTATGTCGCGTTTCTTTGCGCCGGCAGCCGGCATTAATGAGGATCCGGTCACCGGTTCGGCGCACTGTTGCCTGGGCCCTTTCTGGGCCGAAAAGCTCGGCAAAAATGAGCTCACCGGCTATCAGGCATCAAAGCGCGGCGGTGTCGTCAAAGTGCGGGTCGGTGATGAACGGGTTTACCTTTCCGGTCAGGCGATTACCGTTATGCGGGCAACGCTTTTCTGATACACATCGATTTCAGGACGGGATTGAGATTTATATGGGCTTCACTTTTGCAATAATTGGCGGCGGCTTGACGGCAACCGCTATGCTTTCGCGGTTTGTCGATAAAGTGCGCCATGAAATTGATCCGAACTTGCTGGACCTCTCAAAGATTCAAATTCAGATTTTTGAAAAACAAGAAACATTTGGACCCGGCTTTCCGCATTGTGGTCGGAATGTCATGCCTTTTCATATCACCAACATGTGCGCCAGGGACATGGGAATCCGATTCGAAAATTCTGCCGATTTTCAAAATTGGGTGATCGATCATGAACATCATCTCAAAGACCTTCCGCCGGACTCAAATGATGCCACCGATAACCCGGATCGATGTAACCATTATCCCCGAGCGATCATGGGTGCATACCTGAAAGAAAAATTTCAAGATGCGTATCAAAAAGCGCAAGAGCTGGGTCTGACGGTCGATCTTTATTCGCAGTCCGAGGTTGTCGACCTGGAGGAAACGCACAATCAGATTTGTCTGACCGTCAAGGATCTTGAATCTGGATCCCTTTTTCAGCGTGTTGCCGATCGCGTTCTGCTTGCGACAGGCCATTGGTTTCAACAAATGGAAGGAACCACATACTTTCCTTCACCCTGGCCTGCTAACAACTTGCTGCAAAACATTCCGGAAGGCGAAAAGATCGCTATCATCGGGACCAGCTTGAGTGCGATTGAAGTTGTTTTAACACTTACTTCAGATGGGCATTTTATTCGGGATGATTCTAATCGGCTGATCTTTGTGCCGCCGGCTAATCCAAGACGCTTTGTGCTGTATTCCAGAAGGGGGCTATTGCCCAAAGTCAGGGGCAAGACCGGAACGTATCGCAACACCTTTCTGACGCGTGAAAATCTGCAAAGCCTGATCTTCGAAAACCAGGGGCAGGTGAAACTCGGTGCAGTTTTTGCTTTACTCAATTCTGAGCTCAAAGCCGCATATGGGCACCGCATCGATTGGCAAGCCGTTGTCAATCCAACCCGTGCTCCTGCCGAGCTCTTACAGCAATATTTGGAAGATGCCAGAAATGGAGATGGGCCTGATGGTGACATTATCTGGCAAACCGTGCTTTACCAGTCTTTCGATATGGTCAGAGAAATTTATCTGAGGCTATCTTTGGAAGATAGAAAGCGTTTCGATAAGGAATATACTTCGGTTTTCTTTACCCATGCGGCCACCCAGCCAGCCATCAATGCCGAAAAAATGCTGGCCCTCATGCGGTGCGGACTTGTTGACGTCATCAAACTGGGTAGCGGTTACCAATTTGTTAAAAATGATACGCAAGGCACTTACGAATTTCTTTACCTCGATAGTGCCGGGAAGCGACAACGGGATGAGTTTCACTATGTAGTTGATGCCCGCGGGCAGGCGAAATCCATCAAGACCGATCCTTCATTATTAATGCAGAATTTACTTAAACGGGGTATCGTTCAAATTGAAGAATCACAGCATTTGCGCGCCGAAAAGGAGCAAGATTTGATTTCAGCCAAACAGCAGAAGTCGGATTTAGCTGCTTATAAAACCGGAAGCGTCTGGATCGACCCCCAGACCCATTTCATCATTCGGCGGATTTCTGCCGACGAGATACATCCATCAAATACGATTTATGCTGTTGGTGCCATGACAAGGGGTCAGATCATTGATGCCAGTATGGCATGCGGAATTGTGCATTCAACGGCCCAAATTGCAGATGGTTTAATATTTTATCTAAAAGGCCGCCAAACGAATGGCCGATAATCAATGGAGTGAAAAATTGCGACGCTCACCAGAAATTGCCGAAAGCGAACCCTTGCTTCGGCGGATTATGGCGGACTGGGGAGGGTCCGGTTTTATTCGAAATGTTACCGTGTCCTTGATTAAAGTATATGCTCTGTGAAAATAATTGTCTAAAATCAAGAGGAGCGATTGGATTGTTTGGATGATTATGGAGGAGGGAGCAGAGCCCCTCCTCATTTACTTTTATCCACCGACTTCACCCGGAGCGAGGTCCCGCCAGGCGCGGTCTACGCTGCTTCCGATGGTGCCGAACAGGTCATCGAGTTCATTTTTCAATGGCGACCAGTCAGAAGGGCACTCATTTTCAAGCTTTTGCACGCGCATCTGTGCATTGACGACCTCCTGCTCGATCTGTCCGATCAGGGGAAGGATTTTTTCTTTTTGCGCAGTTCCATAGCTGTCTGCTACCTTTTTCATCGCCTCAAGTTTTTCTTTCCACGCAGACACCTCAGCCAGCATCGCCTTACAGTAATCTTTAACCTCCATGTTCATAACCCTTTCCATTTTAGAATGTTAATGTGTCGCTAAAACCAACAGTACAGATACTTCTTTGTTATTTTATACCATAAGAACTTGTAACGCGCAGTCAAGCAAGAGCGAAATAAAATAGACATATTAAACGGTCTCTGTGTATTGATGTTTGCTGAAAAGTCGGGGCTCGAGTTTAAGGTATTAGGGTTCGATGGGATAATGATATTTGACACCGACGCCGAATGTGTAACCGGAGTCCGGAGCAGCCAGTTCCCGTCGCCATCGAACCTGAACGCGATAAATATCCGGGCTGTCATCATACGGCGAGCGCTCGATGCCGACATAGATTTCAGATCCGGGCAGGGGTGCATAATCGGATTCGAAATACATGCCACCGCGACTGTAATTGTACATTTTGGCTTTGTAGAGGATGCCCGCCGGCAAGTTTTCGAGCAGGATGTTGGCTTTGTGTTTCACACGGATCGCATCACGTTGTTCGAGAGCAGTCATTCTTTCCCCTTTTTTACCCTGCGTGCCACATTGCTGAAGGATAGAATTATCTGGAACGATATGGTGTTGTCCAAGACACCATTTAAAGGATGGATTCAGCCAACTAAATAAACCGTAATTCTTCGAATGTCAAAGAAAAAAACAGTCCCTTAATGATTTTAAAAATACAAGTATTTTCGGTGCGTTGATTCCATCCAAGGACTTATTGTTTGTAGCCGATTTTTCTGAGAAACTCTTTGCGGACTTTTATCTCGGCGTCATCTTCAATGCCTTTGGATTTGAACCCGTCTATAACGCCTAAAATTCCGCGACCCAGCTCCGTTTCCGCTACGATGACTTCCAGCGGGTTTGCCGTTGCACAAAATATGCGACAGACCTCGGGAACATTTTTAATTGCGTTGAGCACGTTGATGGGAAAAAGGTCTTTCATAAAAATAATAAAGCAGTGACCGGCAGAAAGGGCGAGCGCATTTTGCTGGGCCAATTGCAGCAGATCCTCATCGGTTGCTGCATGCCGGATCAGGCATTTATCGGAAGCCTCACAGAATGCCACGGCAAATTTGGCCATGGGGACCGTGGTGACCATTATCTCGTAAATATCTTCAACGGTTTTGATGAAATGCGATTGGCCCAGAACAAAATTGAGTCCGTCAGGGTTTTCGATTTTTACGGTGGTGATTTCCATAAGACCCTCCATCACAGAAATTTTGATTTTTATGACAGGGTAAAAATTTGCACCCGTGCCAAAATAAGCCTTGACCTGTATGTTCGGTTTTGATATTTGCTCATCTTTATAAGCCTGTGATACGTTGTGGCATCCTTGATGAGCACCACCACCCCTTGCAGGCTTTTCGATTTAAGCCCGGATTGCATCCAATAGAATGTGCGCGAGTAAATGTAGCCTCCCACTGCTGCGATCCGGGCTTTTTTTATCCCCCGATGGCCCGCATCTGTCCACATACATGGGCTGATTTTTGGGAGACCAGGTTGTGATCAGATGGTTTATGATTGACGGCGCTGATAAATATATCCGCCAGGTCCCGGTCAGAACCATTTTCCCGGAGCAATTTTTTCAAATCCTCCTGATGGTCGCTCAACAAGCAGGGCCTGAGTTGACCGCTGGCGGTCAAGCGCAGGCGATTGCATTTATTGCAGAAGTGCTGGCTGATTGCCGGAATAAAACCGACTTCACCTTCAGCATCCGGATATCGATATCGCTGGGCCGGGCCATCATGCATGTCTTCCTGGACCGGTATCAGATTTCCCAGAACGCGGAGTTGATCTTTTATCTCCGGTACCAGCAATAAAGATGCCGGTTTAAAATCGGCCTGGCCGATTGGCATGTATTCAATAAAGCGAATGTGAAAGGGAAATCGTAATGAGAGGCGCGCCATTTCGACCAGTTCCGCATCATTAACGCCCCGCAACGCCACGATATTGAGCTTGATCGGATGAAACCCCATCCGATTAGCCTCCTGAATTCCCTGCCAGACCCGCTCAAATTCATCAAAGCCGGTTATCTCGTAAAACTTTTGCCGATCGAGGGTGTCCAGGCTGATATTGATTCTGGATATGCCGGCGGACTGAATCTTGGCGAGGTTATCGTGCAGCAAAACACCGTTGGTGGTCAGGGATACGTCCTTGAGGCCATCGGTGACCGCCAGTTCTCGTAAAAATTCATAGACACCTTTGCGCACGAGCGGTTCGCCGCCGGTAATGCGCACCTTTGATATACCCAGACGGGTGGCAACCCGCACGACCCTTAAAATTTCTTCGTAGGTCAGGATATCCGTGTGCGACAGTTTGGGAATGAGTTCCTGCGGCACGCAATAGCGGCATTGCAGATTGCAACGGTCGGTGATGGATATGCGTAGATAGTTCAAATGGCGGTTGCAGTGGTCGATGAGCTTTAAATCGTTTCCGGTAGTCATTTTTAAGTCTTTTTGCGATCAGGCTTGCCGATATTTTTGTATCTTTGGCCGGTCAATCTTGAACTTTTCGCAGTAATCGGGGATTTCGATTATCGGAGGCCGCTCGTGGCCTTCGATTTTGAAAATATCGGGCTCATATTGGTCGTTCACAAGATTATATTGAATCATTTCATCGTACAGGTCGTCCTTTAATTCGATCAATCCCAGGCGTATTTTACGATTGATAAAGGTTTTCAGTATCACAAAGGACATCCGGCCCAGTGCTTTCGTATCCTGATTCCGATGGATGCGGCGGTCCAGATCCACCTGCGCCATGACATCCAGGCCCCACTTCTCGTAAATATCCATATTCATGCTGGTTTCAACACCATAGCCGATTGGAAACGGTATGCGTTCAAAAACTTGGCGAAAGCCGGCGTATTCTCCTGAAAGCGGCTGAATTAACTGGGTTAACTCCGGGAAAAACAGCGAAAACAGAGGGCGGATGACAAGCTCCGTGACGCGGCCGCCCCCGGTCGGGCGCATCTTTTTTCTGCCGATTGAAATCGGCCGGTCATAAAAGGCCTTAACGAATTTGATATTATCATACAGCAGCAATGGGCCCAGCAGGCCATAGGCGAAGCGATGGTGAATGTTCTTAATGTCGGCATCCAGGTAAATGATGATATCGCCTTTGGTAATATAAAGGGCCTTCCAGAGATTTTCACCTTTGCCTTTAAACGGCTCCAGCTGGGGTAGAATATCGGTAGCCTTATAAACATCGGCACCATAGGACCGCGCGATCTGCCGGGTCTGATCGCTTGAACCGGAATCGACAACCACGATTTCATCCAATAGCGCATAGCGGGTCATCAATTCCGATTTCATAATAATGATTTCTTTGGCAATTGTCTTTTCTTCGTTGAGGGTCGGCAGGCACAGTGAAATTTTAAGGTCCTTTTTTTTCTTTTCTTCAACCAACCGGTTCAGGTCTTTAAAATCCGAATGATGAAATGTATTTTTATCAAGCCAATTATTGCTCATCGCACACCCCACTGTCGATTGCTTTCATCACGCCAATGATCTGCGCGATCCCGCGATACATCGGTTCTATTTCCATGGTGGCATTTTCTTGATAGCGGTTTTCTCCACGGGTAACACCCAAGGTAACTGCCGGAATTTTTCGGGAAAGAAATATCGATAGCGCCGACTCCGTCGGTTTGGTGATCGGTTTTATCCCCAGCGCATTCAAGACAGCGGCAGCCTGTTTGACCAGCGGGTGATTGTGTTTGAGGCGCGCCGCTTTTAAATTACTGATGGTTTTTAAATTAATATCCGCTTCGTATCGGTG
>WOR8_10001253_pt1 | contig 25823 bp, 21 predicted proteins | sample DeeMarSeWOR38_10_FD_19890 | JGI IMG/M metagenome (IMG submission 19890) | reverse complement strand
TTTTTCATCCTCTTCAGTGTGAATTTTAATGCGCTTGAATACTAAATCGTTCATTTTCTGGGGAGACACGGCCCTCTGCGAAGATAATTCTTTGATTCCCGATCTAAAGGCTTCCAAGTCATGGAATGGATGGGTACCTTCAACAACCTTTATGTCCGGATATTCCTTCTGAATGGTTTTGACAAAATCGTCCTTGAACGGACAGACCTGAACCAAACATGAGGTCAAATGTACGGCTTCGATGCCGTATTCTTTCAAGGCCTTGACTTTTTGCCAAATACGGTCCGTACCAAAAGCGGTCGGGCATCCGCCGCAGCTAATAATCCCAACCAATTCCGGTGGATCATCCTCCAGATACTGCTCAAATTTTCCCTGCCTGCCACGCAAATTCCCGAAACATCCAATCATTACACAGTCCATATCGCGAGTGGTCACGTCACATCCTAAGATTCCTATTTTCGGCATTTATGTCTCCTTAAATTTTTTTTGGCAATTTTCAGTGAATTTCAGTGCTCATCCGTGGTAAAATTTTTTACGGTATTGCCAACGTCACGTCAGCCAACGCTTTCTTCGCTTATAAAACTTCGCATCCCGGTAGCTGCGCTTGGTTCCCATCTCGGTTAGTCCCAAATAGAACATCTTAATATCTTCGTTTTCTTTTAGTTTGTCAACCGTATCATCCAAAACGATCTTACCGTTTTCCATGACATAGCCGTGCTCGGCAATCGAAAGCGCTAGATGCGCGTTTTGTTCCACCAGCAACATGGTGATTTTCTGTTCTTGGTTGAGTCGTTTTAAAATATTAAAAATCTCAGCCACCAAAATCGGACTCAATCCGAGGGAAGGTTCGTCCAGCATCATCAAACGGGTTTGGGCCATCAGTGCACGACCGATCACCAGCATCTGCTGCTCACCACCGGAAAGATATCCCGCCAAGCGATTGCGTAAGGGTTTGAGGGCCGGAAAATAATGAAATACCATGTCATAGCGTTCACGGATTTCATCGCGATGCCGACGGGTCCGGGTGGCCGCAATCAGGTTCTCGTGGACACTCAGGTTTTCAAACACACAGCGGCCTTCCATGACCTGAAAGATGCCCAGGCGGACAATTTCCTCCGGTTCCATCTCATTGAGCCGTCTTCCCATAAACTCTATGGACCCGCCGGTCACCTCACCTTCCTCGACTTTCAGCAACCCCGAAATTGCTTTCAAAGTCGTCGTCTTTCCGGCCCCGTTGGCACCCAACAGGGCTACGATCTGTCCTTCATTAACTTCCAACGACAGACCTTTAAGAACCAAAATAACATTATCGTAGATCACTTCGATATTATTTACATTGAGCATGGGTTGCCTCGAATTGCAGTGTTAAAATATCCTTTCACCCAGCCTTCAACTAAATCCAGATTTCGGTCCGATTTTATTTTGTTTAGGTGAAACCTCATTTTCTCCGAACCCTATCCTGCAACACGAAGCGCTGAATCTTCCCCCCGGCCGTTTTGGGGATACTGTCAACAAACTCTATCCAGCGCGGATATTTATAGGCAGCAATTTTGTCTTTGACAAACTGCTTAATCTCAGTTTCCAGATCCTCAGACGGAGATTGATCCTGGGCTAATACCACGAAGGCATACGGTTTAATCAATTCATCTTTATCCGGGCAACCCACGACAGCACTTTCAGCGACAACCGGATGCTGATCCAGCGTATTTTCGACCTCTTGGGGTGCCAGCCATTTACCGCCAACCCGCAGCATGTCATCGCTTCGGCCGCGAAAATAAAAAAAGCCCTCGTCATCGACCATGTACCGGTCTCCGGTCACAAACCAGTCTCCTCGCATATTACGCCTGGTTTCTTCCCGCTGATTCCAGTAGGCAGATGCGATAGAACCGCCGCTGACAAGAAGATTTCCAATTTGCCCCGGTTTGACGGGGTTGCCGTCATCGTCCAATAACCGGGTTCGATAACCGGGAACAACCTTACCGGTGCTGCCGGGACGGACCTCTCCAAAACGATTGGAAAGAAATATATGGCAAATCTCAGTGGATCCGGTTCCGTCCAGTACGTCTACTCCGAATTCATGCTTAAACCGTTGGTAAATATCCGGTGATAAAATTTCTGCGGATGAGACGCAGGCTCTCAGGCTGTCTATGTCGGGGAGGCCCTTGTTCTCCTGTCGGCACGCCTTTTTGTAGTCCGCCAAAGCACCCAACAACGTCGGAACGGTAAAAAAGAGCGTGGGTTTGAATTTTATCAAATCTTGATAAAACAGTTCCGGTTTCGGCGCATGGCTGATGAGGATAGTCGTAGCACCCACCGCAAAAGGGAAATATACCCCGTTGCCGAGACCATACGCAAAAAATAGAAAGGACCCCATAGCCCGATCGGCTTCGTTCATGTTAAGGATGCCTTTGGCGTAGGCTTCCGCACAAAAGACCATGTGACTGTGATGATGGACGGCACCCATGAGCCTGTCCGGGTTCCGGCCACTGTACAGCCAAAAGGCCACATCGTCACAGGTTGTATCAGCGGCCTTAAATTCAGTTGAGACCTTAGATAGCAGCTCTTCAAATGAGTTATGGTGGTGTCCGGATTCCCCACATACTACCACGTGTTTTAAAAAACGGGTCTGATTCAAAATCTTTTCAATCTCCGGAAGAAACATGGCATCAACGATCAATACCGTTGACCGGCTGTCATTGAGCATATACAGAAAATCCGGAGCCTTCATCAGGATATTCGTGGGAACAGGCACCGCACCGGCCTTAATTGCGCCGTAAAAGGCGAAAATCATTTCGGGAGTGTCGCGCAGCAAAATCATCACCCGGGATTCCATACCTACCCCGAGATCTGTAAGCATATTGGCCGTGCGATTGACGTTCTCAGCCAACTGGTGATAGGTAACCTGTTGATCCTCAAACAAAATCGCCGGTTTATTACCGCGACCATCTTTCACGTTACGGTCGACGAAGTACTCGGCGGCGTTGAATTTTCTGGGTAAATTTAAATCACGCATATTACTTATCCGTTACATTTGGCCTCAATGTCCTGGTCAGTAGTCCGTGGTCCGTTGCAATTGGCAGGCAAAAATGTCTCATTAATAAACATTCCTAGATAATCGCAACGCCAATCCCATCCCATAGAGGACAGGAGATCCGCCGGTTACTTCAACGGACAACGGACGACCGACGACGGACATTTATTTATTTGCCAAAATATTCCTGATCTCTGGGCAACTCAACCCAACCGCTGACATCGACCATCTTGTCATTTTTTATCTCGTAGATCTTGGCGGCCATGCTGCCTCGATGATCCTCCTTGGTAAAGGTAAGCGGGGGGGCCAGCCCTCCCGTTTCAAAATTTCTAAATTGCTCAAATGCATCACGAATTCCAGCCGGAGTTAAATTTCCAGCCTTGTCTGCCATTTTTAATGCTTCGCCGACACAAAGGATGTTTACCCAGCCTTCCACATAAACATTGGTACCTGCATCACCCGCATGCCATTTCTCATGAGATTCCACAACTTTTTTCATTCCGGGGACATCGGCGCCGTAAGGCGCAATAGGATGCACCCCATAGGTCCCTTCAGCCGCACCGCCACTTAACGTAATCAAGGATTCTTCAAAATTCCGGATATTGGATATGAACTTGGTTTTGATTCCCAGGGCTTTAGCGTTCTTTAGTATGACAGCACCGTTCATAGCCGTGGAGGTAATATAGGCATAATCCGGATCATAACGGCTCATATTGGTTAGCTGAACCGTGGCATCTTTGGTAGGCCAATTAATAATTTGATCAGGTCCCACGTCAACTCCGATTTTTTTCGCATAATCATTGCTAGTTTCCAATATGGCCCGGCCGTAAGTATTGTCCGGGTAAAGGTAGCAGATCTTCGGATTGCGGCTGGAATCCGTCCAGTTATCTCGGACCCACTTGAGGGCGATACGGGCCATGTCATTGTAAGAAGGAGACATATAAAAGCTAAAGGGAAATTTCGCAGGATTCTGAAAAACACCGATGAACGAAGCCGCAATGGTGGCCACTCCGTCTGCAACAATCTTTTTAGCCAGAGTCATGGTCGTTCCTGTCGATTGAATATATACCCCTAAAACTTTTTCTGAATCGACAAGTCGATTATACCCGGCCACACCACGGGGAACTTTGTAGCCGTCATCAATAACGATCAATTTCAACTCTTTACCGTTGATGCCGCCATTCTCATTAATCCATCGCATCGCATCCAATTGACCCTTCACTTGATTTTTTCCCCAATCCGACGTCGGACCGGAGAGGTCGATCAGAACGCCCCATTTGATCTCATCCGCCGCAGCGGCGTGATTCGGTATAGATCCCAAAGCCAAGGTTACGGCAAACGCCAAAACAGTAGTTACAAATGCCCATTTTTTCATGGTAATTCTCCCTTCTTGGTTGAATGCTAAATGAAGACCAGCTGAGCAGTATCACTCAATTGGTACCCCTAGTACGAAAACGGCCACAGCTTCCAGTAGGCCCGAATAGTACGCCAACGCGCCGCCAGACCATCCGGTTCGAAAATAAGAAACAAAATTATGACCAGACCGAAAACAATCTCCCTGATGGAAACAAACCAGGTGACATGATCGGGAAACGCCGTGTTTAATGAGGTTGTAACCACTTCCAAAATTCTTTCCAAGATGAACCAGAAGCCGACACCAAAAATGGCGCCGAGGATGTGCCCCAATCCACCGATAATGCACATGGCCAGATAGTCGATTGACTGAAGAATCGTAAACGATTCATGGGTGATCACTTCCAGATATTGAGCCATTAAAGCCCCTGCAACTCCTGCAAAAAAGGATGCTGCGGCAAAGGACATCAATCTGTATTTGAAAAGATTCACGCCGATGACTTCAGCGGCCAGGTACCGGTCGCGAATGGCCACAAAGGCGCGTCCCGATCGGGAGCGAATGATATTCTTGGTTACCATCGTCGCCGCCACCGCCAGGATGAACGTCAGATAGTAAAGATGTAAGCGATCATCAAAGTGCAAGGGGCCCAACCTCCCAGGATCCACATACATCCCCTCAACACCTCCGGTCAATTTATCCCAGCGGCGGATAGTGAACTCGATGATAAACTGGGCCGCAATGGTTGCCATGGCTAAATATAGACCTCTCAATCTGAGCGATGGTATACCGAATATCATTCCGATTAATGCTGCCATTGCACCCGCACAAAACAGCGATACAATAAAGGGCACCCCGGCTTGCCCAACTAAAATTGAACTGGTGTATGCACCTACTCCAATAAATGCCGCCTGGCCCAGCGATATTTGACCGGTGAAACCGGTCAAGAGATTCAGACCGTGGCAGGCGATAATCGCGATACCAACCTCGATCATGATGGATATCATGTACTCTGAAGCGAATACAGGAAACAGCGCACACGCCACTAAAAAGGCAATCAACCATATCCTCACAAACCAGGTTTGAAAGATACGTTCGTCAGATCGATAATATTCGTGATATAAACCAGCCGGCATAGTCGCACTTCACTCGTATTTTTCAGTTATGGCAACCACTTACGTTTCTTCCTCAGGTATTTGCCTAATAGTACTGAGTTGATTGAGTTGACTAGGTTGATTGGGTTATTTGAATCAACCAATTAACTTAGTTAACCAGAGGCTATGAACGTTGAGCTCCAACCCACAATCTACAATCCCAATTTTGCAATCGTTTACACGCGTTCGATTTCTTCTATACCAAACAACCCATACGGCTTGATCATCAACACCAGCACCATAACCATAAACGGAAACACTTCGTTGATGGCAGGAATGTAGGGGTCCAAATAACCGGCAGAAAGAAACTCCAGAATCCCGACAATCAGGCCGCCGATAATGGCTCCCAAAATGCTGTCCAACCCCCCAAATATCACGGCCGGCAACACCTTTAATCCTAAGTGACTGAGTTCCACCCCGACGCCACCAATATTGCCGATCAAGATTCCCCCGATGGACGAAACCACCGCGGCTATGCACCAGCTCATGGCAAATACCCGTTTCACCGAAATTCCCATACTCTGGGCCGCCGTCTGGTGATCGGCCACCGCACGCATGAATATGCCGGTACGAGCATATTTAAAAAATATAGCAAAAAAGGTCAGCAGCACCATGGAAATCCCCATGCTCCACAGATACAGATAGGTGATCTTAACCCCCCAGAGGTCGATAGGCTCCGCAGGAAAAATATTAAACTGGCGGATATCATTGCCCCATAGCATGATGACCACACCGCGTAAGATATAGGTCAATCCCAAGGTGACCATGATAATGGATATGATCGGCTCACCAATTAGTGGTCGGAGTACCAACCGCTCGACAGCCAGTCCCAGGATGACCGAAAAAACCATTGTAATCACAAACGAGGCAATGAAATTCAGCCCGAAATCCAAGGTCATCGAAAGGCAGATATAGGCACCCACCATCATGAACTCACCCTGGGCGAGATTCAAAATGGAGGTGGATTTATAAATCAACACAAACCCCAGAGCAACCAGAGCGTAAATGGAGCCCATGGAAAGACCGGTCAATAGGAATTGCATAAAAAATAGAAATTCGTTTTGCACCTAAATCCTCCCCTTAAACCTTACCCACAAACCTCTCTTTTGCAACAGGTCCTCATACGCCTCGGCCGGTTTCATGGTTCGAATAATGAGATTTGTGCGCAATGTGGCGGTTTTGCCATCCTGGTAACGAATGATTGTCTCAATGGGTAATTCCTGGGCGTCACTGTAAAGGGCGGCGATCTCTTTGGCGTACTTTTGATTGATAAATTTTCGCCGGATCTTTTTAGTGCGGGTCAGCTCCTCATCATCGGCATCCAGTTCCTTGTAAAGCAGAAGAAATTTGTGGATACGCGCTTTTTCCGGCAAGGTGGCATTCACGCGAACCACTTCCCGCTCGATTAAATTATACACCTCCGGTTTCCCGGCAAGATCCGAATACGTCGTATAGTTAATACGGCTGTCCTCCGCCCACTTGCCCACGTGTTTGTAATCTATGCAAATCATTGCGGTGACGAAATCCTGATCATGCCCAAGTATCACGGCTTCGACAATGTAGGGGCAAAACTTGAGTTTGTTCTCAATGAACATCGGCGAAAACTTGGCGCCGCTTTTCAGATGCATAAGGTCCTTGACCCGATCGATGATCACCAGATGACCGTCATCCGTAAAATAACCGGCATCACCGGAATGAAGCCATCCGTCAACAATGGTATTTCGTGTTTCCTCATCATTCTTTAAATACCCCTGGAACAGTCCGGGACCGCGGGATATTACCTGCCCTACTCCTTCGGCATCAGGCTCAAAGATAGCAACCTCGGCCGCCGGGACGGGGATACCGACAGAATCAAAGTTGATATCACCGTCCTTATGAATCGTTGAATATCCCGCCACCTCTGTTTGTCCGTAGATCTGCTTGAGGTTGACACCCAGAGCATGAAAAAAACGAAACACGTCCGGCCCCAGAGCAGCACCACCGGTCATAGCCGAACGGACTTTTGAAAAACCCAACCGATCGCGCAGCGCTCGAAACATGGCGGCATAGGCAAGCCAATATAGAAGCTTCCACCCTAGCGAGGGACTCTTTTTTTCGAATTTAAAGTCCGCCCAGCGGTAGCCGATCGGCAGACACAGATCGTAAATGAATTTTTTTAAAAAGGACGCATCGAGATGTTTGACCATAACCTGCCGTGAGATACCCTCCCACATGCGCGGGGACGCCACCATCAAACTGGGAGCAATCTCGTAAAGGTCTTCCATGGCCGTTTCAGGTTCTTCCGGGAAATTAACCGTATAGCCCGCGTATAGGGAGGAAAAGACACTCATGGTCTGTTCCACAATCCAGGGCAACGGAATGAATGACAGAAACTGGTCGTCAGGCCGCTTGGGGTCCACTTCATCGAGGGAGGCCACCATGCTGAGGATATTGTTATGGGTCAGCAGTGTCCCCTTGGGGTTGCCGGTAGTTCCCGATGTATAGCAGACAATGGCCAAGTCGTCGGCCTTAATCGCAGCAATATTATTTTTGAAAAGCTCCGGATCTTCCTGGTGTAATTGCCGGCCAATGCGTTCAATTTCAACAAAATCGACCAAAAGGTCTTTTTCCTCATAGTCCCATAAGCCCTTAGGATCGGTGTAGATGATTTTTTTTAGACGGGGTAATTGCTCCTTTAAATCCAAAATTTTGTCCACCTGCTCCTGGTCTTCGGCCACAATCATGGCGGCTTCGGAGTGGTCTATGATGTACGCCACCTCACTAAGTATGGAATCCTGGAAGATACCAAACGGAATGGCACCGGCCGCCTGGGCAGCCAGTTCGCTATAAATCCATTCCGGACGATTGTCGCCGATAATGCCGATTGTCTGACCAGGTTTTAGGCCGAGGGCAATCAGCCCCAGAGAAAAATCACGCACATGATCCAGATATTGCCGCCAGGTCACGGATTGCCATATACCGAACTCCTTTTCACGCAGGGCCACCCGCTGATCACCGAAGCGGTCGGCATTTCCGATCAACAGCGCTGGGAGGCTCTGCGGGTTCTTAGTTGTAGAGGATTTTGGTTGATTCATGGTTCTTTTAGTTACAAGCGTGAATAGGCTTTCTCGTCCTCACCAAGGTACGCCCGAATGACCTGCGGATTTTCCTGTATTTCCCGAGGTGAACCCTCTGCAATCTTTTGCCCGAATTCCAGCACGCACACCCGATCTGAAATATCCATAACAACCCCCATATCATGCTCCACAAGAACGATACTCACATCCCACATTTGATTGACATTTAGAATAAATCGCGCCATATCTTCAGTTTCTTCCAGATTCATGCCGGCCATCGGCTCATCTAAAAGCAGAACCTCCGGTTGCATAGCCAGGGCCCTGGCAAGCTCGACGCGCTTCTGCATTCCGTAAGGCAGCGTGCCTACCACTTTTTTGCGGATCGCCTCGATCTCAAGTAAATCAATTATTTTTTCCTCAATTTCCTTCCGCAGGTTTAACTCTTCCCGCTGGGTTCGACCCCAATATATCAAATCAGAAAAGATGCCCGATTTAAGAAATGCATGTCGCCCCAGTTTAATGTTGTCCAGGACGGTCATCCCCTTGAAAAGCTCGATATTTTGAAACGTTCGTGCAATACCAAGTTTCGCAATGGAGTGCGTGGGAACTCGAAGGATGTCCTTGTCTTTGTAAAATATTTGGCCTTCTTGGGGAGTATAAAATCGGCTGATACAGTTTAATAGGCAGGTCTTTCCGGCTCCATTGGGCCCGATAATGGCGAAAATGTCATGGTTGCGGAGTTCGGTGTTGACATTATAGAGTGCCTGAACGCCTCCAAAAGCCAACGACAGATTCTCGATTTTTATGATGACGTCATCGCTCAAGCTAATCGACTTTTCGTTTTTGTCACATTTGAGTTAAATGTATTTCCACTCGTTACTGAAATTAGTATATATAGAAAATGGCCTGAGAATGTCAAGCCATTTAACTTTTGAATTCCATTCAAATATTTGGTAAATATTTAACTTCGCGATCGGATTGTCCAGCAAATGAAATCGACCTTTGCCGCATGCGGCTAAGAGCGGCTATCACAAACCATTTTTGGCTGTTGGGGATAAATTCATTCCATTAATTTGAGCTGGACTCTGATTTTGATTTTTCATATAGTAGGGTGCCAATGAACCATCGGCATTGACGGTAACCAGAAAGTCTTTAACCACGAAAGAAGGAAAACGCGCTATGGACTATATCCATAAATCCATCGGACATGTGCTGGAGTCGATTGCTGATAGATATCCTTCCAGAGATGCTCTGGTTCATACGGAAGAAGGAATTCGATATAGTTATAAACGGTTACTGAATCATATCGATAGGGTTGCTGGCGGATTTTTAAAATATGGGATTCAACCGGGTGATAAAGTCGCTCTCTGGGCTTCAAACGTTTCTGCATGGTTACTCGCTCTGCTGGGTTTGACCAAAATTGGGGGTGTCACGGTCCCGATCGATCCTGCGGCCCCAAAAGAAAACGTATTCTTTATTCTGGAGCAGTCTGAGACCCGTGGATTGATTATTGCGGAAGGAAATAATGAGGAAAGATTCAAAAAAGTAGCCATTGAGGCCAGAAAAAAAATCGACACATTGAAAAATATCTATGTCATTTCCGATTCAACCGATACTGATATGATTTGCTGGTCAGAATTGATGGCCGCAGGAGATGACGCCGATAAGGAGACTCTCATCGAAATAGCAACCAAGGTCAATCCGAAAGACCCGGTCGCGATAATGTATACATCGGGCACGACAGGCCAACCAAAGGGTGTCGTTTTAGATCACCTGGGTTTAATCAACAAGTCAATGTTTGCCACTGAACGCCAGGGAATTAATTCAGATGACAGATTGTGCTTGTTTTTCCCGCTTTTTCATATGTTCGGCAATACCTGTATCGCATTGGCCGGGCTTTTGAGAGGTGCGGCCTTAATTATGCCTTGCCGGATATTTGACCCGCTTAAAATTTTGAATGCGATTGCCGATGAGACATGCACCGCAATTTACGGGTCCCCCAGCATGCTGATTTCCCTTGTTGATCATCCCGCATTTCAACGAAAAGAATGGGGTTCTCTGAAGAAGGGCATTATCGGCGGGGCACCCTGCCCGATAGAATTAATGAGACGCATCGTGGAGGATATCGGAGTTTCGAACATTACGGTCGCCTACGGGATTACGGAGGCGTCCTCTTGGATCACTATGACTCATCCGAACGATACCGTCAATTTGCGCGTGTCAACCATAGGCACAGCGCTGGCCTGCAATGAGGTAAAAATTGTCGACCCGGTCACCGGCAATGCCCTACCGCCCAATCAACAAGGCGAACTCTGCACCCGTGGATTTCTGATGAAGGAATATTACAAGCGACCGGCGGCAACAACGGCAGCCATCGATCACAACGGATGGTTTCATACAGGGGATTTAGGCATCATGGACGAGCAGGGCTATGTCGGAATTACGGGCCGACTGAAAGACGTCATCGTCAGAGATGGAATAGACATATATCCTGTGGAAGTAGAGGAAGCTATTTACATGCTGGCGGAAGTCTCCGAGGTCCAGGTTTTTGGCTTCCCTGATCCCAAGCGAGGACAGGAAGTTGCAGCCTGGATTAAATTAAAGGAAGGCCGTCACCTACCTCTGGATAGCATTGCTGCCCATGTCCTAAGGCTAATACCGGCGGAAAAGGTTCCCAACTATTATAAAATCGTATCGGGATTTCCCATGACCGGCAGCGGAAAAGTTCAAAAATTCAAAATGGCGGAGATGGCGGAAAAGGAATACTCGCAAGGATAAGTTATATTGGGCGATTTGAACGAATTCTCATTTAGGTATCGATTATTCCTGAAAACCTACCCATGGCGGCGTATAGAGCCGGTACCCTGGACCCCCCTGAGAAAACCTCTGAAAGACTGCTGTCTGGTTTTGGTATCCAGTGCAGGAATGGTCACCTCGGATCAGAAACCGTTCGATAGAACTATTCGCGGAGGTGATCCGAGCATACGCGAAATCCGGGCCGATATTGACGTGTCTACTCTGATCGAAACCCACCGCAGCGACGCGTTTGATCACTCAGGCATTCAACAGGATCCCAATCTTGCATTTCCGCTGGATCGGCTGCGGGAGCTGTCGGAGGACCGACGCATTGGTTTCCTGAATCACCGGCATTTATCTATTATGGGATCAATTACCGCACCGGGACGACTGATAAAGAAGACAATTCCCCAGGTAGTCCCGAAATTGATTGAAGACAATGTCGACGTTGCATTATTTATTCCGGTTTGACCGGTGTGTAACCAGACCGTGTGTCTGGTTGCCGCCGAATTGGAACGTCAAGGAATATCAACGGTGGTAATCCAGCTATTACGCCAAGTGGCCGAAAAAGTGCGGCCTCCCCGGGCCCTGGTTGTTCCGTTTCGCCACGGCTATCCGCTGGATGCCCCGAACAATCCGCAAAAACAGCGCGCCGTGCTTCTGGCCGCCCTAAATCTGTTTGAGGACCGGAAATTAGCTCCGCCCGCGATTGTTGATTTTAAATGATAGGAGCAAGCATGCAGTTTAAAAAACTTGAATTCGCAAATCGTTATCAATACCACCCTGAAAGACTAGCGGCAAGCGCTTTGCGAATTCGGATTTCAGACATTAAGAAAATTCTTTGCTTGCAAAATCGAGATTATCAACCCGAAGGCATTCCAAGGCTGTCTGCATCGCAGTGCCCGCCTTATTGCCAAAATCTTTAACCACACTTATGTTATGAGACAATCGATGGTCAAAAAGGGAGATCAGCATGCGCTGGAAATGGATACTGGGCATTTCAGTTGCCGTCATCATTGCTGTTTTTATTACAGCATATATTATTGCATCGTCGTATGATTTCAACACATTCAAACCCCGGATTAAGGAATTGGCAAAGGAATATACCGGCCGTGACTTGACCGTGGGCGGCGATATTAAACTAGGATTGAGCCTATTTCCGACGCTGGTGGTCAATAACGTGGCGTTTCAAAATGCATCATGGGGAACCCGCCCGCAGATGGCACAGATTCAGCGCTTAGAGGTTCAAATTGCCCTGTTACCGATATTACGCGGCGACATACATGTCAGCCGGTTAACTGTTGTGAATCCTGAATTTCTAATTGAAATTGATCCATCCGGCAAATCGAATCTGGAATTTGACGTCCCCCAAACACCTGAGCCGAAAGCAGTCGGTGATAAAACCGCCGAGAGCAAGTACGATTTTCTTAAATTCAAGCAAGTGCAAATCGAGGGCGGGACGGTGACTTACAGTGATCACCAACGCGGGAGAACCGAGGCCATATCGATCGAAAACCTTAAATTTGAAGCTTCCAGATTTGGAACACCTGTTGATATCGACGTAACATTCACCTACAATAAAACTCCTTTTCAGATTACCGGCGGTATGGGCCAACTTTCCGGAATACTCAATCCTAACGAGCAATGGCCCTTGGATCTCACCATTACAGCCCTTGGTGCGACGATCTCCCTTGCAGGCCACATCACGAATATGATGGAGGTCAAGGGGATTGATCTTAAGCTAGCCGCTAAAGGACCGGATATAGCCAACTTCCAGCAATTCACCGGCAAACCATTACCGATTAAGGGGCCGTTTGATGTTACCGGGCATCTCATTGCCCCTTCCCTTGAGAGCTTCAAGATATCCGATATTGCGATTTTGCTGGGTGAAAGCAAAATTAGCGGTGAAATTGAACTTAATCAGCAATCAACCCGACCCCAAATCAATGCCAAATTCCAATCAACCAAACTAGACCTGCGACCGTTCATCAAGCAAGATAAGAACAGCAGCAAAACGGAGACAAAAACCAAGAAAAGCACTGGGAAAGGCAACAAAGTATTTTCCGCTGAACCGTTCGATTTTCAACCCCTCCATCAAATCGATGCCGTCGTTAGTTTTCGTGCGGATCAGATGTTAACCCATCGAATTGCACTGGATAAATTTAATCTAGACTTAAACTTAAAAAATGGCCATTTAGTCATCAAACCGCTCACAACCAGTATCGGCGGCGGAGATCTTACCAGCAGTGTGGATCTGCTGGCAAAAGAAAACCATGCTAACCTGACCACGAAATTAACTGCAAAAAAAATTGATTTCGGCGAAATGCTCAAGAAACTGGGGATTGCCCAAGACCTGGATGGAGTCCTCGATGTCAACATCAACCTGAAGGGGCAAGGAAAATCAGTGGCCGCTGTGATGGCCGGACTCAACGGCGATGTAATAGCCGTTCTGAGTCAAGGCAAAATGCCCGTCAAGTATCTAGATCTGGTCGGTACTGATATTTCTACCAGCTTCTTAAGGCTAATAAATCCACTAGCAAAAAAGATTGAACAAGCAACTATTAACTGCGCCGTTTGTGATTTCAATATAAAAGACGGCTTGGCCAAAAGTGATGTCCTTATGATCGATGACCCGGACAAGACATTGCTGGGCACTGGTAGCATCAATCTCAAAACCGAAGAGCTGGACTTTGGCATTCACACCCAACCCAAAGAAGGCATCGGAACCAAAGAAACCGGCAAGATCAGTGTGAGCTTAAGTGAGATTACCAAGCCCTTCAAGCTGGGTGGCACCCTGGCCAACCCATCGCTGGGTATCAGCCCGGAACGAACAATCAGAACCATTGGCCTTGCCCTCTTGGGACCGGCGGGATGGGCCTCTCTTCTGGTATCCGGTTCATCCGGCAAAGAAGACCTATGTGCCGCGGCTCTTAAAATTGCCGGCGAAGGTACCCCCAAGGAAACGGCAACCTCTGGTAAAGAAAAAGAGCAAAAGGACACAAGCGAGAAGAAAGAGGAAGGCCTGGGGACCAAGATCAAGAATTTATTCAGTAAGCCAAAAGAGTAACGTAGGAATTATCCCATGATCGATATTTCTAAAATTGATTATTCAACACTGGACCGTCCTGAAGTACTCAGGTTTTTGTTTCATCCGCGCCCGGAATCGTCCATCTCGTCGTTTACGTCCGATCGGTCTGATTCCAATGAACCAATGAAAACAAATGCGATGATTCCCGTGGAAGAGAATATCACGATTGGGGCCCGCTTTCATATGACGAAGAAATTCAGCGGCAATATCCTTTTCTTCCACGGTAACGGTGAAATTGTCGCCGACTACGATGATCTGAGCGCTGTATACAATCAGATGGGAATTAATTTTTTAGCAGTGGATTATCGCGGGTACGGCCGATCCGGCGGAAAACCGACCGTCACGGCCATGATGCGGGATTGTCATATCATATTCGATTTTGTGAGACAGTGGCTGCTAAAAAATAATTTCCCGGGACCCATAGTTCCCATGGGCCGGTCGTTGGGCAGTGCATCGGTTTTGGAGATTGCGGCCAACTATCAAGATTTGATTGACGGTCTCATTATTGAAAGTGGTTTCGCCCATGCCGGACCGCTACTGGAATTATTAGGGATCAATTTGGAGAGACTGGGATTCAAGGAAAATATGGGCTTTCGCAATGTAGACAAAATTAGGCATTTTCGTAAACCAACGCTCATAATCCACGCTGAGCATGACCACATCATCCCCTTTTCAGACGGCCAGACCCTGTATAAGGCTTGTCCGGCAGCAAATAAAGTTTTTTTAAACATCCCTGGAGCCAACCATAATGATATTTTCATGCGCGGTATGCAGGCATATCTGACAGCAGTGAAACGCCTAGTTGAAAGTATCCTCGCAAAATAGGAATTTTAACAAATTCCTGCAGTTGTTAGCACTCGACTCCGATGCAAGGCCCCGGAGGTGTGCATGACGTAAACTAAACGTTCATTTTTGTGCTTTTGTGATCAAAGATGTTTGTAATGCCGGCCCGTGGGTATGGGTTCAAGTTCACGAGGAGCTGTGCAATTGACGTTCCGCTTTTTCTCTTCTGTTGCGGTATCTTATCCGATCTCCTTCACCGACATGATCGATGTTGACTCACCTTAATAGTTTATTTTTTCTCAAGTTTATAAATGGTTTAGACGATAATACGTTATAAGAAGTGCGTTAGCCGTCCTAGCGGCGTTTCAAGCGGGTACATTTCTTCAGCGCCGGTGATCAATTCGCACTCAGCGCAACCGCCAAAATGCCGGATCCTGCAATTAACTTTTTGAATCTTATATATAAACAGAGAAAATGGGTGTCATACATACAGACAAATTAATACCCGGACAACTTTTGGCGGAAGACGTGCGCGATATAAACGGCCGACTGTTGCTCACCAAAGGGGAGAAAATTCAGCCCAAGCATATACGTATCTTCAAAATTTGGGGAATTCCGGAGGTCAAGATAATAGGTGAAAACCAAAGCAATGCTGAATTGCAGGTCGAAGAGCACACAGAGAATATAGAACAGGTCAAGGATGTCGTACAAACCGTTTTTAGTCACACGGATCTGGAGCATCCTGCAATCAAAGAAATTTTTAACCAGGCGGTTATGTTCAGATCCAAGCAGCACGGGGTCGCATCAGACAGCACGATTTATTTGGAAGAATGCCCCATTCCCGAAGAGAGTCATGAAGGGGATTTTTTTAGCAAACTTATCCAAAAAAAGATTATTCTTCCTGAAATTCCCTCTATCGTTTTTGAGCTTAACGAAGTGATTGCCAATCCGGTGTCGTCGGCTGAACAGATTGCCCAGGTGGTCAATAAAAGCCCAAGTTTGACAGCCCTACTGTTGAAAATTGTGAATTCTTCATTTTTCGGGTTTCCTTCAAAAATCAGCAAGGTATCCCATGCAGTAACTCTAATAGGTACCAGGGAGATTTCAGGACTTGCCTTGGGGATCAGTATTCTCTCCATTTTTAAAACTATCCCCAAAGAAATCATCGACATGTATTCATTTCTAAAACACAGCCTGGCATGTGGCATATTATCGCGAATCTTGGCTGCAAATATAAACTTTCCTCAAACCGAACAGCTTTTTGTATCCGGACTGCTCCATGACCTGGGCCGGTTGATATTTTATATCTATTTCCCGGAGGAATCCCGCAACGTTCTGAGCCGGTCGAGGATCCGATCTAATTTGCTTTATGAGGAAGAAACCGATTTTCTGGGGTGCAACCATGCTCAGATCGGCAAGCAACTCTTGAACCAGTGGAAGCTGCCATTGATGTTGGAAAACAACGTGTTCTACCATCATAGCCCTTCGAAGGCCCAGCAACCCATACCGGCAGCCATTGTACACCTATCGGATATTATCGTAAACGGCTTAGGTATCGGCAGCAGTGGTGAAAAATTCGTACCACCGCTTGACAACAAAGCTTGGGAAGATCTTGAATTGACACCGAGTTGTTTCGAGACCGCCATCGGCCAGGCAATTCATCAGTTTTACGGGCTTGAAACAATTCTGCAAGCTTAGCATGCAATGAACAAAAACTTACATATGGATCCTGAAAAGCTTCTGGCTCGCATTGAGTATTTGGAGGAGAATAGACGCCTGATTCAGAATGCACTTGAGATGGCGCTCTCGCTTGGAGACTTTCAGAAAAACATCAAAAACGGCAACAGTCAAAAAACGATTCTGCAGGAGGCTGAAAAAAGATTAGGCTATCTGATCCCCTTTGAAGCCAGTGCGTTATATCTCGTCGACCAGGTTAAATCGGATTTTGTTTTAGTCACATGCAAACCGCCAGAAAAAAGGGACTATGTAAGACATCAGGTCGAATACATGATAGACAAGGGCTTTTTTGCTTGGGCGATGCGCGAAAGAAGAGGAGTAACCATTTCATCACACGACCATTCAAAACAATTTGTCCTGCATGTGATTGCCACTGCCTCTCGCATTAGAGGCATGTTTGTCGGTCTCCTCCCGGATAAGAGACATGTGATTCCGGATAAATCAATGATGCTGTTGTCAATTATCCTTTTGAATACGGCTAATGCAATCGAAAGCCTCGAATTTTACCGACTATTGCGAAACCAGAACGTTGTTCTTGAAAAAAAAATAGAGGAAAGAACCAAAGCCTTGGCGCGCTCCGAGAGACAACTGCAGCAGGTTATGAAATTACAGGCAATTGGCACCCTGGCTGGCGGTATCGCGCATGACTTTAACAACATTTTGTTTCCGATTGTCGGTTACACCGAACTGACTCTAGATGATGTCCCTCCGGATAGTCAGGCCAGACAAAATTTGGAGGAAATTCTCAAAGCGACAAATCGTGCCAAAGAACTTGTTCAACAAATTTTGACATTCAGCCGCCAAAATTGCCAGGAACGGAAACCCCTGAGGGTGCAGTACCTCATCAAAGAGGCACTAAAACTTCTACGTGCAACCATACCAACATCCATAGAGATCAAATGCGATGTGGACGAGAATTGCGGTACAATTATGGGGGATCCCACGCAAATCCATCAGATCATTATGAATCTGTGCACCAACTCGTATCATGCCATGCAGGAAAAGGGCGGAAGCCTTGAAGTCAGCCTCAAGGAGGTTGATATAAGCTACCAGGAAACGCTGGATAGAGTGGCCTTGAAACCTGGAAAGCATCTCCGATTGACCGTAAGAGATACCGGCCATGGAATGGAACCGGAAGTTTTGGAACGTATTTTCGAACCTTACTACACCACCAAAGAACAGGGTAAAGGAACCGGCCTGGGATTATCGGTCATTCACGGCATCGTTAACAATCACGGTGGTGAAATAGCAGTGGAGAGTCAGCCGGATAAGGGCTCCACGTTTAATGTGTTTCTACCGATTGTCGACGATATGGAGGTGGAGACAAAATCTGAGATCTCTAAAGCCGATAATAGGGGTTCCGAGCGGATTTTGTTGGTTGATGACGAAAAGCAAATTATCGACATTGCTAAAAAAATTTTGGAACGTCTTGGATACCGGGTAACCGCTAAAACCGGCAGCCAAGAAGCTCTCGAGGAATTTGCCGCTCATCCGCAAGATTTTGATTTGGTCATCACAGACATGACGATGCCGAAAATGAACGGTGACAAGCTGGCAAGCAAAATGATGCAGATCAATCCTGCAATACCGGTGATCCTCTGTACCGGTTTCAACGAAGCGATTACGGAAGAAAAAGCATTAACCGCAGGCATAGAAAAGTTTGTCATGAAGCCGGTTGTAAAAGATGAACTGGCAGATACTATTCGCACCGTACTGGATAAACGACAAGTACTGCCGAATTAAACCCCATCTGCAACTCTCATACTCACCCATAGCAATTTGCAACCGCTCTGCTGAGTTCAAATTGAAGGCCTTTCCTCGAGTCATCTGGGGATCGACTTGGTGTTGATCGGAAGTTTACTTTTTTCTCCCTCTCTGATAGCCTAATTTTCTGTTATATTAAATTTATGAAATTTTAGATTGAATGAGGTAAAGGAAATTGCCAACACACACGCATAATTTTGTGGAAACTTACCAAGGACTCGTCGGATATGGAGCGGATCGAGAGACGGATGAGCATACGCTAATGGTTTACCTACAAAAGTTTTCCGACGACCAATTCTTGACCACGATCATCAAACGATTGACGGATGAGGAGCTGCTGGAAGCTTTTAACATGATCAATCGTCTCTTGAGGAAACACCTGACTGAATTCGAATACCATTCATTGTTTCTAAAGGACGATCATGAAGTTTGATGACGCATTCTGTGCGCCGGTCAGTTAGTTAGAACTGATTGCTGGCTGCCGGTTATGGGATGCTTGCTTGCTGTGAGATTCAACCCGGTTATGTAATTTAAACCTGGTTTTCTGCCTCGGATCAGGTTCAAGGGCGGGAAGCACCCACAAATTAGGAGGTCTTCAATGTTCACTCCCAAACAACTGGAGCGCTATGCGGACGTGTTGATCTGGGGATTAACTACAGCTAAAAAGTCAGCTTTAAAAAAAAATGACATTGTGCTTGTCCGCTTTCAAAATCCGGCAGTTGCTTTGGCTGAGGTGCTTTACGCAAAATTGCTTGCAAAGGGTATCCATCCAGTCCAACGCATGAGCCCAACCGTATCGATGGAAAGAAATTTTTATTTGTTATCATCCGACGCGCAGCTAGTATTTTTGCCGCCCGGAGAAAAGGAGCTGCTGTCTAAGCTAAATGGGAGCATTTTCCTGTATGCACCGGATTCTCTCACACATCTGAGCGATATCGAACCCGGGAAAATCAGCAAAGCCACGATTGCCCAAAAGGCTCTGCGAGATCTCCTCTCCAAGCGAGAAGCCAGCGGTGATTTCAGTTGGACCCTGTGTGTTTTTCCTACTACTCAGCTGGCCAAACATGCTGGCATGTCGCGTAAGGAATACTGCAAAAAAATTGCCACCGCATGCTTTTTGAATAAACGTTCGCCGGTATTTGAATGGCAGCGAATACATAAAAATGCCCAATCTATAAAAAAGTGGCTCAATAGCTTATCGGTTAAATACTATCACATTGAATCGGACCATATTGATTTATGCGTAACCCCTGGCGAAAAACGAAAATGGATCGGAATATCTGGGCGCAATATTCCAAGTTTTGAAATATTCACATCTCCCGACTGGCGCGGAACACGGGGAACCTATTTTGCCGATCAGCCCTCTTATCGCAGTGGAAATCGTGTCAAGGAGGTCAGACTGGAATTTCATAAAGGGCGAGCAACCAGAATTTCGGCCGCCTTAGGAGGTGATTTTGTCAGAAAGCAATTAAAAATGGATGAAGGCGCCGATAAGCTGGGTGAATTCTCGTTGACGGATAAGCGTTTTTCAAAAATAAACCACTTTATGGCCAACACATTATTTGACGAAAATTTTGGAGGCAGGTACGGTAACTGTCATATCGCCCTCGGCTCTTCATATTCAAATGCATTTGTCGGAGACAGTCGTAAATTGACTAGGGCCCTTAAACAGAAACTCGGTTTTAATGATTCCGCTCTGCATTGGGATTTGGTCAACACTGAAAAGAAACGGGTAACCGCTCATTTAAAATCCGGTAAGGTGATTACCATATATGAGAACGGAAAATTTTTGTACTAGCCGATAGTTTACCAGAGTCTACGACCATCTCGTGTAGAGTGCGATGAGAAAGGGCTAAAATCTTACAAATCACTCTGCATATTTCTCCGCCCTCTCTGGTGAAGTGTTCAGATATATCTATTTAACATGTCTGTATTTACGAACCCGCTGCGATTCGCTGGTCAGAGGGCAAAAGGTTTTGTATCGATTCAACCAAATCCTGAAGAGGGAATGGTTTTGGCAGCACCACATCAAAAGCATGCTGCTCTAACATCCAAGGTGTTCCCGATATGGCAATTACCGGAATCGGTTTTTTACCGTATTTTCGAATGTGCGCAGCTACGCCGTTGCCATCAATGCCCGGCATCCGAATGTCGGTGATCACAATGTCAAAGCGGCCGTCGTCAAATTTGCGAATCCCCTCATTTCCATCAGCAGCTGTTTCAACATGGTGACCATTTTGTGTTAACGCTTGTCGGATTACCTGCAGAAGCCCTTTTTCATCGTCAATGACCAGTATTGCACTCATGATATTCTCCACACGATTTCAATCTGTCGGTTCCGTCAATCCTGTTAATGTTAAGCTACGCCATTTTCAAGCCATTGTCAACAATATATTGTGTTTCCAAAAATGGAAGACACAATATAGCGGATTTGTATCACGTTGCCAAGCGAATCTCGGATAATGTTATATATCTGCCAACCCGTGTCAAACCGGGTTAGTCAACAATCATACTTTTAAAATCTTTGCTTTTCAGGGTTTTTTACAATAAAAAAGCGCCGGGAAGGCCCCGGCGCTTTTAAATCGGTTGATGGTAGTTTTCTATAGCCTCATGTTATTTTGCACAGCAAGATTTAAGGGATCTACGGTATAAATCGCCAGACCATCTGTGACTAAACTTTATATTTTCCGAAATCTTCCTTGGATAAATTTTCAAGATAATCTGCTAATTTCTTACCTTCTTCACTGGTATCATATGCCTCGCCCTTTCCTTCGCTGATTTTCGATTTCTGCATCACAGCGTCCTCTACATAAATAGGAGCATCAAATCGCAGGGCCAAAGCGATGGCGTCACTCGGACGGGCATCTATATCAAAATTCTTGTCTTTTGAAACAAAGTAAATCCTGGCGTAAAATGTGTTATCTTTTAAGTCACAGACCTCAACCTTTGCAATCGAAATTTGCAACGTCTCATTAAAATTTTTGAATAAATCGTGGGTCATGGGACGCTCATACTTTATATTTTGAAGCGCCGATGCGATGGATGTGGCTTCCAGCAAACCGATCCAGATCGGTATAACTTGATCATCCTCTTCCGATTTCAATATTATTATAGGGGTATTCGATGCTGGATCCATTGTCAGACCTGCTATGCTAACTTTATGCAGCATAACTTTCCTCTCCTTTCATCCCTGCGGCTATAGAGTCCTTTCCTACCGGCTTCCCCCAGAGTGAATGATGAAAAGCCTTTTCAATTCTGATACTTACAGGTTTACCTGGAAAAATATCACCACAGCTCTCAGGATTGTCATTTTGAAAAAAATTCACAATTCTATTTGTGGACGTACGTCCTGTCCACTGGACGGCATGACTACCGGAATCCAGGCCACGACCCGATTGCTTTTTGCTAAAACCTTCGGCGAGGATCGGCTGAATAGATCCGACCAAAGCCTGATTTTTCTTCATGGTATAATTTCTCTGAATTTCCAGTAGAATTTGAAGCCGCTTGCTCATTATCTCTGGCGCAATTTTATTTTTAAATTTCACTGCCGGTGCGTTCGGTCGATCCGAGTACATAAATGCAAAAAGACTGTCGAACTCCACCATCCTCAACAGATCCAGGGTTTGGTCGAAATCCGTGTCGGTTTCCCCTGGAAAACCTACGATGATATCCGATGTTATCGCGATATCAGAACAAGTATCCCTAAGTTTGGTAATTTTGTCAAGGTAGAGCTCGCGGCTGTAATTACGGTTCATTTGCTTTAACACTCGATTGGATCCGGACTGCACGGGCAAATGGATGTGATTACACAATTTTTGATTGGTCCTGAAGGCAAGGATCAGATTATCGTCTAAATCCTTGGGATGGGAAGTTACAAACCGTATCCGCAAAAGCCTCTCGATCTCGTTAACCCGGGAAAGCAATTCGGGAAAGGAACACAACCCCTCTTTTTTGCCGTAGCTGTTAACGTTTTGTCCGAGCAAAGTAACCTCCCGGATACCGGATTGCACCAGTTCACGGATTTCTTTAATGATGCTGTGGGGGTGCCGGCTGATTTCCCTTCCCCGCACGTAAGGGACTACACAGTAAGAGCAAAAATTGTCGCATCCTCTCATAATGGTCACAAATCGCGAAACCGCGTTGTCCTGATGGGACCCTACCAAAGAATCGGATAGAACCGGTGTATTGACCATTTCAACATCAACGATACGGCACCGTTTTTCTTCGATTTTTTGAATCAAACCCGGCAAACGGTCGATTGCCTGGGTACCGAACACCATATCAACATGAGGAATTCGTTTAAAGATTTTCTTTCCTTCCTGCTGGGCGACACAACCGCCTACTGCGACAATCAGTCCCGGTTTCTTTTTTTTCAATCCGGGCAAGCGGCCTAAAAAACTAAACGCTTTCTGTTCGGCCTTTGCACGGATGGTGCAGGTGTTGACAATAACAAGATCGGCCATGTCCAAAGAGTAAGTTTGTTGGTACCCCATCGACATCAATCGCAAGGCGATCTGTTCCGAGTCATATACATTCATCTGACAGCCAATCGTATGTATGTAGAGATGTTTAGTTTCCACTCGAATCGCTACCGCTTTCGTCCGCAATGACCTTGTTATACCCTCGTAGGTTCGATCAAAATATCATGCTTCAAATCCCGTAAAATCAAGTCAACCTCACCCTCGCATCCAGGTGCAATGTTTAGGGCAACAATGCCACGTTCCCGGTCCAGAGTACGCAGTACAGCAATGCCGTCATAGGCTTCGAAGATGAAACGAATAAAGGCGATTTCTCGGCGATCTACCCGGTAATAATGCTTAATAGTTTCCAAGAATACTCGATTTTTTGATTTGAAATACCCTCTTCACTCCGGTGCTCCTTGAATGCTCTCATCCGCCGACGCGTTTACACCGTAGCGTGATAGAAACCCTGAGACGCATAAATAGTATAAGCATATCCCATTTTATTTCAATAAAAAAGTCAGCACCTATCCACAACCCTGTATTTCCCCGGCTCAAGAAAAACCGCCAACTAAATTCAACCAGCAATCTCCTAATTTTTTTAGTTGTCCGTCAAGATGATATACGATATATGGCTCGTGCATGAAAAAAAATTGGCACATACGTCGACCGGATCCGAAAAAGGTATCCAGGCTGACTAAATCTCTAAATTGTTATCCGGTCACTGCAGCGGTTCTGGTCAATCGTGATATATTGACGGAAAAATCGGCTTATGATTTCATAAATGTCTCACTAAAAAATTTACATCCTCCTTTTGCGCTGAAAGAAACTGATGCAGCCGTCCATAGAATTTACGAAGCCATCATGGCCAAGGAAAAAATTCTGATTTTCGGTGACTACGATGTAGACGGTATTACGGCGACCGTCCTGTTGTTGGACTTTTTTCGGGATATCGGAGCCGATGTAACCTATTATATTCCTCACCGTGTAACCGAGGGCTACAGCATCCAGCCCCGGCACATCCTAAAGCATGCCGTGCCAAAGCAAATTGGTCTGATAATTACGACTGACTGCGGATCAAGCAGCCATCAGGCGGTGGAATCAGCACGTAATTTTGGCATTGACATCATCATAACGGATCATCACAACATTGCAGATAACATTCCATCTGCGTTGGCGGTCATCAATCCCAAGCGCAAGGACTGCACATCAGGCCTGGAGCACCTCGCAGGCGTCGGGGTGGCATTTTTTCTTTTAATCTGTCTGAGAAAATATTTGCGTGACAAGGGATTTTGGCAAAACCGTAAGGAACCAAATTTAAAAAAGTTTTGTGATCTGGTGACACTGGGTACTGTGGCCGACATGGTACCGCTGGTAGCCGACAACCGCATCTTCTGCAAAACCGGACTCGAAGTAATTGTATCCAACCAGCGCCCGGGCCTTTCGGCGCTCATGGAGGTTAGCGCGATCTACAAAAACTATGCCGATACCGAAGACGTTGCGTTCAGATTGGCTCCGCGGATAAACGCGGCCGGACGCATTGACCATGCCTCAAAGGCGGTCGAACTTTTAACGGCAACAGACACCGCATGCGCTGCAAACTTAGCAGCGGAACTGAATGCATTGAATCAGAAACGACAGCAAAAGGAGAAGCAAATTCTTGAAGACATACAGGGATATTTGAAGATGTCCCCTGAGATACTTGGTCAGACGTCTTTGGTTCTTGCCCAACCGGACTGGCATGCCGGAATACTGGGAATCGTCGCATCGCGGATTACGGAAATATATAATCGTCCGACGGTCTTGATTACCATTGAGGACGGCTTGGGCAAAGGTTCCGCCAGAAGCATCCCCGAACTTAATCTTTACGAATCTCTTGTACAATGCAATGAGCACCTCGAATCTTTTGGCGGCCATGCCATGGCCGCCGGCCTGACCATCAGAGCGGAACGGATACCTGAATTTCAAAATGCCTTTGAAAAGGCGATCCAGCGTCAGTCACAGGGAAAAGATTTAATCCCAAAAATCTGGATAGATACAGAACTGGACTTCGCTCAGATATCCGACGCACTCATCGATGAGCTTGAGTCCTTAATGCCGTTTGGCACCGGAAACCCGGAGCCACTTTTCATGGCAAGGGACATTGAAGTTGTCACATCAAAAATGGTGGGTAAATACCACCGGCGGATGCTCCTGAGGCAATCAACCGGAAATCTACGACCGACATTTACCGCTATTCATTTCAATGTCGACGTGCAGACGTCTCAAAAAGACCGCTTTGATCAAATCGTTTTTAAATTGCAGTGGAATCGGTGGAATGGAAGGAAAACGGCTCAGATTGTCATTGAAGACCTGCGATAGAGGAAATAGTGGATCTGGGACAGCTCAATTCCAGATGAACAGCAGGCTTCATAGTCCACATTTTTGCTTGCAATCCTGGTTTCTAATGACTAAAATGCCCACATGAGTGAAACGAAGCATCATTCACTGAACCCGTAAATAAGGTGATGTGCTATGGCTAAGGTATTTCGACCAAGTACCCGCGAATCAAGCATTCTATCCAAAATTGAATCGTCTAAAGAACACCAGCGTCGAATGGCAAT
>WOR8_10001250_pt1 | contig 25855 bp, 22 predicted proteins | sample DeeMarSeWOR38_10_FD_19890 | JGI IMG/M metagenome (IMG submission 19890) | reverse complement strand
AACCTGGAATGAGATCTATAAAGAAAAAGTAGAGCATCAGGAACTGGAAAAAATCAGTGAAAATCCAGAAGCAGTACTGCATATACCAAATAAAATTAAGCAGCTTGCCATCTTTACTGCCCGAGATTTAAAGTCCAAATTAGCAAACAGACAGTATATTCTGATCAATTTCCTTGAAGCGCCATTACTGGCTATTATTTTAGCTGTACTTGTTCGATTTTACCCAGGAGAGGCATTCAGGCCTTTGAATTATGTGTTCCAGGAAAATGTAAATATCCCGGCTTATATCTTCATGGGTGTAATTGTAGCCTTGTTTATGGGATTGACGGTAAGTGCTGAAGAAATAATCAAGGATAAAAAAATATTGAAACGGGAATCTTTCCTTCACCTGAGCAAGGGAAGCTATATCGCATCTAAGCTGATATTACTTTTTAGCCTGTCAGCCATACAGACAGCATCCTTTGTCATTATCGGGAACCTGATACTCTCGATTAATGCGATGTATTTTTCCTATTGGATCGTATTTTTCTCTGCATCTTGCTTCGCCAATGTCTTAGGATTGAATATTTCGGCTTCATTTAATTCTGCAGTCACGATATATATAATAATTCCGATTTTATTGATTCCCCAAATTCTTTTAAGTGGAGTTGTCGTTCAGTTTGATCAGCTAAATCCGGCATTTGGAGCAAAATCCAGGGTGCCTTTCATCGGGGATGTAATGATTTCCAGATGGGCTTATGAGGCGTTAATGGTCAATCAATTCAAAAACAATAAGTTTGAAAAGCTATTTTATGATGTAGACAAGCAAATTGCCCTATCTGATTATAATACAGTATATTATTTACCCAGATTGGAGTTAATGCTCGATTATGCTTTTACCAATAAAGATAGCGAGGATGTAGAGATAGCAAAGAATGTGGATGATAATTTAACTGTTTTAAGAAATGAGATTAATGCACAATTAGCCGAATTTGGAGCGGATAAATTCAAATACAATGATCATTTGACAAGTGAAAAAATAGATTCGACTATATATAAGGTCACCCAGGAGTTTATTGGGACTTTGAAACGTATTCATCTTAACCGGAATAAAGTAGCGCAAAAAGAAAAGGACGAGCGTATAAAAGAGATGACATCTTCCCCTCGAAAGTTTGATGCATACAATGAATTACGGAGGGAGAATACCAATGATCAGGTCACATCATTAGTTTTTGATAATAAAGAAAAAACAAGAGTTTTGGAACATAATGGGCGATTGATACAGCAGATCTATCCAATTTTCGGCAATCCTGATCCAGTGAATTATTTTGATTTCCGGACTCTATTTTACTTTCCAACCAAGTATTTCGCCGGACGAAATTTCGAAACGCTTTATTTCAATGTTGTGATCATGTGGGGGATGACCTTGTTTCTGATCATTACGCTTTATAATGATGCATTAAAAAAGTTATTGACAATAGGTGATCGGTTTAGAACGGAAAATTAATACAAATCTATGTTTTTTGTTTTATCAAAGATTTTTGGCTATTTCATAAAGCCCTTCAACCTGATCCTTATTTTTTTATTGGTTTCTTTTTTCATTAAAAACATCAAATGGAAGAAAAGATTAAGATGGATATCCCTGGGGTTGTTCCTGTTTTTTTCCAATGGGATCATACTTAATGAATGCCTGCTACTTTGGGAAAAACCTGCTGTTCTTATCAGTGCGTTGGATGATAGCAATGACCTTGCTGTGGTGCTGGGCGGGACAACTGATGTAGACCGGGAACCCAATGACAGACTGTATTTTCATAAAGGTGCAGATCGAATCACTCATGCACTGAATCTTTATCATGCAGGAAAAGTAAAAAAGATTTTGTTTACAGGAGGAAATGCCAGGCTTTTCGAAGATCCAGATCGGGACAATTCTCCGATCTTTGATTTTTATATCATGTGTGGAGTCGCCCCGGATGACATACTTATCGAGAGTTCATCCCGAAATACGAGGGAAAATGCGCTTTTCGTAAAAAATATGATTGAAAAAAATAGCACAGGTGGAAAAGTTATCCTAATTACATCCGCTTTCCATATGCGACGAGCTGAAGGGTGTTTTCGCAAGGTTGGTATGGATGTAACTGGATTCAGTACAGATTTTTATACGGCTCTCCCTAAGGATAGATTTGGAGTTGATGGTTTTATTCCTTCTCCGTCAGTGTTGAGTGATTGGAATTTTCTGATTAAGGAATGGATCGGTTATATAGCTTATTGGATAGCGGGGTATATTTAAAGCGTTTTTAGTAGCTCCTTAAATCTAATTCTTGTCTTTATAAACTTTTTTAATGTGTTCAAGCCACCATTTGATACCTGGATCACAAGGACTTCCATCACCTCCCGGATGGTGATTGACAGGCACATTTTGTAACCATGTGGAGGCAAAAAGATAACCATGTCCACGTTGAAGTAATTGATCAGTGGTGCGGAATTGTTCAGTTTTTTTTCCTTCAGTATACATACCTACATTGATATACCCGTATACATTTTTTTCTTTACTATAAGCACCCCAATAATCTGTCATTGTTCCCTCGCTTTCGATATAGGGCAATTCTGGCACTGGCTCACTGAAATGAAGCGCAAGATCGGCATTTGGTGGTGGATATCCTGTTGAATTATATCCGATCATATACCTGGGATCAGCTTTTTTTGCAGCTGCTATAAGGTTATAATAATCAAAACCAGCCTCTCTTTGTGCCATCCCCTCATTATCAGGATCGATAAAAACATTCCTGAAATTATGTTCAGCTAGCCACAAAACAGTATTTGCTATCGCTTTTTCAGCATCCTGTTGTTCCCAACTTTCCCATTTTGCTTTTGAATTCCCCCAATACAGGCAACCGACAAGCACCATCATCCCTCGTTTATCGCATTCTTGAATAATTTTACCCAAACGATTTGAATAAACGGGATTGAGTGAAGCATCTTCATTGTAACCTTTTACATCTCCAAACCTGGATCCCATTAAAAAAACACTTATCGTATTGATCCCATAGGATCTATATACATCCAGGTAATTAATTAAATCATCTGTTGTTTCATCAGAGATCAATGAATTTGAACATCTCAAGCCGATTACCTGAATTTCCTGATCATTTAAAAAGGTTTTGGGGCCTTTTACAGCGAAAATATGCTGAGCATCTGTATTGAGTGATAATAGAATCAAGAATGCTTCAAAAAAATATTTTTTCATCGCTACCTAGGTATTTGTTTTAAATGAAAATGAAAAGTTCGAAAGTTATGGACGCCTATGCCATCCAAACTGTTTTTTGATTGGTAAACTCCCTTATTCCAAGATAAGATAATTCCCTTCCATAACCCGATTTCTTTATTCCGCCAAAAGGTACGGTAGGATCAGAGAACATCATCTGGTTTACATAAATAGCACCACTTTCAATTTCTGCAGCAATCGATCTTGCTTTTTTTTCATCAGAGGTCCATAAAGATCCTCCAAGTCCAAATTGGCTTTGATTTGCTATGTTAATTGCATCTTTTTCATTTTCTACTACAAAAAAAGAGGCAACTGGTCCAAAAATTTCTTCTTCATAGGCAGGCATTCCCGGCTTCAAATTGCCAAGGATCATGGGTGGGAAATAGGCAGTATCTACTTTTTCAGGCAGATGTCCATAAAGGATTTTAGCGCCCAAATGTATACTTTTTGTTACCTGCTCAAAAATTTCTTGAGCTAAGTCTTTCCTGGCGAGGGTACCAAAATCAGTAGCTGTATCCATGGGATCACCAAACTTATACCCTTCCAATTCAGCGATGAATTTACTCGTAAATTCTTCCGCAATGCCCTTTTCAAGGATAAAGCGCTTGGCAGCAATGCAACTCTGACCTGTATTGAGCATTCTTGCCCTGACTGCAATTTTTGCAGCAGTGTCAATTTCAGCATCCTTCAGTACAATAAATGGATCACTGCCACCAAGCTCCAACACACTTTTCTTAATGTTTTTCCCCGCAATGGAGGCAACACTGCTTCCCGCCGGTTCGCTGCCAGTCAACGTGACTGCCGCCACAAGATCATGCTGCAGGATGTTTTCTACTTCCCCCGAGCCAATAAGAAGCGAATTGAACATGTGATCAGGGAAACCTGCATTTACAAATACCTGCTCAATATCGAGGGCACACTTTGGGACATTCGAGGCATGCTTTAATAAACACGTGTTCCCGGCCATGATTGCAGGGGCTGCGAACCGGAATACCTGCCAAAACGGGAAATTCCATGGCATCACGGCAAGTACGACCCCTAACGGATTAAAGTGTATATAACCTTTACCATGAGGTGTTTCCAGCGGAATATCCTCCAGAAATTTAGTGGCTTTTTCTGCATAATATGTACATACTTTTGCACATTTCTCAATTTCTGCAATAGCTTCCCTGATCGGCTTCCCCATTTCCAGTGTTATGGATTCACTATAAATTTTCTTGTTTTTCAAAAGTTCGTCTCCTGCAGATTTCATTAAACGAGAACGCTGTTCAAAGGACGTTTCTCTCCAATGGAGAAAGGTTTCATGTGCTTTTACAATGGAAGTTTTAATTTGTTTGGTTGAGTGGCCTTCATACACGTTCAGGACTCGGCCATCATAAGGGTTGATTGATCTGAATCGCATAAAATACTTTTTCTTTTTTCTAAAAAATTAATAGATAATCCCGAAGCAACTAATGCAAATGTGGGGGCAAACAAAACACCTAGAAGCGGGATCAAAAGGAAGATATTAAAAAACAAACCATTACCGAGCACCAGGCCCAGGTAATTATTTATTAATTTTCTGCTATCCCGTGAGCTGATCCTGAAGAATTCATTTCTGTAATCTGCCATGGAATAACCCATGAAGTAACTTTCAAGAAGTAAAATTACAACAGGGGCCAGCGGAATTATCCATGTGATCAATAAGAAAACTATGATAACGACAGTTGAAAGTAAAATTTCAATGACAAAGTTGCGCAAAGCAATTTTTATTCCCCTGGAACAATTCAATAAATATTTACTTGTACATAACCTATCAGAATGTCCTGTGTCAATTGTTTGGACCCTGGAAGATATAAAAGCAAGAAGTGGGGCAAGAAAAATCAACGCCAGATAACGGTAAACTTTCAGATAGAAAAAAAATACAGCAGCGCGGATAAATATCAGTAATAAACCCTCTATAAATATATTTACACTATTATCTGTAGTAGAAAAACTGAAATGAGAGAAAACATATTGAACGATGATCCCGGAAGTTTTGATAGCGAACAAAACAGTGAGAAAGGCAATTATTAAATTGATGATTGCTGGAATTACCAACAATTTCCATAAGTCATTGGAATCTATAAATCTAAAAGCCCTCCAGTAAAACAGGAAGGATAGTTTCAACTGATGTAAAAAATCCATGTTTACGGTCCGCTTTTTAAAAGTATGTAAAATACAGCTAATCTCCTAGTTGCATTTCACACATTTGATGACTTTACATGATATTAGTCAAGTATTATTTGATGTGCTTTTATTATTTTTGTGGACTATTGGACCAGGAGATACCACTATCTTGTAGTGAGATTTTTCAGCAGTTAATTAATGTGATTTGTGGTAATTTTTTATTGACCCATTCTTAAATCTGTACTTATGAACTTACTTGACATCATCAAGGAAAATGCCCGAAAACAACCTAAAAGAATTGTTCTCCCGGAAGGCGAAGAGGAACGGACCTTAAAAGCTGCTGACGAAGTATTAAAACATGGTTATGCGAAAATAATATTGATAGGTAATCCATCTAAAATCCAATCGCTTGCTGGTCAATCAGGATTGGGGCATATAGGTAAAGCCAAAATAGCCGATCCCCAAAACTTTGAGAAATCAGATGAATATAGCGATTTGATGGTTCAACTGCGTAGTCATAAAGGAGTGACTAAAGATAAGGCCTTGGAGTTGTTGAAAGATCCATTATACCTGGGTACGCTCATGATTAAAAGTGGTGACGCGGATGGCGAAGTAGCCGGAGCAATGAATGCAACGGGGGATGTGCTGAGACCCGCCTTTCAATATGTAAAAACCCTTCCAGGGATAAGTGTGGTTTCAGGAGCTTTTATTATGATTTTACCTGATAAGAATTTTGGAGAGGATGGAATGTTAATATTTGCGGATTGTGCTGTTCACCCCGATCCTGATGGGCGTCAGCTGGCAGAAATTGCTGTGGCAACTGCCCATACAGCCAGATCTATTGGTAAGATTGAACCAAGAATTGCCATGCTAAGCTTTTCTACGAAAGGTAGTGCACAACATGAACTGGTGGATAAAGTTGTACAAGCCACACAGATTGCTAAAGAAATGGATCCTTCTTTACAAATTGATGGTGAGTTGCAAGTTGATGCAGCATTAGTGGAAGCTATCGGTGCTAAAAAAGCTCCAGGAAGTTCTATTGCAGGCAAAGCCAACACATTGGTATTTCCAAGCCTTGACGCCGGTAATATCGGGTATAAACTTGTGCAGCGATTAGCTAATGCTGAAGCAATTGGGCCTATCCTGCAAGGCATGGCCGCCCCTATCAATGATCTTTCCAGGGGATGTTCCGTGGAAGATATTATTAATATGATCGCAATTACAGCCAATCAGGCATCAAAATAAAATTTAATTTAATATGGGAATTTCAGTAGAACCGATCGAAGGGTATGCTATTAAAAGGAGAGAGCAACCATTAGAGAAAAAAAGCAGATATGAATTTACAAAAGTCGGCATTGTGGGATGCGGTATCTTAGGTCAGGAAATTTCCAGAATGGTAAGCTCCCACGGTATTGACGTAACATTTATTGAGATTTCAGAGGAAAAAATACAACAAGCGCTCAATGGTATATCCAATGATTTGGATGCTATGATCGAAAAATGGGGGATGACCTTCAGTGAGAAAAGGGCCATCATGTCCAGGATCACAGGGACGATGAATTACGAGGATCTGGAGGGGGCAGATATAGTGATTGAATCTGTAAAATCTCGATCAAGAGAAAGCAGTGTTGATCTAAGAAAGCGAATATTCCGGGAGATCGAAAAATATATTGAACCTGATGCTATTATAGCAACAAATTCAACAACCCTGGTCATTACGGAAATGTCCAGTGAATTGGAGTATCCGGACCGATGCGTCAGTTTACATTTTTTATCACCGGCTGATAAAATTCCAATTGTGGAAATAGCACGGGGTCTGAATACTTCAGACGAAACATACAAAAAGGTATGCGAGTTTGCCAAATTATTCGAAAAACGGGTTGTTCCAGTCATCGAATCTCCCGGTATTATTAGTACACGATTAATCGCACCCTTGATCAATGAGGCAGGTGAGATATTAATGGAAGGTGTGGGAAAACTTGAAGATATTGATGCAACCATGAAAATGGGTTTTGGTTTTCCACTAGGTCCATTTGAACTAGCGGATAAAATTGGATTGGATACTATTGTCAGGTGGCTTGATAATCTTTACAGGGAATTTGGAGACTTGAAATATAAGGCTTCTCCTTTATTGAAAAAGATGGTACGGGCGAATCATATAGGAAGAGAAACACTACGCGGATTCTATAAATACAACGAAGAAGGTAAAAAGATCTCTGACAAAAAAGATGATACATACGAAAGCTAAACTATATATAGATGATTGTACTGGTAATAAATTCGGGGAGCTCATCAATTAAATATCAACTTTTTGACGTTGAGAAAAAGAAAGTTTTAGCCAAGGGCATGGTAGATAAAATTGGCATGGCCGATGCATCACTTACCAATAATAGAAGTGATGGCGATGAAGTAAAACTTACGGGAGAAATTGTTGATCATCAGGCAGGTATTGAATATGTACTAGGAGTATTGATTAGTGAAAAACATGGATCCGTAAGCTCTTTACAAGAAATCGATGCTGTTGGGCATCGTGTGGTTCATGGAGGGGAATCATTTCAATCTAGCGCTTTGATAAACGAGCTGGTAATCAAAAAAATTGAAGAGTGCGTGCCACTTGCCCCATTACACAATCCGCCAAATTTAAAAGGTATTTATGCAGTCACGGAACTTATGCCTGATACACCACAAATAGCAGTATTTGATACCGCCTTTCATCAGACAATGCCGAAGTATGCATATATGTATGCAATTCCATATTCACTATACAAAAAATATGGATTGAGGAGATATGGATTTCATGGGACCAGCCATCATTATGTTTCCCGTCGGGCCTGTGAGATTGTTGGCGTTGATTACCACACGCAAAAAATTATCACATGTCATCTTGGCAACGGAGCATCCATTACGGCAATAAGTCATGGTAAATCCGTCGATACTTCCATGGGACTAACTCCCGTCGAAGGAATGATCATGGGAACACGTTCCGGAGACCTGGACCTCGGTGTATTAACGTATATTATTGATAAAGAAGAGCTTGGTGTAAAAGAAGCCAATACGCTGATTAACAAGCATAGCGGAATTTTGGGAATTTCAGGAGTTTCATCTGATATGCGTGAGGTAGAGCGTGCATCTGATGATGGAAATAATCGCGCGCGGTTGGCATTAGAAATGTATGATTACAGAATCATTAAATATATCGGATCTTATGCGGCAGCCATGAGCGGAGTTGATATAATTGTTTTTACTGGAGGAATAGGCGAAAATGCGGATCGTGTCAGGGAAGCTGTCTGCAAAAAATTCGGATATCTGGGGTTGGAATTTGATGCAGAAAAAAATCAGGGCTTACGATCGAAGGAAGCCATCATCAGTAAACCCAATTCAAAAATAAAAGTTCTTGTTGTGCCCACAAATGAAGAATTGGTAATTGCCCAGGAAACAATGAAAGTTCTAGAGGGGATTAAGGAAAAAACCGGTTTCTAGCTGCGTATTTTAATATTTCGTGTGTGTTTATACATCATCCATATTTTCAGCAATCGCAATCACTTCATTCCAAACCCGGAATAGATTTTTATAGCATATTTTCTCGATATCATTTGAAGTATAACCTCGCTTTAATAATTCATGTATCAGATCCGGATATCTGGAGACATCTTCCATGCCAATAGGTAAATTGTCTACACCATCAAAATCAGAACCAAAGCCAATGTTGTCGATTCCGCCTAATTCAACAACGTGATCAATGTGATCTGCAACCAATGAAATATCACCTAACACTGCTGGAGAATTTTTTATCGAATCCATTTCTGATTTGATTTCCGGATCATTTGGATCAGCACCAGCCTCTACTTTAGCCCATAATTTTTTCAATATTTCATTACCTTTTTTGGTAAGAAATGCGGATCCGAAATTTATCATTACTACGCCATTATTGTTAGCTATGAGTTTAATCATCTCATCAGAAACATTGCGCTCAAAACCAGGTGTAAAATGCCTGCAGGATGAATGTGAGGCAATAACCGGAGCTTTTGAAGACCTCACTGCCTGGTAAAATGCACTATCTGAAACATGTGAAACATCCACCATGATTCCCAATTTATTCATGTGTTCAATTACTTCATAACCAAATGGACTTAAGCCTCCATGTGTATATTTTTGGTCATAGGATGAATCACTGATATGATTATCTTTTGAATGTGTTAACGTGATGTAACGAATGCCTTTATTATACAACATATTCAGATTAGCCAGGCTACCTTCTATGGGAGATCCGTTTTCAAGCCCCATTGGAAGTGATATTTTTTTCCTGCCGAAGTTTGCTTCTATATCCTCAGGAGTGTAGGCCATCGCAAATTTATCCGGGTGGTCGGCACACAATTTTTCTACACTTGCGATGAGCTCTATTGCCAGATCCATAGCCCCATTATTTTCATAACTCGCAGGAATATAAATGGACATAAAGGGAGCATCAAGACCTCCTTTACGGGCCCGAACATAATCAAAATGACCACCATCGGTTTGTATGGAAACATCTTCCATTTTATTCCTTAACCTGTATGGTAGGTCAACATGACCGTCGACGATAATAAATTCCTGACTCAGTCGCTGTGCCTCCTCAACCAAATCTATAGGTTTTGACGTCGCTTCCTGAATTATAAATTTTTTATTCCTTTCCTTGCACGAAACAGTGAGAATCAAAAACGAGAGGATGAATAGGGCAGAAGATTTCATTTTGTTTTTAATCATGGTAAATCCAGTCCTTTAAGTATAATTTCTTTTTCATTTTTTTTTAATTTCAAGTCATTTACAATTTTTCTTGCACTGGGATTATATAAGGAAAATAGGACGATTAAAATTCCAAATAATCCCGCGAAAGGTTGAAAATCAGTTAAATAAAATCCCAGAGTAGTCAGTAAAGCACTCGTACCATAGATAAAAAACCTCGTGTTGCTTGCTCGCTGGTACAAACTAAGTTTCTTTTTGAAATCTTTTGATGGTATAGCCTCACCAATAATAAACCGAAATTTTTTTATGCTCCAGAAAATAAGTGCCAAACAAATAATGAAAATAGAAATAAAGACAGTCACATGATAAGAAGATGGTATAATTTCATTTAACCGATCCACTGAAGACTCAAGGTACAGGTAGATAAAAATCAGTAAAGGCGGCGCAAGACATAAATAAGCTATGTTTTGTACCTTCTGAAGATATGTTTTTCCATTAAGTTGCTTATTCATGCAGTAACTATATTATTAATAAGTTGCTGCTAAATTATACAAATCCTAAATTAGGAACCTAATTTTTTTGTTGGCAAGAAATCTGGTTTAGTTAAATATGATGTCAAAAAAATTTATATACCTGGTGATTATTGGAATATTCATTGCAGGAGCATTTTCATGTAGTAATAAAAAACAAACTGAATCTGATGCAATTGTTTTGGATTCACTCATGACCACGTTTACGGCATTGAGCGATAGTGTTGATCGGAATTGGGCAATCATGATTGCAGATGATGATGATAAACATATTTTAATGAAGCGTTTACTACTTGAAGTGAGCTATACTAATAATTATGATAAGGATAGATTTCTGGAATTAACCAACATGGTTGACAAGCTAAAAGCCATAAGATATGATCAGGAATCCATGAGAAATTCTTCATTAATTGATGCTTATGACAGTGCTACATTTGAGCTGGCTGACCAGATTATCCTGTTTGCCAGAAGCCATCCCAGGTATGAAGATTTTCCATTGATGGCTGAATTGATTGATGATATTAATGCGAAAAATAATTATATCCTTATACACCGAATTCATTACGACAACTGGGTGAAAGAGTTAAATTCATTTAAACAAAGTAACCAGGAGTTGCTCAAAGTATCTGATTCTGGTATTGGAATAGAAACCATGCCATTATTTGAGTTACCATCATGAAATCAAATTTTGATGTCAGAAATTCAACCTGAACTTTTCAATTATTTAGGAATTGATAAAAAATAGATGGTGAAAATACCCCGGATAGTAACAAACTTCGGAATTAATACTGGGGATGCTTTTTTTTGATCATCCTATTTATTGTCTTAAATTTGTATTTTGATACCGATATATGAGTGATGTTATAAAGCACGAATGTGGTATTGCGATGATCCGGTTGCGCAAGCCATTTCAATATTACCTCGATAAATATGGTACACCTTCCTATGCAGCAAGTAAATTGTATTTGCTTATGGAAAAGCAACACAATAGGGGGCAAGACGGCGCAGGCGTAGTAAATATAAAAATTGATGTAAATCCTGGTATCAGATATATTAGCCGTTATCGCTCGATAGATCAGCAACCAATTGCTGCGATCTTTAAAAAGATTAATAAGAAATATAAAAAGGTAAAAAAAAATTATCCCGATAAGTATACGGAAGCTAAATGGCTTAAACAGAATGTTGGATTTACCGGCACAGTCTGGCTTGGACATCTTCGATATGGGACGCATGGGGTAAACAGCATTGAAAGTACCCATCCAATGCTTAGGCAGAATAACTGGAGAAGCAGGAACCTGGCTTTAGCCGGAAATTTCAATATGACAAATGTTGATGAGCTTTTTGATATTTTAATTAACCTTGGACAGCACCCGAAAGCCAAAGCCGATACAGTAACTGTGATGGAAAAGATAGGCCATTTCCTTGATCTTGAAAACCAGGAGTTGTTCAATAAGTATAAAGGCCACTACAATAACCAGGAAATCACTGAAATAATAGAGAATGAGCTTGATTTGTGTAATGTGTTGAGAAGGGCATGCAAAGATTTTGATGGTGGTTACGCCATGGCCGGCGTTGCAGGACATGGAGCTTCTTTTGTGGCACGCGATCCAGCAGGTATCAGGCCTGCCTATTACTATATCGATGATGAAGTTGTAGTGGTCGCATCAGAAAAACCACCGATAAAAACTGCCTTTGATATCAATTTCTCAGAGATCAAGGAAATTAAACCTGGCCATGCACTGATTATTAATAAACGAGGAGATGTCACCGAGGAAAAATTTATAGAGCCTATACAAAAGAAATCGTGTAGTTTTGAACGAATTTACTTTTCAAGAGGAACCGATCCTGACATTTACCGTGAACGCAAGGATTTGGGCAGGTTACTGTTACCACAAATCCTGAAGTCAATAAGCTTTGATTTGAAAAATGCAGTTTTCTCCTATATACCAAATACAGCTGAAACTGCCTATTTGGGGATGATCGAGAGTTTGGAGAATTACCTGTCGAAAAGGCGGAAAGACATCCTTATTGATGGTAAACCGACACTGGAAAAAATTGAAGACATATTGGATTTCAGACCGAGGGTGGAAAAGATCATTACAAAGGATATTAAATTAAGGACATTTATCACAGATGATGATCATCGGGATGAACTTGTCGGCCACGTTTATGATACGACCTACGAGGTAATTAGAAAGGACAGGGATTCTATCGTTATCATTGATGATTCAATAGTAAGAGGCACAACATTGGAACGAAGTATCTTATTCTTACTGGATAAAATACATCCCAAAAAGATTGTGATTGTTTCTTCTGCACCACAAATCCGATTTCCGGATTGTTATGGAATAGATATGTCAAAAATGAAAGATTTTATCGCTTTTCGAGCTGCTATAGCCTTGATCAAAGAAAGGCGTATGGAATATCTTTTGGATGAAATCTATAATAAATGCATTGCCAGCATTGGTCAGAAAAATGCACCTAATTTTGTCAAGGAGGTCTATGAACCGTTTACTGATGATGAGATTTCTGCCAAGATCGCAGAAATAGTGACTCCAAAACATTTGAAAGCGGAGGTGGAAATCGTATATCAAACAGTAGAAAACCTTCACAAAGCGTGTCCAAACCATTTAGGGGACTGGTACTTTACAGGAGATTATCCTACCGCGGGAGGTAATCGTGTCGTTAACCAGGCATTTATCAATTATATGGAGGGCAAATTAGTAAGGGCTTACTAATAAAAAGTTACCTGGTGTAGCATCTAATATTGAATTTATACCGAAAAACTTTCTCCACATCCACATGTCCTGGAAGCATTAGGATTAATGAACTGAAATCCCTTGCCATTCAAACCATCAGAAAAATCCAGTGTGGTGCCCAGGAGATATAGAATGCTCTTTTTATCAACAAGGATTTTAATGCCTTTATCCTCAAATACTTTATCATCATCCTTGATTTGTCCGTCAAAATCAAGTTGATACATTAGCCCGGAACACCCGCCGCCTTGTACAGCCACACGAACGTTATATTCATCCGGATGACCTTCGTCCTTCTTTAACTGGCTTAGTTTTTCTTTTGCTTTTTCTGTAACCTGAATCATTTCAATATGAAATTTCAATTAAATGAACCTGCAAAATAATAAACGTTAAATTCCAAATGCAAATCCATTGAAGTAAAACTGGATTTTTAATGTTTTGTTTTATTGAGATTGAATGGTAGATAAAAATATGGCTTGTTTTCAAAAAGAATTAAATGAGCTACTTTTATCAATCTAAATTGAATGATATCCATGGATAAACGTACCGAAATAAATGAGCTAGGTGAATTTGGCCTTATTGATCAAATTACCAACAGCTTTATCAACAAAAATGAAACAACAAAATTAGGCGTGGGTGATGATGCGGCCATCATCGATGGGGGTAAGGATTACATGCTTTTATCAACGGATATGATCGTTGAAGGTGTGCATTTTGATCTATCGTATATGCCGATTCAACATTTAGGTTATAAGTCCATATCGATCAATGTATCAGACATCGCTGCGATGAATGGATTCCCAAAGCAGGTCGTTGTAAGCATAGGATTGAGCAATAGATTTTCTGTGGAAGCTGTAGAAAAATTATATGAGGGGATCGAATATGCATGCAAAGATTTTAAAGTGGATCTTGTTGGGGGCGATACAGTAGCTTCGCCTTCAGGACTTATTGTATCTGTATCAATTACGGGTATCGTCGAAAGGGATAAAGTAGCCCTGAGGAGCAAGGTTGAAAAAGGAGATATTATCTGCGCTACCGGTGACCTTGGTGCGGCTTATATGGGCCTGCAGGTATTAGAACGTGAGAAACAGGTATTTCTGGCAAATCCTGAGATGCAACCGGATCTTCATAAATATCCATATATTACCGGGAGACAACTAAAGCCAAAAGCCAGGATGGATATCATTTATGAATTAGGCGAGTTGAAGGTGAAACCAAAAGCCATGATTGATATTTCAGATGGTCTTGCCTCGGAATTGCATCATTTATCCAAGCAATCCAAAGTAGGTTTTTTTATTTATGAAGATAAATTGCCAATCGACAAGCAAACTTATGATACCGCGGTGGAATTTAACCTGGACCCAATAACGTGTGTAATGAATGGTGGTGAGGATTATGAATTGCTTTTCTCTATTAGTCAGGATGATTTTGAGAAATTAAAAAATCACCCTGATATTCATTTTATAGGATATGCCACTGAAAAAGAAAAGGGAATCAACCTGGTCACCAAAAATCAAAATATAGTACCGATTAAGGCACAGGGTTGGGATCATTTTAAGGTGGGATAAATTGAACCATGATTTTTGGCAGGAATATGATGCACCCCATAATGAATGCTGAGATTGATACAATCAACACCGCTGCAGCCGCAGAATCCTTGACTCTTTTAATGGATTCATTATAGTTAATTTCCATTTTGTCGCATAGAAATTCAATAGATGAATTTATTGCTTCAGCACCCAGTACCAGTCCAATTGCTAAAACAATCAAACACCATTCTATCATAGATATATTCAACAGCATTCCAGCTGCAATGGCTAATATTCCAAGAAAGACTTGAATCCTAAAATTTGCCTGGGTTTTGAGGATATAAAACAATCCATTGAATGCATCTTTGAAGCTTCTGATCCTGGAATAATTGCCTTTTTTCATCATGTTATATGGCAATCATTGTTATAGCAACTTACCTGTTAGGCATTACCAACCTCTGTTTTTAGTTTGCTAAGAGAATCTTTAGCATCGCCAAACAGCATTTTGGTTTTTTCTCCAAAAAACAATGGATTTTCAATGCCAGCATAACCTGGGCGCATACTTCTCTTCAATACAATCACGGTACCAGCCAGTTCAACATCGAGAATTGGCATGCCATAAATTGGACTTCCCGGATCTTCTTTGGCAGCTGGATTGACCACGTCATTTGCTCCTATAACCAAAACCATATCTGTGGAAGGGAATTGCTCATTTGCTTCTTCCAATTCAAGCAATTTTGGATAGGGCACATCAGCTTCTGCAAGCAGCACATTCATATGCCCTGGCATTCTTCCGGCAACAGGATGAATGGCATATTTCACCTCCACTCCTTCATTTTCCAGGGATTTTTCAAGATCATAGCATACATGTTGGGCCTGTGCCACAGCCAGGCCATACCCAGGGACTATGATCACTTTATTGGAATATTTTAATTGGATAGCTGTGTCACCATGAGAAGCTTCTTTGACTACCTGCTCACGATCACTTCCACTCGATGCTCCACCTCCACCGAAACCACCAATAACAACATTAAAAAGAGATCTGTTCATTGCATTGCACATAAGAACTGTAAGGATAGTCCCCGCGGCTCCAACAATAATTCCACCAACGATCATCACCTGGTTTCCATAAATTAGGCCGGCTCCTGCAGCAGCTATCCCGGTAAATGAATTGAGTAAGGAAATCACTACTGGCATATCGCCACCTCCAATAGGAGTAACAAAGGTGATACCATAGATCAGGCAAACAGTTAGTAATATTAGGACCAGAGTGAAGTTCAATTCAGGCTGCATCATAATATAACCACTTAATACGACTACGGCAATGAGTAAAACAAGATTGATGATCTGGGGAGCAGGCAGTACCAGGCTGTCACGTAAAAATCCGTCCAGTTTGCCCCAAGCGACAATACTTCCCGTAAAGGCTATACTACCCACGAACAACGCAAATATTATGGTCAGAACTTGGGTACTCATCAAAGGTGTACTTTCCGGGAGGTTATAAAATTCTACAGCAGCGATAAGCATGGAACATGCTCCACCTAAACCATTAAATAGCGAAACCATTTCCGGCATGGCTGTCATTTTTACCTTTATAGCGGCAACATAGCCAATAACTCCGCCAAGTATCAACCCCCCAACTATCCACGGATAATTATTGGATTCATTTTCCATTGGGTAAAACATCGTGATGACCATAGCAAGGCCCATTCCAATACCTGCAATCATATTACCCACCTTGGCCGAATCCGGATGACTAAGTCGTTTCAGCCCAATAATAAAAAGTACAATGCTAATTAGATATAAAAAGTCTATGATTGGATTTTCCACTTTTCCTTCAGTTTTTTAATGTTATTTTTTCTTCTTTTTAAACATATGGAGCATGCGGTCCGTAACCGCGAAACCACCTATTACATTGATAGTCGCCAGGGCAATACCAAGCATACCAATTGAAAGCATGAGATAATTTCCCGGATCCGTATTCCTGATAAGGATTATTGCCCCTATTACAACTACCCCACTTATGGCATTTGCTCCTGACATTAAAGGTGTGTGCAAGACGGTGGGTACTTTTGAAATAACCTCCATGCCCAAAAAAATTGCAAATACTAAAATATATAGCATTTCTATGTTGTCGATAATAAATTGAATGATACTATCCATGATCAATAAGTTTTATTTTCCATAAACAATTTCCCCATTGGAAACTATGCAACTGGATTTTAATATCTCACTCTCCATATCAATTTCCAATTTTCCTTCTTTCAGGAATGTTTTTAAAAAGTTGTGAACGTTCTTGCTAAACAATTGACTGGCATGTGCGGGTACCTCAGCTGCCAATTCTGAATTGCCAATAATCGTCACGCCATGCTTTACTATTGTTTTGTTATCCTCAGTTAATTCACAATTACCGCCAGTTGAGGATGCTATATCCACAATTACGGAACCTTCACGCATCTTTTCAACCATTTCTTTGGTGATTAGCTTTGGTGCTGGTTTACCTCGTAGCTGAGCGGTGGTAATGATTACGTCCGACCTTACAGCTTCCTCAAATATTTTTTCAAGCTGTCGTTGTTTGTACTCTTCTGTCTGTTCCACAGCATAGCCGCCAGCAGTTTTATCATCTTTAGCTCCTTCTACTTCAACAAACCTGGCCCCAAGACTTTCCACCTCTTCCTTTGCAGCAGTTCTCGTATCAAAAGCATGCACCACAGCCCCCAGTCGTTTGGCAGTGGCTACAGCCTGCAAACCTGCGACACCTGCCCCCATCACCAAAACCTTTGCAGGAGGAATACTACCCGCAGCGGTCGTTAACATAGGAAAGTATTTTGGTAAATGATTGGCCGCCATAATTATCGCCTTGTAACCAGCTATAGATGCCATGGATGAAAGCACATCCATCGCCTGAGCCAAGGTAATCCTGGGGATCATGTCCATACTGAAGACAGTCAACTTTTGGACAGCAGCTTCTTTTGTTTGATCCAGGCTAAAAAATGGTTGAAAGGACGAAATGATGATCGATTCAGCTGACAATTTTTTGTATTCATCCTTTTTGAGAGGAACTATTGTACATAGAATATCTGCAGATTTTAAAACATCTTCCCGACTTGCCAATTTGGCCCCTGCCTCTCCATACATTTTATCTGAATAAAGCGCTGAATTTCCACATCCTTTTTCTGCTATGATTTCATTCCCTTCATCGATAAGGTGTTTTGCCAAATCCGGTACTATTGCAACACGATTATCTGTTTTTTCATTAATGATTCCGATTTTCATAGTTATCGGTGAGATTATAAAGTTTAAAAAACAATTACTTGATCTAGTTTTCCAGCCGCAAAATAATAGATTGCGCTAAGTATTGAAATTATTTATTAATATTAAATTAAATGTGATACAAGTTATGGTTTCCTGGACGATTTATTTTAAGTCTGAATAATAATTACAGCATATGGATAGCATGAAAATAGTACGTCCAACGCTTTTGTTGGATGTGAAAAAATGTAAGGCAAACATACACCGGATGTCAGAGAAAGCAAAAGATCATAATTTACATTTCCGGCCACATTTCAAAACACATCAATCTGCAGAAATTGGAGAATGGCTTAGGAAAAATGGAGTTGATCGTTGCACGGTATCTTCTGTAAAAATGGCTGAGTATTTTGCAGGTCATGGCTGGCATGATATTTTAATTGCCTTCCCGGCTAATGTATTGGAAGCAGATAAGATTAATGAATTAGGGAGACAGGTAAAATTGCAGGTGTTGGTGTATAATGTGGAGACCTTAAAGTTGCTTAAGGAAAAAATTGACACAAACTTAGGTATAAAAATAGAGCTGGATCTCGGCAGTAAGCGATCTGGATTAGCCATAAACCAACATGAAGAAATTGATGAATTATTAAAAGTTATCGAAGCTAATTCAAATTTTCATTTTAATGGTTTTTATTCGCATCCCGGTCATACATATACATCAAGAAGTAAGACAGAAGTCATAAAAAAATATGATGTCATCCTTGAACAATTGCAGATGCTAAAAGGTGCTTATGGGCATAAACCTGGTTTCTCAATAACCATAGGCGATACGCCCGGGTGTACGTTGGTGGATGATTTTGGACCAATAGATGAGATAAGCCCCGGAAATTTTGTGTTTTACGATGTCATGCAGGTGAACATAAGATCTTGCGGGTATGATGATATTGCTGTAGTGATGGCTTGCCCCGTAGTCGGAAAAAATCCTGGGAGAAATGAGTTATTAATCCATGGTGGAGCAGTACATTTTTCCAAGGAAACGTTACAGGATCCGGATGGGACTATTCATTTTGGGAAATTGGCAAATATAAGTACTTCAGGTTGGCATGATCATGTCGCTGGTGCATATCTGAAGTCAATTTCCCAGGAACATGGACTGATTCATGTTTCGAATAACTTAATGCGCAAAACCCATATAGGAGATATCGTCTACATTTATCCTGTACACTCTTGTCTGGCCGCTGATTTAATGAAAGCCTATTTAACGACTGATCAAGTTAAAATGGAAGGGGAACCTGCGTTTATGCCATGAATTTCATCTTTTCCCATATTGGGAAAAGATGAATATTGAATTTATAAATTTATTTCAATCAATGATCTGGCCTGAATCCCTTTAATTTCCTTTAACGTTTCCAAGCTTTTTAAATACGGATAAAATTCATTAAGTTTTTTGGATAACACATTGGTTTCGTAATCTCCAGAAAGTGATTGAATCAATTCCTCAAGCGGAGGTTTTTGTATTGGATAAACACGTATCCGATAATCCTCCTCAATTCCGGCTTTTTGAGCAGCAACGGTGATTGCATCTTCCAGGTTGCCAATAATATCAACTAATCCATTTTCGAGTGCTTCCTCACCAGACCACAATCTCCCTGCAGCAAATGGTTCAAAACTATTGACATCCATTCTCCTACCATCTGCAGCTTTGGAAATAAATGTTTCATATGCTTTATCGGTTCCCTTTTGAATATAATTGATTTCATATTCCGAGAGAGGCTCGGTCATATTATATATATCAGAAAAATATCCGGTTTTCACATTATCAGTAGTGATGCCAAGTTTATTTCCTAAAAAACCTTTTACATTAAATAGCATCGAAAATACACCAACTGAACCAGTAATGGTATTGGGTTGAGCGATGATGGTATCACAAGCCATGGCCAGGTAATAGCCACCGGATGTAGCTTGATTGGACATGGAAGCAATCACCGGTTTTTTTTCGGATGCAAGTTTTAGTTCTCTCCACATTACATCACTGGCTAGGGCGCTGCCTCCTGGCGAGTTGATCCTGATAACAATCGCTTTTATTTTATCATCATCTGCAGCATTTTTTATCTCTTTGGCATATTTGGCAGAGCCAATGTTTTTATTATCACCTTTCCCAGAAACGATGGTACCAGTAGCAAGAATAACCGCTATCCTGTTTTTTGAAGATTGACTTATTTTGAAAGATTTTCGGTATTTCCCGTAACTCACAAAATTTATATCTTCTTCAGATTCTAATTCCATGTATTCCTGGATCTTTTTAATTACCTCATCACGATAGGTCAACTGATCGACAAGTCCATATTTCAACGCTTCTGCTTCCAGGTTTACTAAAGCAGAATCTGAAATATTCTTTATTTCATCAAAGGTTAAGGAGCGGCTTTCTGCTACATTAGTTAGAATATTTCCATAGATCCTTGATAGTAGCCCTGAAAATCTTTGTTTCACTTCGGGGCTCATATCTTTTCTGACGAATGGCTCATCTGCACCCTTATAATCTCCCACTGAAAAGGTAATTGGTTCTATCTCCAACTTGTCGAATAAGCCTTTAAAATGTATACTTTCAATATTTAATCCATTGAATTCCAACATGGCAAAATCCGGATTCATATATACTTTATCGGAAACAGAAGCAAGGTAATAAGCTCCTTCTGAATACATTTCCGCATAACTATAAATAAATTTTCCGGAGGTTTTAAATTCATCCAGTACATTTCTCATCTCATCAATTGTTGAGATGCCTGCCAATATTATAGGTGATTCGAGTAATATTCCTTTAACCTTATCATCTTCGGTTGCATGCCGGATGGCTTCCTTGAATTCCATCAGACCTATACCACCATCTTGAAAATTGGAGAACATGGGCAATCCCTCAAAAGGATCTTCCACTTCCCGTTCCAGTATTGGCTTATTTAATTTCAAATGTAAAACTGTGTTATCCTCCAATTCGACCAATTTTTCGTCGGCACCGGCTGAGGCAATAAGGATCAGCAGAAAAATCATCAAAAAGGTGAAAATGAATAAACCAACTATTGTTGCTAAGAGATTTCGCAAAAACTTCATATCCTAATCTTTAATATTTTTTCAACAATATTAGCTGTTGAGACATATTTAAAAAAGTATAATTCTATTTTTGCATTTTTTAGAGGATGAAAGGAGTATTTCTTCTATTAGGTAGTAATCTAGGTAATCGCCAGATAATGCTTGATAAAGCATTAAATCTGATTGAGAATGAAATTGGTGCTATTTTAGCCTGTTCGTCCATTTATCACACCAAAGCGTGGGGGATCGAAGATCAACCTGATTTTTTGAATCAGGCTATTGAGATAGATTCTTCTCTTCCTCCCAATAAACTATTGATAAAAATTAATGAGATTGAAGAAAAATTAGGTAGAATAAGACGGATCAAATGGCATTCGAGGATTATTGATATCGATATTTTGTATTATAACAAATTGATTTTGGAAACGGAGGATTTGATTATTCCTCATGCTGAAATTCAATTTCGTAAATTTGCATTAATGCCAATGGTCGAAATTGCTCCCGATTTTGTACATCCCAAATTGATGCTATCTCAAAGGGAACTACTCGCCCGGTGTACGGATGAGCTAACTGTAAAAAAAGAGGAAGCTAACTAAAGAATAAAAAAAGCCAGTCCCACAAGTGAACCGGCCCTTTCGCCTTTAAAGCATACTACCCGTTTCTTTAAATTTTTATTTTTCTACACGTTATCTTAATATTCCTAAAATTCATTGGTTAGATGTGATCCAAAGAGAAAGGTTTAATCCGGGCTAAAATTTTTTTTTACCCTCGATCTTAGTTTCAGTGATATACAAATATCATTTATGATTCGATCTATTATTATCGTTTATATCCTATCTAAGTAAAGAAAAAGCTCATTGAACAATATGTTATAGAATCAGGGAAAAATGAACTAGAAATAAAAATGCGCACATATTTTTATAATTATAGTAATATCAAATATAATTAAACTATGGTTTGCGTAAAATGAACACGTGAATTATACTTTTTGCCTAATATTTTCAAAAAGTTACAATTACAAAATTTAATGAATTCTTTTTGAGGTATTTTCCCAAAACGGGAAAATTGTTTCACTTCGGGACGTAATTGAATTCATGCCAAAATATAAATTGCTGGTTCCCAGCTATATATAATTTTAGCATACTTTTGGCACTTAGCCTGTCTGAATTTGGTTGATAAATAGAAGAGAAAGCCAGGGTGTTGATAAGAAGTTTTGATCAATGGCTGTGGAATTGTGAAGTTGGTTGCTTTCTCCGAAATGCAAACCTAAGGTAGTTAGGTTTTTAGGGTTAATAGTTGATGAAAAAGGCGAGTGAAGTTGACCGTTGTAAGAGAAAACGCCTGTTGGAAGCAGAGTAGAAGAACGTGGGTTAGACGTGTTGTTGAATGAGGGGCAGGTAGTGGTGTCGAAGTAGTGGAAGAGGTGAGGTTGACGCGGAGAAGTAATTGTTTTCAACATATTGGAATCTGGTAGCTGTGCTTATTGGTTGTGAAGAGAGGTTGATTTTTTAAGAATTCTGGTACAGCACCTATTTTCCAATAGATCAAAGGGGATTAAACATATTCATAGATACAATTGTGTGGTTGGTAGTTAGGTTGAATCGCGGGACTCTTCGTCCCGCTTTTCATTTTATACCATCCTATAAATAGTTAATAATATCTTTTCATTTTTTATAGTAAAGATATTGGACCCCACCTTTAATTTTTCTAATCGCGCATCTTTAGCTTATTATTTTTTGGTCCCATTTAACATTTTTTAACATTCTTTAACAAAACTGATATTCTTTTACATGATCCGACCACTTAAATTTGATTTAAAAAACACGATGAAACGAACAATTACACAAATGATGATCCTGGTTTTAACCATTCTGGTGTCCTTAGGATTTTCAACACTTCAAGAGGAAGAGAAAATACATCTGAAAGTAACAAAAGAAGAAGATGGGGAAATATCAGTTTTTGAAAAGGTGTATCGCAATATGAATGATTTAAAAGCTGACGAAGAGCTTAAAAATGTTGATCTACTTGTGAGTCACTGGTCTTCAGACCAAGGAAATATTTTTATTACAGAAGATGGAGAAAATGCTACTAAAGGAAAAACTGTTATCATCAGGGAAAAAATAGATGGAGACAAAGAAATGATTTGGATAAAAGATGAAGGAAATGAGGCTGATCAAGTTGAGGACCAATATGTGATTAAAGGTCAAGATGGTACAGAGCAAATTATTGAAATAAAAAAAGAGAAAAAAGTAATCAATGAATCCGAGGTTGATGATGAAAAAGAAACAACTTTCACATACAAGATCGAAGGTGAGGGTGAGAACCAATTGATGTGGAAAAATGAGGAAAATGAAAATGGAGAAATCCGGAAAGAAATAAAAGTGATTACCTCCGATAAAGGGGAAGGTAAGAAGAAAGTTATCCTCAATAGAGGAGAAGGAGAGCAAGCTACTGAAATAGATGTAGAAATTGAAAAAGAAATTGGTGAAGATGGTAAAGAAAAGATTGTGGATAAAAAAGTGTGGATTACTAAGGATGGTAAAAAAGTAGAATTGGATGCTTATGATGCTTATGAGTTTGAAACCGATGGAAATAAAATAAAGGTAAAGATTGATGATGAAGTATTGAATGTGGATGACTTTTCCGGTGGAAAATTTGAAGGAGATAGGGTGTTGTTTTTTCGGGACAAAGGGAATCAAAATGAAGGAATCCAACAAACCATGAATGTAAACATTGAAGAGAAAAACGGCGAAAAATTTATAGAAATCCATATTAAGCGTGTGCATACATTCAATGTTACCATATCTGAACTTCTGAAGGATGATGTGGCATTAGAAGAGATCGATTATTCAATAAAGAATAATTTAAAACCAGCTCAGCTCAATTATTATCCAAATCCTAATAATGGAAAATTCAATTTAAAATTTGTGCTGGATCAAAAAAATGAGGTGACGGTGAAAGTAATGGATATATTGGGAAATGAAGCGTATAAAGAAACAATATTGGATTTTACGGGAACATACGATAATCAGATTGATCTGACTGGAAAGGAAAAGGGTATATACATTTTGCAGATTATCCAGAAGAAAAAGGCATTGTCGCGCAAAATTTTAATTGAATAATTAAAGCAGAATACTAACTTTACAAAAAAAATTAAATGGAAGGTAAACAACCTTCCATTTTTTTTGATTTAACATTACCGTAAAATGGAAATTGTAAACGACAGGTATACAATCCAGGGATTGGATCTTCTGGATGTTGTAAAAGAATTTGGTCACCCAATTTATGTTTATGATGCAGATAAAATTGGTCAACAGATCGAGAATATGAAAGCTGCATTCCCAGGGTTGAAACTGAAGATAAAATTTGCCTGTAAATCCTTGACCAATATTTCCATTCTTAAATTGGTGCGTGCAAGGGGTGCTGAATTAGATACTGTCTCCATCCAGGAAGTTCAAGTTGGGTTGAAAGCAGGTTTCAAACCTGAAGAAATCTTGTTTACCCCTAATTGCGTCTCTTTTGAGGAAATAAAAGAAGCGGTAAAATTGGGTGTGATGATTAATATCGATAACATCTCAATTCTTGAGCAGTTCGGGCATGAATACCACAACTCGATACCGGTATGCATCAGGTTGAATCCACATATCATGGCAGGAGGCAATAAGAAAATTTCTACAGGCCATGTCGATTCCAAATTTGGCATTTCCATTTTTCAGTTGAGGCATCTACATCGTGTAATCCAAACTAATAATATCAAAGTAATCGGTTTGCATATGCACTCCGGTTCAGACATCCTTGATTCTGAAGTGTTCCTTCGCGGAGCGGAAGTACTCTTCGAAGCAGCCATGGATTTTCCCGACTTAAAATTCATTGATTTTGGCAGTGGCTTTAAAGTTGCCTACCGGGAAGGCGATGTGACTACCGATCTGCCGGATCTTGGCCATCAACTTTCCAAAGCTTTTAAGAATTTTTGCAAAGACTATGGACGTAAGCTGGAAATCTGGTTTGAACCAGGTAAATATATCGTCAGTGAAGCAGGATATTTTCTTGTCAAAACCAACGTTATCAAAACTACACCTGCTACCGTTTTTGTCGGCGTGGAATCAGGTTTGAACCACCTGATCCGGCCAATGATGTATGATTCCTACCATGATATGGTGAATATCAGCAATATCAATGGGATAAAACGAGTATATACGATCGTTGGCTATATCTGCGAAACAGATACTTTTGGTTTAGACAGAAAACTGAGTGAAGTTCAGGAAGGAGATATCATCGCTATTAAAAATGCGGGCGCATATGGATTTATGATGTCTTCAAATTACAATTCCAGGCTTCGTCCTGCAGAAGTTTTGATCATTGACGGCAAAGCCAAATTAATCAGGAAGTGTGAAACAATAGAGGATATTTATAGAAACCAGGTAGAAATTGATATTTAACTACTAAAAATCGGCATCAACCTTGAATCTCCTGTGCCTTACCGTGCTATGGTTTTTTAAGACATCTTATTTTTGGATAGACAGTATATTTTTAATTCACCATAGCAGGGTTTTTTTCCATTATTTATTAAACTTTTTCCAATAGTTCCAGATCAAT
>WOR8_10001888_pt1 | contig 25871 bp, 21 predicted proteins | sample DeeMarSeWOR38_10_FD_19890 | JGI IMG/M metagenome (IMG submission 19890) | reverse complement strand
TCAAGGCGGCAAGAGACAGGAACTGTCAAGGAATAAGCTACACCTATACTGAACCAACCATTTACATGGAGTACGCTTATGAAACCGCAAAACTATCACATCAAGCGGGTTTGTTCAACACTTTCGTAACGAATGGGTACTTGACTCCTGAAGCCGTGAAAACTATTTCACCCTATCTGGATGCAGCAACGGTTGACTTCAAAGGCGGCGGCGATCCAGGCTTCTACAAGAGTTTTTCAGCCGTTCCAGATGTGAAACCGATTTATGAGGCATTGAAAGAATTTAGGCGAAACGACGTTCATATCGAAATCACGAACTTGGTTATTCCGAAAATCGGAGACTCGATGGACAGAATAAAAGAGATGGCGAAGTGGATTAAAGATACGCTGGGGCGAGAGACGCCCTTCCATCTGTTGCGTTTTCATCCAGACTATAAAATGACGACGACCCCTGCCACAACCGTTGAAAATATGGAAAAAGCGTACATGACTGCCCGAAACGTAGGACTGCATTATGTGTACATTGGAAACGTTCCAGGTCACCCCTCAGAGAACACCTACTGCCCAAACTGCAATGAACTCCTAGTAAAACGTTACAGCTTTGAGATTACCCGATGGAACATGACAAAAGACATGCGTTGCCCAGTTTGCGCGCATCATATTCCCATAAAGGGGGAACTGCACTCGAGAGGAGCTCCCTTCCCATACGCACTGTTTTAGTACGCCGCTTAGTATAAACTATGAATAGAGAAGAATGTGGAAGATTACAAGACCAGACGCCTTCGCCGTTCTCAATGACGAATTAGCGAAAAAGAGTTTAGCTCGCTACTTTGCCGTAATGCAAAACGAGAAAACAGCAAAATTCATGGTAGCCAAATTGCTCCCAACTGAATTTGAGAACAACGCCTCTTTAGAAACTCTTTGGAAAGAGCACAAGAAACGTACTGAAGAGTTCTGCAAGATTGAACACGAAATTAGCTCGGGTAAAGAAGTACTAGAGTTGCCTATGCCAACAGAATCGTATTTTGACTTAAAAATTGAAATCGCCAACCGAATTCTGCAATATTGCCATTTTTGTACTCGCAGATGTGGCATTAACAGATTGGCGGGCGAGCTAGGTTACTGTAAATGCGGAGATTCTATAAAGGTTTCAAGTATTTTTGCGCACTTAGGCGAAGAACCAGAGCTCGTGCCATCAGGAACAATATTCACCATGGGCTGCACCATACGGTGCAGTCACTGCCAAAACTGGACCATTTCCCAATGGATTGAGCCCGGAACCGAATGTAAACCCACAGACATTGCGAGAGAAGTTGAGGGTTTACGCTTGAATGGTTGCAGAAACGTGAATCTTGTAGGCGGCGAACCTACGCCGTGGCTTCAGCAGTGGCTGGAAACCTTCAAGCACGTTACCTTGAATGTGCCCGTTGTCTGGAACTCCAATTCTTACTACAGCCCAGAAACAGCCCATCTACTAGCTGGATTCGCTGATGTTTACTTGTTAGACTTCAAGTATGGACCAGCAGATTGTGCTGAAAGAATTTCTGATGCACCCGATTACTGGAAAGTCTGCACGCGCAATCATCTGGAAGCTAAGAAATATGGCGAACTGATAATACGAGTTCTAGTTCTGCCAAACCATTTGGAGTGCTGTACGAAACCGACGCTGAACTGGATAGCTGAAAACTTGGGATCTGAAACTAGAGTAAACCTCATGTTTCAGTATAGGCCGGAATGGCACGCGCCCAAAATCCCCGAGATGCGCAGACGCCTTACTAAACATGAGAAGGAAAACGCGGTTCAATTAGCAGAGAAAGCAGGACTAAGAAACTTTGTAACTTAGTCATGGATTGCCAGATTTTACAATTAAATCAATCAAGAATCACAACTGTATATGAAGGCGGAAGTAGCCCTCTGTCCGCACAGTGCAGGCTTTAACGCGTATGATGAGCAGGCAACACATCAGCAACAAAAAGGTTATTACACTCAAACTAACACAAACCGCACACAAAAGGAGAAACAAGCAATGCCTCTCATATTTATTATAGGAACCGCAGGTTCGGGCAAGTCCCTGCTCACAGCAGCCTTCAGTGATTGGCTAAAAATGTCAAAGCAAGATGTAGCCGTCGTGAACTTGGACCCCGGTGCGTTGAAACTTCCATATTCTCCTGATGTGGATGTTAGAAACTACGTGGATGTTGGCAATTTAATGGAAAAATACGGGTTAGGACCTAATGGAGCCTTAATATTGGCTGCGGATCTCATAGCCGACGAAATTGATAACCTTGCAAGAGATATAGACTCTACAAACGCAGATTTGGTCTTGGTAGATACGCCAGGGCAGATGGAGCTGTTCGCATTCAGAGCCAGCGGCCCTTACATAGTGAACGAGCTAACCCGAGAACCTAAAGCCATCGTTTATATGTTCGACGCCGTTTTCTCTATCAACCCTTTAAATTACGTTTCTAACATGTTTCTTTCAGCAGCTGTCTATAACCGATTCTTCCAACCGCAAATTTACTCGCTTTCAAAATGCGATTTGCTTCCAGAAAAAGAAATCAAAACAATCACTGACTGGGCAACTAACCCAAGAGCCTTGGAAGATTCGATCGAGCAGAAACTGAAAGGCACAAATCGTCTTTTCAGCAAAAACATGATGCAAGCGATCAATCAACTTGGCATTAAATCAATACTGATTCCAGTTTCCGCAAAAACAAACCAAGGGTTGATAAATCTCAACACAACTTTGGAGCGGATTCTAACGGGCGGAGAAAAATACACATACTAAACACTAATTCGCGCGATTACTCTACGTCTTCTCATCATTGCCAATAAGCACCCAACTCGCGGCGAAAGCCCCACGCTTCGCTCTTAACAGATCATCCGCGCCAGCGATTATTATCACATCATTGTCTTCAGGTTTGAGGTCTCGAAGAATAATCTTTGCAGCTTTCGGAAAATCTCTTTCTATGCTGTTGCTTATTGATTCGATTACCAAACGGGCATTCTTGAAAACTATAACAAGAGCGCGCCTCGCCCCACCCATTATCGCTGCGTCTCGTTGGTCTATACCCGATTTGACCTTGTGACCCTTGTTCTTGACTAAAAAAGCATAATTGTATTCCGAAATTGTTAACGCTGTTTTTTCGATTTCAACTCTTTTCGGGAAGGCTCCCTCAAAGTTTTTCCAGACATCTAAACCCTTATCTGTAAGACTGCAGCCCTCTTTTGAAGTTATAATCAAGCCAGCACTCTTAAAGCGTCCTATTATTGTGCGGATGGCACCTTCTCCAACGTTTAATTTCTCGGCCAACTTGTTACGTCCAATTGGCTTCTTAGCTACAAGCTCCAAGGCATAAAAGATGTGAAACATGGAAAACGTGGTAGATGGTCCTGGACCTTTCGGGCTAGCTAGGCTTTCAATAAAGCTTTTGAATTGGAAGGTCATAATTAGTGCCACACTCTCTATTTAAAGTGGCTAATTATTATAATTTTCCAAGAAATTTCAACTTATTAAAAGCGGTTCTATCCATAAAATAGGTTGTGTAGAACTGCGCGTTTTCGGTTTTTATGACTTTTTTCATAGGTTATTCTTATGGAGTTTCTCGGTGTTTAGTCTTGAAATGGCTTTTGCAGATGCAAATAGATGCGGAATAACTTGTTAATCTCCATCCGATAATTTAGAAAGGCTTTTAAGAAAAAGACGGATTTATTAGAGCCTTCATTACAAATTTAATTGGCGGTTCTTATGAGAAAAAGTGGAAAATACTTGTTCACTTCAGAATCAGTGGGCGAAGGACACCCTGACAAAGTCGCAGACCAAGTGTCAGACAGCGTTGTAGACGCCATCATAGCGAAAGACCCTGCAGCAAGAGTTGACTGCGAAACGCTAGTTATGCAGGGAAATGTTATAGTCACTGGACAAATCACCACCTCCTGTTACGTGCCAATACCTAAAATTGTTCGGAAAACGCTGAAGGAAATCGGATTTGACAACGCAAAAGACGGGCTGGATTGGGAAACCTGCGGCATTCTGGTTTCAATTGAAGAGCAGTCACCTGATATTGCGCAGGGAGTGAACGAAACCGAAGACCATGAGCAGGGCGCTGGTGACCAAGGAATGATGTTCGGCTACGCCACAAACGAAACAGAGGAGCTTATGCCTCTGCCGATAATGCTTTCGCATAAACTTGTTAAGAGGCTGGCTGAGTGCAGAAAAGAAGGAGTTTTACCGTATTTGAGACCGGACTGCAAGTCCCAAGTCACAGTGGAATATCATGATGGAAAACCAGTAAGAGTGCCCACCGTTGTAATCGCTGCACAACACACCGAGGAAGTTTATAGCGAGAAAATCCGAGAAGATATAATCAACCACGTAATTAAGAAAGTAATACCCGCCGACAAGTTAGACGCAGAAACTAAGTACATCATCAATGGAACTGGAAGGTTCGTGATTGGAGGAACATTAGCGGATTCAGGTCTAACGGGGAGAAAAATAATTGTTGACACTTATGGAGGAGTTGGAAGCCACGGCGGTGGATGCTTTTCAGGAAAGGACCCTTCAAAAGTTGATAGGTCAGGCTGTTACATGGCGAGGTACATCGCAAAAAATATTGTTGCCGCAGGGTTGGCGGATGAGTGCGAAGTTCAATTATCGTATGCTATTGGTGTAGCGGATCCAATTTCCGTGTTAGTGAATACCTTTGGCACGGGAAAGTTGCCCGATGAAGAGATTTTGGGATTAGTCAAGAAAAACTTTGACATGAGACCCAAAGCCATCATAGAAAATCTGCGACTTCTCAGACCAATATACAGGAAGGCAGCCGTGTTTGGGCATTTTGGAAGGGAAGACCCAGACTTTGCGTGGGAAAAAATCGACAAAGCAGAAGAACTGCGAAAAGCGCTGGAATAGTCAACAAATAATAACTCCCTTAGCGGTCCCTGCCTTGTCTGCCACCGTTCTTTTTGTTTTTAATAATTTAAGCAAAAACAAACCAACAGAATAGGGGAAATTGATTGCTAGAAATCTCTTTTCCAATGTTTTTTAGTTAAAAATGTACTAAAAGCTGATAAACCCGTTTTTTTCTCTACTTCTCATCATCGGAAGAAGGGATTTAAGAATAGGTTGCGGTATATTCGGTGCAATAAACTTTGAGCAGAAACACATTTTCTCATACGTTTACTGGGGCCTTCGCGCCCAAAACCACAGAGGCCACCAGTCCCATGGGTTACTTACATACGATGGGGAACAATTTTATGTTTACAAAAACCTCGGTTTAATCCCGAAATTACAGTCCGGCGCCATGCAAGAATGGTTCGGGCAACTACCAGGCTCAGTAGGGATAGGAAATGTTCGGTACACCACTTCAGGAAAATGCGATGACACTTCTTTGCTGAATGGCACTCAGCCGATCACAGCATCTATGAATGGATTGAACCTTGCGCTCTCGTTTAACGGAAACCTCGTTAACACACTCCAGCTTAGAAAGGAAACTGACCAGCAATTCTCTGACCTACCGTACACCTGCGATTCAGACTTAGTCTGTCGCAAATTACTACTTGAACTGAAAGATCGCAAAGATCTAGCATCTGCCGTCGGCGAGTGCATGAGAAAAATTGATGGCGCGTTTTCCGTGACTGGCATAACAGGAGACGGCAAGTTCTTCGCTTTCAAAGACCAACATGGCATAAAACCGCTTTGTGCGGGACACAGCCCAAAAGAAACAACTTACGCTTTTTCTTCAGAAACCGTGAGTTTGGAGATAAATGGTTTTTTGAGAGATTTTGAATTGGAACCGGGTGAACTGGTCACGGTTTCAAAAGACGGGTTTAAGCGCGAGCAGATTATTAAGAATCCGCGCAAGGCTTTTTGTGCTTTTGAGTATGCTTACTTTGCGAGACCTGACTCGCGTTTCGACGGCAAATACGTTTATGAAATTCGAGAAGAATTCGGAAGAAACATTGTACGTGAGTACCCTGAAATTGTCAAAGACGCTGATGTAGTACTTTCTGTGCCTGAAACGGGTGACGACCCTGCCATGGGCGTTCATGAAGAGTCTGGACTCAGGTGGGAACGAGCCTCTCGTAGGCACCGCTACGTGACGGAGAGAGCTTTCATACTGCTTAATAGGGAACGCTATTCGACGATAGACAGGAAAATAAACATTCTAGGCGCGAAAGTTAACGGAAAACGCCTAATAGTCACCGAAGACAGCATAGTCCGTGGAGACACCACAAAAATTACAATAGAAAAACTGCGCAGGTCAGGCGCCAAAAAAGTTTACATGTTTGTTACTTTCCCACGCATTATCGGACCCTGCTTCTACGGAATTGACATGGCAACATACGGGCAACTAATTGGTTCGAATCACAGCCCAGAGAAAATCTCGAAAATCATCGGCGCAGACGCCGTATGCTACCAGTCAATTGAAGGATTGGTGCGCGCCACTGACCAGACCCGTAACCAGTTATGTCTCGCGTGCATCACAGGTGAGTACCCCACGCCTTTAGCTCAGAAAATGGCGGACGAAATGAAAGAGAAGTTCCTTAAAGGATATCAGGAAAAGGGAAGAATATACGAAACATGTGACATCCTGCCTCAATCGTAGTGGTAAAGCAAATTAAGCGTTCCAGTTTATTCTAACTAACAAAAGGGTTCAATATGGAGAAAGTAGGCGTACTCGTCGTTTCGTACGGCGCAAGAGAAACAGCGATGGTGGAGGCTTTCGCAAGAAGCCCAAACCACAAAGTGGAACTCTACATCGCAGACAAACAACGCAACCCGTTCAACATTGAAAAGGCCTCTGAACACGTGGTTATACCTGACTTAAACACAGAAGAAATCTGCAAGTTCGCTCAAAACAACAAGGAGAAAATAGACTTTGCCATTGTTGGTGCAGAAAAACCCATAATCGGGGGCGTGCGCGACCTAGTGGAACAGCATACAGGTATACCTGTCATCTGCCCAAAGCAGCAATATGCCATTGAAGTCAGTAAAGTGCAGCAGCGCCTATTATTTCAGGAAATAGTGCCAGAGGCAAACCCGCGTTTCAAGATTTTCAACCCCGAAGACTACAAAGGGTCAGGCGAAGTCAAGAACGCGGTTTACGATTGGCTCGACCAGCTTGAGAACAAAGCCGTCGTTAAGCCCGACAAGCCGACAGCTGGAAAAGGGGTAGGCGTTTGGGGAGATCACTTCACTACGCGTGGACAACTTTTTGAACACTTTATGTCGAACTTTCATTACGGCACTGTTATAATAGAAGAGAAAATAGACGGTGAAGAATCCAGTTTCCAAGCTCTATGCGACGGTAACCACTTCATTCCCTTACCTGGCACGCGGGATTACAAACGCGCCTTCGACGGCGACAAAGGACCGAACACAGGTGGAATGGGCTCATACAAAGATGTGGGTGATGCGTTACCATTTTTGACCGCTACTGAACGAGAACACGAAGTCGTATTGGCCACAAAGATTTTTCAGAAATGGAAGGTAAAGATAGGAGATGACACGGCGCTTAGAGGTGTACCCCTTTACTTGGCTTTTATGCATACTGGCACTGGGATTAAAATCCTCGAAAACAATAGTCGCCCAGGCGACCCAGAAATCATCAACATACTCCCTATCATGAAGGATGACTTCGTGGATCTCTGTTTCAAAATTTTAGAAGGCAACTTGACACGCATTGAAACGAATAAGGTCGCAACGGTTTTAACCTACAAGGTTCCGCCGGACTATGGAGGCTACTCAGATGTTTTTCCAAGCCTTGTGGACAAAGCGGCTGTTGACACCGCAGTTGATCTGTCAAAGGCTTTTGCGTTAGCCAGCAAGTACGGTGAGAAAATCAGAATCTATCCAGGCGCTATGGAAGTCAAAGGTAGCCAATTTTACGCGTTGAAATCGCGAGCAGTAGGGGTGTTGGGCGTTGGCGAAAACATTGAGCAAGCGCGCCAAGTCTCTCTGGAAGGCGCCAGAGCGATTGAAGGCGGTGCTATGTGGAACAGGACAGACATAGCTTCCAACCAGCACATTGCACAGAGCGTGAGCCACATGGAACGGTTGAGGCGTGGTTCTTGAAACGCGTTTTCATATCCGACTGCGAGGGACCCATAAGCAAAAACGACAACGCCTTTGAAGTTACGGCGCGTTTTGTACCAAACGGCGACAGACTTTTCACGCTCATAAGCAAGTACGATGATGTGATGGCGGACATTTTAAAAAAGCCCGGCTACACGGCGGGAAGCACGCTGAAGCTGATTTTGCCTTTCCTTAAAGCATACGACGTTACGGACGCTCAGATGGAAGACTTCTCTGCTAAGAACCTAATCCTAATAGCACACAGCAAAGACACCCTGCAGCACGTGAAGACAGTGGCCAGCGCCTTCATTGTCAGCACAAGCTACGAGCATTACATAAAAGCCCTCTGCAAATCCATAGACTTTCCATACGAAAATACTTATTGCACAAAATTAAGTATCAATAAATACGCTGTTACCGAAAAAGAAAAGGCACGATTGAAAGAAATCGCAAAAGATATCGTGCAGATGCCTATGGTAACAATTCCTTCACAGGCAAAAGCCATTGAAGATTTTTCGGCTGCTGATCAAGAAACTATCAGGCGGCTTGACGCGATTTTCTGGAGCGAAATCAAAAGCATGAGTGTAGGCTGCTTTTTCTCTGAAGTGACGACTGTCGGTGGAAGCCAGAAAGCCGCCTCCATAACGGATGCCGTGGCAAAGTTGGATGTGTCGCTCGAAGATGTGATGTACGTGGGAGACAGCATAACCGATGTAGAAGCCTTCAAACTTGTTAGAGAGAAAGGAGGCCTAACAATTTCCTTCAACGGCAACAACTATGCTGTAAAGAACGCTGAAATCTCGGTTTTGTCAGAAAATAATCTAGTCACAGCGGTAATTGCAGATGTCTTTTGCAAAAAGGGAAAACAAGGTGCGTTAGATTTTGTGAAAAACTGGAACCTGCAATCTCTGGAAAGCAATAAAGTGGTAAATCTCTCACTTCTTGACCAACTTTTTTCGCTTCACCCTCAAACCTTGCCTAAGGTTCAAATAGTAACAGCAGAAAATATGGAAACGATAACTAGAAAAAGCAGCGAGTTTAGGAAGAAAGTTAGAGGGGAAGCCATTGGGAAACTCGGGTAAAATGACAACAAATGCAGAAATCGAAGACACTTATGCTGAAGCATTTGCCGGAATATTCTGTCGTGTCATTGTCACTGCTGATGATGTTCGCACATTGCGACGTGCTGCTGAAGGCGCAACGGCCACTCCCTCCGTGGTTATCGGCAGGGTGGAAGCCGGTGTCGAAAAATGGTTGAGTGAAAACGAAACGCCAGACAAACGCAAAGGCGCATTGCTGCAGTTCTGGGGAGAAATAAGCCCCAAAAAAACCTTCGCTGAGTCCCTCAACAAATTTGAAGCTGAGCTTTCTTACAGGATTCGCCAGGACATACTGGTTAAGCCGTTCACAGCGGTTTTTGACGCGTTGCCTAACGCTGAGGGAAAAATGGACGTAATGGAGCGTGTGGGTCACTGTGGCGACGGCTACGAGTGGGTTGAAAAGCAGCACGGCAGAGAAGTTATCGTTGTTCCCCTTATGGTTCCAGATTTCATAATTGAAAGGCACTTGGGTTATGCCCGCGGCGTTATGGGAGCAAACTTTTGGGTGATGTGCAAGACAAAAGAAACCGTAAAGACTGTAGGCGAAAAAGCCTTGGAAGCCATTCACCAGATAGAGGGTGTAGTCACCCCGTTTGACGTTTGCTCCGCGGGTTCAAAGCCCGAAACCCATTTTCCATCCATAGGACCCACCACAAACCATCCTTACTGCTCATCGATTAAACCAAAGTTAGGTAGCGCCTCTTTGCTTCCCGAGGGAGTACGTTACGTTCCAGAAATAGTAATAAATGGAGTTTCAATGGAAGTGGTTAAGGAAGCTGTGAAGGTGGGAATCAAGGCAGTTTTGAACGTTGATGGCGTGGTGCGAGTTTCTGCTGGAAACTACGGGGGCAAACTGGGCAAGTTTAAAATTCACTTACGCGAGTTTTTTCCATGAGCCGTTTTGACGTTGTAGGTTTCGGCGCGCTTAACGTTGACAAACTCTTTAGAGTAAACAAGCTTGCAAAGGCAGAAGAGGAAAGCTTCATAGAGGACTATGCGGAAACTTGCGGAGGCTCAGCTGCAAATACCGCGGTTGGACTCGCAAGGCTCGGTTGCAAAGTGGGCTACATCGGCAAGGTGGGCTGTGACAGAGAAGGTGACATCCTAATACAAGACTTCTGTAATGAAAACGTAAATACCCATGGTATAGTACGTGCGGAACAGGGCAAAAGCGGCTCAGTCTTGGGCTTCGTGGACAAAAAAGGCGCGCGAGCACTGTACATCAACTCGGGAGTCAATGACACCATAAATCTCGGCGAAGTTAAGAGTAGATATGCTTCGCAAGCGCATTTTCTGCATTTAACCTCGTTCGTTGGAGACGAATCGTTTCAAACGCAGAAAAAGCTCTTGGACGTCATCACTGATACCGTCAAAGTTAGCTTCGACCCTGGCGCGTTGTACGCGAGAAGAGGCTTCGCAAGCCTAGAGCCTATCCTCAAAAAAACGTCCGTTTTGATGCCTAACGTCATCGAACTTACGCGTTTAACAGGCGAGATTAACTATCACAAAGGCGCTGACTTCATGATTAGCAAAGGCATCGAGATTGTTGCTGTCAAGCTTGGTGGTGACGGATGTTACGTCACGAATGGCCACGAACGACATTCGATAGAACCCTTCAAAGTGAACGTTGTAGACACAACTGGCGCAGGCGATGCTTTTTGCGCGGGTTTCCTCTACGGCTTAGTTAACGGCAAAAGCTTGTTCGAGTGCGGTAAGCTGGGAAATTTTTTGGGTTCGCAATGCGTTATGAAAATGGGCGCTAGAACGGGTCTTCCGTTCGCCAAAGACTTAGAACTTCTTGGTTAAGTAGTCAATCAGGCTTTCAAAAACAAGTTTTCCGTCACCGTACTGCGCCATCTGCTTTTGTCGCGTCCAGTCAGGCTGCTGCCACCAGTACATTGCGCGTTCAGGATGCGGCATCAAACCAAAAATGTTACCTTCCCTGTTGCATATGCCAGCGATGTCGTGGAAAGCGCCGTTAGGGTTAGTTGGATATTTACCGTCTGCGACCTTGCCGTTTTCTTGGCAGTACCGGAAAACCATCATGTCGTTGTCAAGTAGTTTTTGGAGCATTTGCGTTTCTTTTTCTACTGGAAACAGGAACCTGCCTTCGCCGTGTGCAATGGGAATTCTCAGAACTTTTCCTGCTGGGATTTTGCTTGTGAAGGCGCATTTGCCTTTGTTGTCGTTTCTGAGGTAAATCCATTGACACTTGAAGCCTTGGGGCACATTGGTTGTTAGCGTGGCTTCAGGGTAAGCGCTGATGCCTTCAAAGCCTGGAAGCAACCCGTACTCGACGAGGATTTGGAAGCCGTTGCATATTCCCAAGATCGGTCTGCCCTCTTCGACGAAGGACTCAATTTCTTTGCCCAGCTTGACACTAAGGGACCTAGCAAATATTACTCCTGAGCGGACGTAGTCTCCGAAGGAGAAGCCACCTGGAAAAACCAGCACGTTATAATCCAGCAGATTCCCTTGTTTGATTAATTCGTTGACGTGAAGCACTTTTGCCTGTGCGCCGAGTTCTTGGAATGCACGTTGTGTTTCTGCGTCGCAGTTGGTTCCACCGACTCGCATAACGCAGACTTTGATTTCTTCTCGTTTCATTCGGCTAGTGCCTCCATGCTAAGCGTCTTCTTCCAGCTACGCCGAAGTTCAGCGAGATCAGCGTCAACCACAACTTTATCATCTAAGCCTCGAACCAATAGTTTCTCGCCTTTGGTTACCTTGCCTATCAGCGCGCAGGCTTTGTTCTTCATAAAATTCTCGAACGTAGAGCGATCTTGTTCTGCTACTTCTATGAGGAAGCGGCTGTTAGACTCGGAAAATAGCAAAAAGTCATTACGCGTAACCAATTTGTTTGGCACAGACCTCAAATTCAGCTCCAAGCCATAGCCGCCTGCAAAAGCCATCTCTGAGGCAGCCACCGCTAACCCGCCTTCTGAAAGGTCATGGCATGCTCTTATGACGCCTTCGCCCATGGCCTTGGTGAGATCGTAGTAGGTTTTTCTTGCTTTGGTTGCGTGCAGTTTGGGTACTGATTTGCCGAGGAAGCCTTTTACCCTGTAGTATTCTGAACCTCCCAGTTCAGGATAAGTGTCACCTAAGATGTAAAGCAGGTCACTGGGCGCCTTCAAATCCATTGAAATTGTTGAGCGTACGTCGGGTACAATTCCCACCGCTGTAATAAGCAGCGTAGGCGTTATAGGTCCTAAAGGTGACTCATTGTAGAGGCTGTCTTTGCCTGAAATAAAAGGGGTCCTAAACGCCTTAGCAACATCATAACATGCTTCGCAAGCCCTTACAAGTGAGCCTAATCGCTCTGGCTTTTCAGGATTACCCCACGAGAAATTATCCAGTAAAGCGATTCTCTGTCCGCCCACGGCAAGATTGTTCCGTACAGCCTCATCGATAGCTGAAGCTGCCATCCAGTAAGCGTCAATTTTTCCGTAATTCGGGTTCATACCGCAAGAGATGGCTAAGCCTTTCCATGAAATATCCAGCGGTTTTAGCACAGCTGCATCGTTGGGTCCGGCGTAATTGCCTTGAAGAGGCTTAAGCGCTGTGTTGCCTTTAACTTCATGGTCATATGTGCGCACCACGCTCTCCTTGCTGGCGATGTTCGGTGCAGATAGCAACTGCATAAGTATTTCAGTGAGGTTTTGTGGCTGTGCAAACTCTGGTTCAGTCAGCCTTGGGGTTTCTATGACTGCGCTTTTCGTGCTTTCGCAAGTGCTAAACAAGAACGCCATATCCAAGTCTGCAACTGTTACATCCAAATACTTCACGAGCAATCGGCGTTCAGTAGTCAATTTTCCAATCGCGGTCGCTTCAACATCTTCTTGCTCAAAAATCGCTATGACCGAATCCAAATTCTCTGGTGGAACCAGCAAAAGCATTCTCTCTTGGGATTCTGAAATATAAATTTCCCAAGGAGCCAACCCCTCATACTTCAAAGGCACCTTGTCAAGCGCTACTGTCACGCCACAACCGAATTTTTCGGCGGTTTCACCCACAGCAGATGACAATCCTCCACCACCCAAATCAGTTATCGCCGAAGCAAGTTCACGCTCACGAACTTCAATTATGCCTCGTTTTAGTTTTTCCTCTTCAATTGGATCTGCAATTTGCACAGCAGGTCTGGATACTTCTTCTGATTCTTCTGTCAGCTCTGCCGAAGCGAAGGTTACGCCGTGGATGCCGTCACGTCCCGTTTTTCCGCCCGCCAGCAGGATTACATGGTTTTGTTTGGCGTTTCTCCGGAACTTTTTGAGAGGCAAGAGTCCTATGCATCCACAGTAGACTGTGACATTTCCCGTGTAGCTTTTGTCGAAGTATATGGCTCCGTTTACAGTGGGGATGCCCATGTTGTTTCCGTAGGCGCTTATACCCGCGGTGACGCCCATATACACATATTTTGGATGTTTAATGCCTGCTGGGAGATTTTTGTAATCGTAATCTAAGGGTCCGAAGCCTAACACGTCGGTGCATGCAATTGGGTCTGCCCAGACGCCAAGTATGTCGCGGATTACGCCACCTACCCCAGTGGCTGCGCCACCAAATGGCTCTACCGCGGAGGGGTGGTTGTGGGTTTCCACTTTTGCGGCTATCCCATAGCCTTTGTCGAATTTGACGATGCCGGCGTTGTCTTCGAAGACGCTGAAGCACCAAGGCGCGTTGATTTCTCTAGAGGCTTTTGCGATGTAAGTTTTGAAGAGGCTGCTTATTTCTTTGTCACCGATGCGTATTTTGCCTTTGAACGTTTTGTGGCAACAGTGCTCGCTCCATGTTTGACTTATGGTTTGAAGTTCCACGTCGGTGGCGTTTCTGCCCTCGCTCTTAAAATAAGCTTTGACGACCTGCATCTCCTTCACGCTTAAGCCTAAGTCCAGTTTGTGGCATACCTCCGAAAGCTGCGCTTCTGAAGCTTCAGATAGGGCTATTTCGCACATTTTGAAAGCGTTTTTTCCACGGACGTAGACACCAGTTTTCATTTTGGCTCCTCAATGGCAATTATATAGTTATCCTTGGTTGGGTTTGCCAGAAGCCTTTTGCACATGTCTTCGGCTTTGACCTTGGCTTCGCTCGGAGTTTCAGCTTCAAGAAGAATTGTGTATACTTTGCTTACGTTTGTTGCTTCAACCGCGTACCCGAGATCTCTCAGTAACCGTGCAACCGTTTCACCTTCAGGGTCGCTGTGACCTGCTTTAAGGCTAACTTCGATTTTCGCGCGGTATTTCATGGGCTAAAATGTTCAGGATACTGATTTAAACGCTTTCATCACCAAACTGTACAAAGCACTATGCCAAAACCAGTTCCTTTTTTTCGTGTTGGATCACAATTTTCTGTTTACCTATCACTTTTCCTATTTGCTCTGGTTGAGCATCAGCCTTTTCTAGGGCGCTTAATGCTTTGTCTGTATCTGTTTTGTCTGTGATTATGGCAAAGCCCCATCCCATGTTAAAAGTCCGAAACATCTCCTCATCCGTGACCGTATAGCCCAACTTCATAGCAGTTTTTTGTATCAATTCGAATATGGGTTGCGGCTTGAAATTGTTAAATTCGAAGCCTATTCCCGGCGAGAAGTGCGTTAGATTGTTGAATTTCAAGTAAGCGTCGCCCGTAACGTGCACAGCTGCTTTAATCTTTACTGTTTGTGCTGTTTCGAGGAGCGGTTTCACGTAGATTTCAGTGGGTTCCAGAACTTCAATCGCTATTTCCCTGCTGAACCCGTCTGGAACAGCGTCTGGCTCAAACTTTCCGCCCCATTGGCTGAAAAGAATTTTCCTTACGAAGCTTATCCCGTTGCTGTGAAGTCCGCTGCTGCGCAAGCCTATTATTGGGTCACCGGGTTTGATGTTTTCTCCAGTAATCACATCTTGCCTTGCGACTTGACCTACTGCCGCCACTATCATATCGAAGCCTGCGCCTTCCGCTGTGCCCTTTATAATTTCCGCTACGTCACCTATCTCTCCGCCCGTTACAGGGCATTCTGATTCCGCTGCGCCTTTTGCTATGCCTTCCAGCCACTCTTTCACCAGTTGCGGGTCGCTGGCTTGCGCATGAATGTTATCGGCGATAGCTAGCGGCTTGGCGCCTGAGCGTATGACGTCGTTGACTGCCATGGCAACCGCGTCAACACCTATGGTATCATATTTGCCTACTAATTGTGCCACAAGGACTTTGGTGCCCACGCCTTCGATGACAAGGTCCAAGTAGTCGTTCTGGCTGATGGGGAAGATGTTTCCGTAAGGCAAACACATTACAGAGCCATAACTGCTGTAGTTGTAAGTGCCCTCCAGTGTCTTCAGATGTTTTTTTGATTCGTGACGTTGTTTGCGGTTTACGCCTGCGTCGGTGTAGGTGAAGTTTTTAGGCATACGCTGTACTCCTTTTCGGTATTCTTTTCTGGTTGGTAGGAGATAACGATTGTGCTATAAGTTGCGCTCTTAGCAACAAAAAGGCAAATAAAGATATCTTTGTTACCGAGCTTTTCTTCTACTGCTGCTGTAAAATAGCAGACTTAGAAGCACTTAAAACTTTACTGAAGGATCAATATGGTCAAGATCAAACAGCAAACAATATTGACCGTAAACTTAAAGAATCAAGCCTTAATCAACCAAATACAAGCGGTCGTAGTCTAGTTTGGCTAGGACATCAGCCTCCCACGCTGACGACCCGGGTTCAAATCCCGGCGACCGCACCAAAGAGTGCGCATACAAGACTTTTTCCCCTAAATAAAATATTTAATAGATGTGTTGCTGGTGAAGCACAAGTTTTTGGTCTAATCTCTAAAAAGCATGTTCAGAGCAGATAGTCTCAGTAGAGTCTAGCCCAGTCATCAACTATATGTATCATCTCGGTGAACTCATATTTAGTGAGCCACTCTCGGAACGCAATGTTATTTACTGCATATCTGCAGACTTGTTTCGCGTTTTCTGAATCATGCACCAGTAGCAACAAGCCCATTAGGTTGTGTCTGCTCAAATACGTTGCAGTCTTCAAAAGGGCGTCAGTCTTATGGTCAGTCAATATCTCCGCGCTGAGTTCCACAACTACTGGCTTCTTCAAGACGCCGATGAAATCTCTTGTCAGCAAGTCTACCCAGTAATTTGTCAAGTAATCCCTTGAGGACAATGGAACATGGAAGTAATCCACTAATTCGGCTATGCGCTCAAAATCTATTCCGAATCGTTCTTTGGCAAGCATTGGATCAGGAAACATCTCAACCGCGAAAGTGCCTTTGACCATGCGCTTCGCTTCTCTTAGAAAATCAGTTACGGCTTGTGCTCGCCACTCTGTCCAGTTTAGTCCGCTTTGACGCCAGAGTTCCACGCATCTGGGGCAAACACAGAATTCTCCCTCTGGAAAATGATAAAGGTTCAAAGTCACCCCTTCAACCTTCTCTCTACCCAATTCTTCAACGTAATTCAAGACTTTGGCCTGATACTTTGGGTTCGTAGGGCAAACAAAATCAAAGGGAACATTAATCTTCCTATTCTTCCTCAAAGCCAAGCCATTCTTTGAAACAGCCACTATGCTTGAATCTTCTCTTATGGCTTTAGCGTCGCAGAAACACGTAACGTCGTTCTGCATTTCTCTTGCAGCTGGAAAAACTGATCCGTCTGCACGTTTCGAATAATACACGTGCAGGTCGAACCCTTCAACTTTTTCAGGAGTGTACGTCACCAATCCTATTTTCATGTCTGCCAACTCAGCGCGCAACAGATATATTCAAGCGGCTTATTTAATTGTTGACTCGCCATGGGAAAACGCAACTCGATTATTCTAATTGATTACGCTAAATGTTCTCCCTGTTCTGACTTTATCTGCGTTGGTGTTTGCCCATTCGGCGTCTTGGATATAGGCACAAATCGAAAACCTCAAATCGTTGAAATTGTTTCGTGCAGTCGATGTGGTGTCTGCGCAAACTTGTGCCCCGCAAAAGCGATTAATATAAATTAAGATGAACCCAAAAGAGACAAATAATAGGTGGATGAGTTTACGAAGCAAATTGACCTCATAAGCAATTTTGGAAAGCTCGTTTTAAAAGACAACGTGCTAGCTGTACTTTCTGACATTGACTTGAGCACAGTCAGCTCAGCGATTTACAATGGCGGCTTCAAAAAGGTAAAAGCCATACTTAACGTACAAGCTCCCGAGGAACTAAGCGACCGACAACTACACGCAAATCCCCAAAAATTCATCATTAACTCCGCAAAAAAACTTGGCCTCTCAGAAGACTTCGTTGGAATGGTTACTGCAGCGGCAGTGGATAAGTTCGCTTTGGTTTCAAAAGCAGACGGCGACCTTACCGTAACCGTTACTGCCACCGCAGTGGACCCTGAGGGCAACACTTGTTCTCATGCCGAAACCGCGGGCGAAACGATAACAGTTGAGGAAATGATGGGAACAATAAACATCATGGTAATCATAGATGGAAACCCAACCAAAAGCTGCTTAGTCAGCACTGTACTCACCGCAACCGAGGCAAAAACAGCTGCACTGTGGGAACTGGACATCAGAAGCAGGTACTCTGGCGACGTAGCCACAGGAACAATAACCGACGCCATCGTCGTGGCGAAAACAAACCGTGGCGCACCAATAGTTTATGGAGGTCCAGCCTCAAAACTTGGACAGCTAGTTGGGCACTGCACAAGAAAAGCCGTGAAAGAAGCTGTGATGAAAGCCAACACGTACTTGTGATAATGGTGAAAAACGCCTTTCTAATGGAGAAAACTGAAAACCTTAAATAACTTGCAAATTATTCCGTGTACAAAAGTCATAATATAATGGTGAACAACTTGAAATTTGCAACATTTCTTTATCAACCTGAACCCGCTGAAGGCTTTGACATAAACTTCTACCGGATCAAACCAGAATCCGGAACTGTGGGAACACCTAACCCAAAAATGTACGCCAACATAGCTGTTTTCGGAGACAACACAATGGCGCAGAAACATCCGGAATGGATATCAGTTTCTAAGGACGGCCCAGCATTTCGCAGGCTAACAGCCCCAAAAGTTAACGGAGTAAACCCTGGAAACAAAAAATACAATCTCAGATGGGACGTTATGTGCATGACAAACCCTGAAGTCAGGCAGTACAATCTCAAATTAATAGAGGACTGCGCTCGTCAGACTCCCGGAATAAGCATAAGCAGCCAACACTTCGCTGACCACGGCTTCTGCGTCTGTCCTCGCTGCGTGGAACTCTGGCGTCAAAGCGGACTGAATTGGTACGACTGGCGAGCCCAAACAGTAACAGAATTCTTGAAAGAAGTGAAAAACCGTATTGGAAGCAAGCCTTTATACGTAAACTTGCTCCCTGACCCAGTGCTTGGGAGAGAACGATTTGGTTACGACTTCGATGCTTTAGCCGAGTATGCCGATGCTTTTGTGATTCCAATGTTTTCAAAGGCTTATCCTTCTCCTTGGTACTGGGAGATGTTGGCGAGAGCATTCAGAAGCAAATTGAAAAAACCTGTGTTCACTAACCTTTACGTCCGCGGACCAAATGATGACCCAAACCAAGTTCCAACCCCCGATCAGCTGCTGACTGTTGCAGTGCGCATTGCCCGAACAGGAGTTAACGGAATAATCTTCTTAGCTGAGAACGCACAGAGAATTAGAGACTTTCAGAAAGCTGCTGTGCAAAGCAAGGACGTCCTGACAGAACTAGAAGGCTATGGCGGTGACGAAGTTCTGAACTTAGTTAACAACTGGCGCTCACTTTTCTAACAGACACAATTTCTTTTCACCGGTTAAGTAAACCGAGGCGTAAGTTGCTCCTGTTTTCTATTTTTTCTAGCGGTCCATGCAGTTTACGCTCTGCCTTTCATAAAGCCTTAAGTGCGAGTTGATTGACAGTGCGGGATTTGATTATACTGCTCTCTGGATGCTTTGCTTCCTTAAGCTTTTAAAATTCGCAAAATTTACGTTTCTTTCTCAATAATAGCATTAGTTGCTCTTTCTGTGTTCTGTGTTCGAACCTTTCTTTTTCTTACAAACGCGAGGAAAGCTAAAAGCGCAACTATAATACTAAGCGAGACGGTAAGTGAAGCCTTTGTCATTCCTAAAGGTGACAATCCTAGAAAAAGACCTACTAATCCAACTATGCTGTAACTTAATGCCACTGACAACACGGCTTTTTCAACTATGTCCAGTTTTCCTTCTCGGAATAAAAAGCTAACAAGACAGTACCCAGGTACAGTCGAAACGAAAATAAATCCAAATATGTAACTCAAAAAGGCAAATGGAGAATCGTTAGGGATAAAATAAGCAAATACAATAGTTAAAGCTGTGTAAAGAGCGATCGTTCCAAGCCAAATGGTGGGGTTCACCTTTTTATCCTTCAGTCAATTCAAACAAGTTCGTACAAAAAAAATAAAAGGATGGATTTTAGAGGAAAATTTTGTAGATAGGATGTTGTTCGTTAAGTGGCCTGATGTCTAGATCTCCCATTGCAGATGCAACATATGCGTCGACTATTGCTATTGCGGGGAATACATAGTCCGCTTGTTCAGCTGGTCCAAACATTAGCCAATTAGCGCCCACTGTCTGCATTATAGCGTTGGTTGCGGTTCTGGTTCCTAATCTGAATTGCTTGTCGAAGTGAGCTTTGACCCATCCCATGGTGGTGACAACGTTTCCTGTTCCCAATCCTGTGGGATGACCGAATTTTTCTTTGATTTCCGGTATTGCTCTTACTGCTGTGCCCATTGTTGGCTCGAATGCTGGAATAGCTGTATCTATTAACGGCTTTGTGATTCCACCTTTATCAGCTAGCGCTAAAGCTTCGTCTAAAACCTGCATCTTTCCTTCCAAGCTATTGTCGCTCGGGTTGTCAGCGAGTACTATTGACATTTTAATTCCGCTTTCCTTCAGTTTCTCAAGTTCAGCGTCTCTAACGCCTTTATAGATTGAATTGTACAAGCATCTATCTTGAAGCCCCATGTTCTTGACTAATTCTGCCGCTGCCATGCGGGTTCTTGGGCTCATCGCATCCAACATTAGTGGTGATTCGCTATGTTTAGCCACGAAATCAATGTATTTTCCGAAAGCTGTTTCTGTAGTTCCAACTATGTCAAAAGCAAACGGGACACCAGTTAAATCGCTCAAGGTGTCCATTTTATTAATTAGGTTTTCAGCTTGTTTAGGGTCAAATATTCCTTGGTTTGCGTCCTCGACCATTTTTTGACCTAGCCAAAAAATTGAGCCGATTAAAACAGTGGGTAACTCTCCAGGCTGACCGCCTATTTTCACTTTTCCTACTTCGTAGATTTTTTGTGGAGTGTTGAATTTGCGCATGTTGCCTCATCTGAATTGTACTTTTACTTTCCAGCAACTGCTTTCTTGGCGATTTCTACGCCTTCTTCTTTGTTCTTGCCGAAGATTGCTCCGATTGCTTCTGCGTCTTCTTTCTTGACTGCTGCTCCGCCCATGATTACTATTAATTTGTCCTTGAGACCACTTGCTTTCAATGCTTCATCTAGTTTTGCAATGTTGTTCTTTGCGGGCACCGTGTTAACTGAAACTGCTAGTATGTTCGCATTGGATTCTTTTATTTTATCCACGAAAACTTGCGGAGCAACGCTTTTCCCTGCGTCAACGGTCTTGAATCCAGCTCTTTTTAGTGCTTTCCTAACCGCTTCTTTTGCCGTGTCGTGTCTGGAGGCTCTTTCTCCATCATAGATTTAAGCCATGACATTTAACATTACTTCCCTTTAGTTTTTTATACCCTCGATTTTTATATTCGAATTCAATATTTAAACTTTAACTCCACTAGTAGACTATTCATTCAATAGGTAAAAATGAATGCTTGGGAAGACAAAAATGTTCAAAGCACCAAATAAATACTTCCTGCTTTTCCTTGTTTTGGCATTTTCCTTTGCATATCGTGTTTTGTTGTTGCACTGGGAAACTTACCCGCCGGGAGCCGATATCGGTCTACACGAGAGCGTAATCAATTCAATCACTTTGTCGGGGAACACAAATTTCCTGTGGAACAACTACCACATGGGTGGAGGCCTTTCTCTAACTTTTCCAGGATACCACATATTCGTTTCATACATAATGTTGATGACTAGACTACCTGATTATTTGGCTCACTCCATGGTTGCTGCATTTTTTTCTTCATTTATCGTTTTATGCGCGTTCTTAATAGGGCGACGCGTTTGGGGAGAATCAACTGCCTTTATAGTTGCGCTTTTGGTGGCGATTTCGCGGTTTGATGTAGAGATGCTACTGTGGGGGGGCTTCCCAAACGCAGTAACTTTACTACTGATTCCCGTGGTTTTTTACCTTTACTCGGAAAGAGAAAGATTTTCGAGAGTTCCTTTTTTTGTAGCGACAACATTCTTGTCTGGAGCCATATTCCTAACTCACTCCCTCAGCGCAATTATGTTTGTATGCATAGTATTTTTCACTGTAATTATAGCAATTATTGTTTCCAAAAGACTCGGCGTATCCAAAAAGAATAGTCTCACTTGGCTTTTTCCAATTCTGCTGGGAGCATTACTAGTTTCTCCATTTTTAGTAGAAGCTGTGCCTGTATATTTAGTGGCTGGCGATGTATTGGATATTCGGTTGGCACTTCTTTCAACGAGAGTGTTGCCTCTTGATTGGGTAATACCTCTTTTTGCTAGTGTAGTTTTCTTCTTTCTATTCACTAAAAAGTATCGTGGAAAATTTTTAACGGTTCCGACTTTGCTTTTCACATTATGGATTTTTATACCTATGCTATTTACTCAGGCGTACTTAGTGGGGATTTACACCGATTATAATCGATTCTTATACTTTATCATCTTGCCTCTTATACTTCTAATCGCGCTTGGGATCAACCACGGAGCAGGTTTCTTCGCGCGCATAATAGATACATACCTGTCCTTGCCAAAGAAAAATTCTCAAAACAAGAAAGAGACAAGAAAAATGCATAGACTTTTATTTCACGTTTCTCGCAAACGCATCTACGCAGGATTTGCCACAGGCTTCTTGATTTTTTCTTTCTTGGCAGTGCCAATCTTCTTGACTCCATTTCGAGGTGTAGAAATACAAAGTTTTTACCAAACGATGAACGACTCTGGATACGAGGTAATCCAATGGGCTCGCCAGAACACTCCAGTTAGCTCAGTTTTTGTTTCCGACGCTTATTACGGATGGTGGTTCTCAGGTTTCGCACAGCGTCCAACATTAAGCGCTGTTGACCCACAATATTTGGCGCTCGCCCGCGAGTTTGAACCTGCAAAGGTTGCCAAGACCTTGCTTGACACTAACTACTTGATAGATAACGGTTTGGTTCAAGTACGAGAGGACGGCGGCTATCTTGGCAGGCATAACCCTGTGATTCTAGCTCGGCTTAACTGGACATACTTCCCCTATGCGTTTCTTAACTTCAACAATAGTAAAACTAGAATCCAATACCGGATGGGCGATAACCCAGACTTTCTATATTTAGATCAGCTTCCTGTGAAAGAAATGCGAATGGAAAACGACACCGAACATGCCACCATCGTTGTTGAGAAAGGCAACGGCTTCTTCAACTACACTCAGTTAACAACAGTTTACAAGTGGGTGCGGTTTGTTAACATGTCTATAACCGTAGAAAGTGCCGTCGAAGGCGTCTCTCTGGATTGGATTCAGTTCTTTGTGAACAGCAAAGGCAAAGTTATACAACAAATACAAAACAAAACAGTTGGCTTATTGGATGAAGGCGTGAAAGCATTTGCTCAATTAATTTTCGACAAGGAGCAACCAAAAGTGGAAATTGTTAATGCCGAGCACCCTTGCATATTGGAATTGGCTTACAATTTGAAGGGCGAATCCAAAAGTGAAATCCAGATTTCAGCAAGCGCTTATTCAGTTACAGATGATCAAAATATTTACCAAGACTTCGAAAAAACATCAGACTACTTCAATAAAATCATCACAGAAAACCTCGTTTCGTCACACGAACAAATATCTGATCTACCCCTCGACGTCTTCAACTATCAGAAAGCCATAACCGACCTCGACGTCTTCAACTATCAGAAAGCTATAAACGACTGGAATATCTCGTACATTGCTTGTCGTGATTTTGAAATTTTACCGAAATTCGTAAATGATCCTGCTTTTGGTTTGGTGTTTATTAATGATGAAGTAGCCGTATTCTTGGTGAAAAAAGGCTTCGACTAGGTGGGAAACGGCATAACCGCGATGACACTTACTATTGAGCAGAAAAAAATTGCCGAGCTTACGTTCGCAGTAGTCTTTTCAGCCGTGATATTGGTACTCTTCTATTCCATAACGTCAATGAACGGTCTGGTCATGGGAAACGACCCTGCCGTTCATATGGAAAAAGCTCATATTTTTCTGCAGACTGGAAAAATACCTTTGGAAAACTTGGGTTGGACTCCTCCCCTTTTCCAGATCGTACTTGCAGTGCTTATCTCATTCACAGGCGCAACCAGTGTTGCCCAGCTAATTTTTCTGGAGAAGGCTTTAGCGGTGCTTATTGATTGGTTGCTGTTTTTCTCGGTTTATCTGATCGGCTCCAAGTTTTTCGGCAAGAGAATTGGAGGTATCGCAGCTGTTTTGCTGCTTTTCTGTGTTCCGATGTTCGAACTCAACTTGTGGGGCGGCTACACCACCGTCCTCGGCTTAGCATTCATGTTTTTGCTGTTCCTGTATCTACCTCTAGCAATGAAGAGCTTTGAGTACATCATAATTGCCTTCTTTGCGGCGTTTTCATTAGTTTTGTCACATCAGCTGACCGCGTTTATAACCGTGTTGATCCTTCCGCCGGTCATACTTTTCATGCTCATAAAGTCTAGAGGCAGGCATCTCAAGGCACTTATCGCGGTGATTCTAGGCGGTGGAATAGCATTTTTCCTCTATTATTTCCAAGCGATGTTTCCCTACCTCGGTGTTCTTATCGAGCATGTTTTCTTCATGCAAAAAACAACGATGTATCAGATTCCAGGCACCACTCTCAGCGCTTTTATGGTTAACTTTGGTTTCGTTTTCATAATTTCTCTCGTCGGCATTTTCATTGCCTTCTTTAACTGTAGAGCGAAAAATGAGCCTCTCTTTTTCCTAATACTCTTTATGAGTTTCCTTGTCCCGTTCGTTCTCGCAGAATCCTACTTGTTTGGTCTGTATCTGCCTTTTCAATGGTTCATCTACTATTTGATGCCCCCAATGGCTGTTCTCGCGGCTCTTTCAATAAGCTTCGCTGTTGATAAAGTTACAGTCTTTTATCTCACATATGGAAAAACATGGAAAAAGCTTCGGTTGAGAGCGGTCGCTCTTTCTCTGGTTGCTCTGGCTTTTTTGTTACTTGTGTTTCGCTTTGGAACTGTCTACGGTAAAATCATGGAGGGAAGCGTGTACTATTCAACATCCGACATAAAAGCATACGATGCGGGTGTTTGGCTTAAAAGCAACTTTCCTGATAACACGACAGTGGTTGTGACGGAAGTTCCAGGTTTCTGGTTCAGGCTGTTCTCAGGCAAGACAGTGATCGCGGAAACTGACCCTATAGTTGAACGAAACCTGATTTCCGCAGCTGTTCTGGATTTAGCCTACGAACTGGAACATCCGCAAACCCTAATCAGGGCGTATGATATGACGAAAGGCGATATCTCTGACGAAAACTACGTTTCCATAAACGATCTTTGGTACAAGGTTTCCTATACTGCGGGAGACGGCAACTCCATCTCGTATAATGCAGATGGTGTTGACAAAAGAGAATTAAAACTATCAAGTTTTAACAGAGAGACAATCTTCGAAGATGAAAGTTTTCCCAAGAAGCTGATTATCCGCTACTTCAACGATGAGGTAAGTGTTACGCAGACCATTGTCGTTCAGAACGACATGTATCCAGTAAACGTTACTTGGACGGTGTCCCCTGTCAAAGGCGAGGTCAGCAACATCGCTTTTTACGTCACTAACTTCTTTGACCTGCGTTTCTCGTTCACAGAAGCCTACATTCCCGGCGTGCTGGACTGGCAGAATCCTTGGGAAAATCCTTCAGACTCCAAAGGAGAAGAGTGGGCGGTTGTCAACTTCTCCCAGTCAAGCTTAGCCGAAGATTACCTCGGCTTTTACGATACCACAGAAGAGGTTGTTTTCGCACTGAAATTCGAAGAACTGCCAGATTGGGGCAACGTAGGTGCTTTGGGAAGTATGCAGATAGACGCGGTTCGATTCCAATACAACTACGAAAAGATCAACATCAACCAAACGGCTTCTTTCACGTATCAAGTTCTCACCTTTTGGAAAACCAATTTTCCGCAGATGCAAACCCTCAACGACCTGAAGAGCATGTTTGATTTCAAATCCGCAACAATTTTTGAAGTGAAATCAAGAGACTACCATGACTACATAAAAGAAAACAACATAGGTTTTATCGTATACGACAAAAACCAGCTTGACACCAAACTTATCCCAGCAAGAATCTTAGAACTTGTCTACTCTAATGACCGATACGTGATTTTCAAAATTAAAAACTAAACCTAAAATCCATTTTAGGGAAAACACGCTGTTGTCTATCAGCTCAATACGATAAGAGTTTATGTAGTCTGCCTTTTCCTAAATAATGAAGATTGCAGATTGCCTTATTGTTCTCGGAGTACTTTTGGTATGTAGGCGCATGCGGGGTCGCTTTCAAAAAGGTCTCCCGTGTAATACTCAGCGCGCGTCCTGCATCCACCGCATA
>WOR8_10001242_pt1 | contig 25926 bp, 19 predicted proteins | sample DeeMarSeWOR38_10_FD_19890 | JGI IMG/M metagenome (IMG submission 19890) | reverse complement strand
ATTCGGCAAAACCGCCCCAACCACACATGCACAAGTCACCGAATACCTCATCACCCGGCTGAAACTGCTTCACGTTTTTGCCAACCGCTTCAGCTCGCCCTGCTATGTCCGCGCCCGGTATGCGGTATTTTGGTTTAAAAAGTCCCCACATGCGGACGAAGACGGGCTTACCTCTTAACATATCCCAATCCCATGAGTTTATTGAAGCCGCATGAACTTCAACCAGTACTTCATTGGCCCCGGGAATTGGTTTGTCTACCTCGTTTAATTCAAGAACATCAGGGGTTCCGTATTTTGTGTATACAATCGCTTTCATTTATGCACCCTGCGGTATTTCTGGCGCTTTAACACCTTTTAACAAAAGCCATAAGCAAAGTGACAATTCCGCAATAAGCGCAGGGGTGAAAACAACCAGGGCAAATATTGTTTCGTAGTTTTCGTAGTTGGGCGAAAGAAAATTTGCAAAACTATCGATTAGATAGCCTAACGATGCAAATATCAACAAGACACCCAGAATCCTGGGAAAGTAGCCTGACTTGAAAATTAAATAACCGAGGATAAAGCAATGAATCCCGAAAAATACCAAGCCAATCGAATATCCACTGCTATGCGCATCGAGAAATAGCAAAACCAGAGCATGCAACTGTTCCGTGCCAAATACGGACAGGTAGTCGGCGCTACTTAAAAGCTTCAGAACAAAGAAAAGATTTAGCAAATTGATTCCCAGAACAGTGGCCTGTGCCAGCCTGAAAAACGCTGCAAGCATGGACAGTGAATTGCTAACGGATTTGAGCAATACATAAAAAATTAGGGCCAATCCTACATCACAAATAATCATGATTAGATCGCCGGCAATACCAAGGCGGAATAGCCGCTCCGAAGCCATTATGTTATTGGCTGTCGCCATGGCATCTCCTGACACAATAAGGCTTGAGCGAACAAAAAATTCAGCGAAGATGCCCGATATTATGATGGTCAGATACAAGAGCCCTGCGACTCTTGCGATCTTGTTATTTGAATTCATTCTCTTATATTCATTTTTGGGCGATATTGATAAGTTTCATTGAATTGAACTTGAATAGAACTGTAGCCGCGATCTATCTTCAGGACTTCAGTAGGACTATATTTTTTGTAAATGGCAGCTTTCAACTAGCAGATGGGAGGGACGAAAGGACGATCGAAAAAGAAGAGTTCTATTTTTCACGCTTCCCTCTTGAAATTATGGCGGTTAGCAGCAGACCCAGCCCTAAGCCTATAAACATAGATCCAACAAATGCCAGAGGAGATTCCTCCAGGAAAAAAAATCCGACCCCCATGCCTATTAGTAAACCTCCACCAATAGCCCAGGAGCTCTTATCGTCTTTTTTATTTGCGTTATCCACTTCATTTACCCCTTTTAATTTCATTTTTGAACATTGATTCCAAATACCTGAAAGATAGAATCCTTTTTGCCTGAGCACCCTTTTGCAACGTGAAAATGAAGTCTTGCTAATTATGGTTCTCAAACAAAGTATATCGAACAAACAGGGAATTATCAATCAAAATCTGGAAATGATTATTGATGAGTTATTTTTGCAGGATCATTTTCTTCGTGATCACAAATCCGGACTCCGTGGTAACCCGGCAAAAATAAATATCAGAGGAAAGTGCATCGGCATTAAAATGATAGCGGTTGGTTCCGGGGCTTAGATCCAGCTCCTTAAATTCAATCAATTGTCCGCGGATGTTATAAATAGCGATATGAGCTTGACCGGCAGCCGGGGATACAATCTCAATAACAGTTGAATTGTTAAAGGGATTGGGGTATTGCTTTAATTCAAATCCCTGCGGATTATTATTCTCCGACAGGATGCGCGTGACGGGCTCAAACTTGAACTTGCAAATCACCGGCAGATGGTCGCTAGCGTAATGCAGGGCGTTGGCAACGTCTTCTGAAACAGCCTGGTTGGGCATTCTGTTTATGGAATCATTAAAATGTGAGCCGTCGTTGCCAAAGGAAAAATAGTAGTTGTCGAATTCGATACCGCCGGGGCCGCTGACTGCCTGCGAGATCAGGATCATATCAAAGCGGTCATCCAATCCCCCATCCGCTCCCCCATTAAACTGCCTAGTACGGGTAGATTGGGTATGATAGGGTGCAAACAAGATGTTGTTATGCCAGTTGCCGGGGAGATTGATCGGGTCAAGAAAGTACCCCGGGCTGCTTTGATCCAAGAGCTTCTGAAAAGCAGGCTCATCCGAATGGTAGATATTGTAGTCACCGCAAACAATAAAATCGGAGTTGGGAGGCAGGTTATCTGTCACCTGCCGCAGGACATTTACCTCCGATAGCCTTTGCTGCTCGTTGGAGCTCCCCTGGCTCGCTTTCAGATGCACGGAATAAATGACCAGCGTGTCATTCGTGGGCAAATAGACAATCTTATATGCATTAATATCCCGCAAACCAGTCGGAATGGAAGTATTGCCCACAAAATTAAACAGGGCTGTCCGGTAGAAAATGGCATTATCGGTATCCGGTCCATCGATAAAATTACCGGCGCTGTATTCGTTGGCGGCATAATTGAGAACATTGTTCACGAAGTTATTCACACCGGTTTGGTTCAACATTTCCTGCGTTACCAGAAGATCCGGGTTCATTTCGCTAATGATCGTCCGGTAATAGCCTTCCCGGTTGGTATCGGAACCATAATTCAGGAGGTTGTAGCTAACCAGCGATATTGATTGCTGGGCGTAAACCGCCGATGAGATCAATAAGATAAATAATAATTTCTTGTACACCCTGTTACCCTGTAGCATCTATTGCCCGGTCGATATCATATCCACCGCATGCGAAATTTCCATCAAAATGCCTGTATGAGTCAAGCTATTATTACAAATATGTTATCGGCGCATTGTAGCTGCGATAAAGCATTTTAAACTCCTTTACAAAGCGCAGCTAACGAAAACAGAATTAATTTCGCTCAGACTTCTATGAAGGTAAAATGAAGAAATGAGACTGCGGTGAGGCTGGTTATGTACGGCCAACGGTTAGGCTGCTATTCTTTATATCAACGCCAAACCACTCAAGCAGCAGTGTTTTATACTCTTGCTTAGATGTCACCGCACTCTCCTGATGCTTGCTATCATTAACGGTTATGATCAGGTTGTCGTCGTTAAGTGTTACACGTCCATCCGGAGTTGCCCGGGAACAGATACGTTTTTGGGTGAAGTGCGATTGTGGTGAGGTTTGGTGATAATGGCACATTTCTAAATAGTCCGCATAATTGTGAGGGTTTAGATCAAACCGGTATCGAGGCTTCCATTCCTTCCTGCTTCTACGTTCCATGAGGATCATATGGTCACTATCCTCAGTGATCTTGTATGCCCGCTTGCCTTGCAATTGAGCGTCCCGTTCATCGAGCAGCAGCGGTTCGCGGAATGCATCCCCAAAGCCTACATCCGCTAGCCAGCGTTGTTCCAAGGTAACCATCAGCGTCATGTGATCGAAATCCGGGCCAAATCCTCCCTCCTTTTTTGCAGCCTGCGCGGAAAGCATTTCAACATTAAAACCCAACGAACGCAACAAAGTGGCGAACAGACCGTTTAGCTCATAGCAGAAGCCGCCGCGCCGCTGTCTCACAATCTTGTCAAACAAAGCCTCATCCTCAAGGATAATGGGCTGACCTGCGTGAATGCTAAGATTCTCGAAGGGAACTGTCAGCAAGTGGGCTATCTGCAAGTTTCTTAAAGCTTCAACAGAGGGACTCAGCGAACCCTTGTAAGTAATCCGGTTCAGGTATGCCTTGGTGTCCACAATTTCTTCTTCAGCTTAGGCTGTCTGTTTTGGGCGCTTGTTGGGTATTGACTAACTAATTGTTTACTTTTTAGAAGAGACAACAACGGCTGTTCCATAACATAATACTTCAGTGACCCAACCCATCAATTCTGTGGCGTCGTATCTAATTCCTATTACCGCGTTAGCGCCAATCTCTTCAGCGTGAGTGACCATCATGTCAAAGGCCTCTTCTCTGGTTTTCTCGCATAATTCTGTAAACAGAGTTATATTGCCGCCAATTATTGTGTGAAGCATGCCACCTATGGTGCCAAATACAGAACGAGACCTGACTACTATACCTCGGACAACTCCGAGGTGCCTTGTAACCTGATAGCCATCTAACTCGAAGGTAGTTGTGGTCATTGATTTTTCCATTGAAACCTCAAATTATAAATATATCTTTTATTGCAAATCATTTTTTAACATTCAATAGGTTTGCCGACAGGAATTGTTGAACAGTCTTCAATTTTGTCCACATATAGAAGATTGGAAAATGAAATCGGGTTGGAGCTCATATATCAACAGCCTCATCATTCATATGTGAAAATACAGAAAAAGTAGATCATATGAAAACCAAAAAAACAGAGAATACCTGTATCGCTATAATTGGTTCGCCGATCTGACCTGCAAGACATGAGACTATTTGAGCAGAACCATTTTTTTCGTCTTTATCAAATCCCCGACTTGTAATTTGTATAAATAGAGACCGCTTGGTAAATATGAAGCTATAAATTGATATCTGTATTCCCCTGCCGATTGAAATTTATTTACAAGAACTTCGACCTCACGTCCGATCACATCAAAAATTTTCAAACTTACTGCGCCTGCAACTTCAAGCTTATATGAAATATGGGTGACAGGATTAAAGGGATTAGGATAGTTTTGATACAATTCAAGACTTTGTGCGATGTGAGGTTTTTGTTCAATTTGAACCGTTGAATTTATTTCCGCCAGGGCAGCCAAGGCTCCGATGACTACTTTTGCACATCTATGGAAATACGCTGTATTAAACTCGCTAACCCTGTCATTGACGGTATGGTAATTTGAATTCCAGTCATTAAAATAGTCCTCTTCAATACCGATGGCACCAAATCCATAGTACCAGAAGGGTAAATTGTCAGATCCTGATCCGGGATCAACGACTTGTGGTGTTAAACCCAATTGAAAGAAGTTATTGATTGCTAGAATGGAATCTCTTAGCTGATAAGAAGATGCAATATCTCTGGTGTTTATTAGGAATACTCCATTGCTATCGCTATCCCAACCGATCATATCAATATTGATGACTCCCTTAATCTGGTGATTATTAGAGTTGGCCCAGCTTGCATAGGCAGCGCTTCCCACCAAACCTTGTTCTTCTTCATCCCACAATGCATAGATAATCGAGTAATCGCTTGAAAATTTTGCCAGAATACGCGCTGCTTCCAAAACAGTAGCAACACCACTTGCATTGTCATCTGCACCAGGGGCGATTAGGTTAACTGGATAATCATCGTAATGTGCGCAGATGATGTACTGCTGCTCAGGATAAAGGGATCCCTGCTGTATTGCATATACGTTTTTTCCAGTGGAACTGAAGATGAGACGTTGTGGACTTAATCCAAATCTTTGAAGTCTATTGTAGATTAATATTTCCGCTTTTTCGTTTCCCGGGAAATTTTTGTATCGCGATAGAATAGTATCCGGATTCCCATTAATCATTAACGCAGTTTCACTAGAGAGTTCTTTTACACAATGAATCAAAGAATCAAGATTAACTGAATTTACTACATTCTGAATCTGAGAGAAGAGGCTTGCGAAAGGAAAAATTGTCAAAAAAATACTGACGAATTTCAAAGAATTTTGTTTTGGAACATTCATATTTTCCTACCCCTTATTTTATTATTGAGTGATTAACTTATAAATTCAATAAATAGAATCAGTAGAATCAATCTACTACTTATTATTCCCGACACAATAATAAATCTGCAAAAGGCAGATTTAGGCGCTAAGAGGTTGCTTTGGTGCAGGAAAATATGAGGTTTAAAGCAGCAGGAAGAATGATATTTCATCAATCGAGGGCGCGATCTTGAAGGCAATGGTTGCATAGAGTTAATTGGATGGGGGGATGTCCTGATGCCCATATTTTCTTCTCCAGGAATGCTTTAACACCCAATACCTCTTCCCCCACCCACACTCTTCGGCCTCAGAAATATGTTGATAAACCTTTTTAAAACTAAAATAACAACACCGGGTTCAGTTAGTGGCCACTCTCCTAAACCTTCTTTAACGCCTGCTTAACATCCAGTACCAAATCTTCGGGGTTCTCCACGCCCACCGAAATACGAATCAGTTTTTCAGTGATACCCATCCGCTGCTGATCTTCCGGCGAAATATCGGAATGGGTCATGGTTGCGGGGTGCTCTGCCAGAGATTCGGTTCCGCCTAAGCTAACTGCAAGCTTAATTAGTTTCAAGGAGTTTAAGAATTTGAATGCATGGGCTTCTTCGCCAACAATATCAAAGGAGACCATCGATCCCGGTGCCAGACATTGCTTACGGTAAATCTGAAATTGAGGATCATTTTCGGTGAGGTGTCCCAAGTAGTAGACTTTTTCAACTTTGGGATGATCTGCCAGAAAATTTGCCAGATGGCGGGCATTTTTCATTTGAGAGGTCATTCGCAGCTTCAATGTTTCCATACTGCGCATAAGCAGCCAGCCCGTCCAGGCATCTGCCATATTCCCCAGAAAAGTACGCATGCCTCTTATCGGATCCATTAATTCCTTGGATCCCAAACATACGCCGGCAATCAGATCGCTGTGTCCGCCAATGAATTTTGTGGCTGAATATATGACAAGATCAGCACCATGCTTAATGGGGTGCTGCCAGACCGGCCCCAGGAATGTGTTATCAACCACAACAAGAACCCGTTTATCATGGCCGGAATATTTTTGGGCGAGTTTTTCACAGGCTGAAATATCTACCAGAGCATTGGTAGGGTTGGAGGGCGTTTCAATAAAAATCATGGCAAGCTTTGCCGGATCCCCACAAGTTACCAAGGCTTCCTCAACTTCCTCAGAAGAACGACCGGCACGAAATCCCACCGGTTTAATATTTAGTTTGGGTAGCACATGATTGATGAAATAGTCAGTTCCGCCATATAGGGGTTCGCTATGGAACAGCACATCGCCTGGTTTCAGGTAATGCAGCAGAACGGTGCTGATTGCAGCCATGCCGCTGTTGAACACCGCCCCTTCCTCGGCTTTGTCCCATAGCGTCAGGCGATCTTCAAGAATTTCCAGATCGGGATTATTCAGGCGACTGTAAATGAGACCTAATTCTTCTTTCGGTCCTTTTTCGCGCAAGCCGTAAGCAATTTCAAAGAATGCTTTTCCTTCCTCTGCCGTTGCAAACACAAATGTGGAAGTTTGAAAAATAGGGCATTTTATGGCTCCCTCGGACCAGTCCGGTCGATACCCATAGCTCATCATCAAACTTTCCGGATGTAGATTTTTCCCGTCGATTGTGGAATGACTATCGTACTTTTTCATGTTGACACCCCAATTTTATTTCACTTTCAAATCATTTGTCGTTTCGAGCTTAGAGAAGCCCGTTAAGATCATTAATAATCGACCTAACGATTTCTCGCTTTCGCCCAAAAGGACAATTTCACTTGAAGTAGAAATATATTTGAAATTAAATTCACTTGCGAGGAAATTTGAAAAAAGCGGGAAGTTGCTAAAGAGCCTGGGTGTTTAAGTTCTACTCTAAATGGTTGAATGGTTAAAGCACTTTGATTAGTTAGTGCCACTACCTACCCACTACTGCCAGTTGCTTACCGCCCCCCGGGTATCCAGCATCCTACTCCTACTCCTACTCCTACTACTTACTAATTAATGATTGGTGTAATCCAGCTCCGATCCCAAAACACTGTGGGGAATTAGGTAAACTGTTAGCATTAGAATTCCAGCGAATATTATCCATCCTCTACCCTTTTTTCCATTTCTGTTTTTTATCCAGGCCAAGATCCAACCCAGCATCGCAATCAGTGTCTTATTGTCGGTGAGATCATATCCAAATGGGATGCCGGTCCATAGTTCTCCAAAAGCATAGTTCTGAACCAGCGGACCGAAAATGAATCCTCCAATCAGAAAAAGTCCAATTGTCCAAAGGGTGTATTGATACGCCTTTCCGCGTTGATTGAGAGCCTCAAAAGCAGCACGGTTGGAAAACAGCATAGCGAGGAACATAAACAATACATGGGGAATCAGTACTGCTGCGGGAACGGCTCCTTTATAGCGCGCTACAACCGGTTTATCGCCGCTCATGGATATTTTCTGATTATCCTTTTGCAAAAAAACGAAATATATAATTTTCCCGGAAGCCGGCTGTGAAGGCAGTTGAGCAGTCAGCGTGTCGCCTGCCCTTATCATAAGAATCTTCTTCCAGTCGTCCATTGACTTATACCTTTGGAATTGCACATATCCGCTAATTGATTTGTCTGATACTTTTACCTCAATTGGCAAATCCTTTCCGGTCGTTTCGCTGCGCAGGAGTTTAGCGGAGATCGTGTTTTCTCCGACTCGAATTTTATTTCGGGAGGGATATGTGGGGCCGGTCATTCTTTGGTAAACGGCAGAGCCAATCGTAATCGCAAACGCCAAAATCCATAGCAGAATTTCTTTCTTGCCGAGATTGAGGTTCAGGAGTTTGGCCCGGCTCATATCAGTCTTGATTTCGAGTCGATTGTTTGCCAGGTACCTGAAAAGCGCTGATTAATAGAATGACTCCCAAAATCACGATGATCAGCGGCCAAAACCTGTCTATTAGTCGGACCAAGAACTGATGTTTGATAATTTCCAGATGCCAGAACAAGAACATCAGCCCGATCAGGGTAACCAAGTTGCCAATTAACAGGGAATTCAGTCTTTTGTTGCCCAGAATAAACACCGGATAAAAAGATAGTCCGATTATCAGGGTATAGGCTGCGATATTTAATTGCCGTTCTGCGTCAATAATAGTAAGAATGTCGAGGATATAATAAAATCCCAGAAGGGTTATTGCGCTGGAAAAGTAAATTTTTGAGGATGACTTATGCGCGATTCCATAGAGCAGGAACAAAATACCGATGAAAAATAATCCGTAACTTCGCAGGTAATGAAAATCGAGGAACTGATGTTGCCGCAAAACTAAAAGCACACCAATGATGATGAGGATAATACCCGCTTTGAAGGAGGCGTTTTTTTTCATTTTAATTTTAGACTAATCGAGCTGCCCGGTGGGTTCTTCCGGGAATATTATGATTAATAAGATGTACACCAGAATGCCAAGTCCTCCGGAAAAAAGAGTCGCCAAAACCCAGCCAATCCTGATGAAAGATGGATCCACTTGAAAATGAATACCGATTCCGCCACAAACCCCAGCTAACATTTTGTCGCTCCGGGAGCGGTAAATCTTCTTCTTTTGATCAACCTCATTTTTTCCTGTCTGGTCACCCTCGGCTGCCTGGCGTTTGGCTTGAAATAAAAGCACTATTCCGATTCCGATTAGTAAAATTCCCCAAACCGTGGATAATGAAATATCGAACAAGTTGAAATAGTGAAACATACCGATTTCGCGAAGCAGGAAAATGCCTCCGATAACAATTAACACCAGCCCGATTAGTAGACTGCTGCTTACTTTTCTATTTGGAATTTCTTCTTCATCAGGATTTTCCGTTAGAATGATTAACGCGGCAATGTACAGAATAATTCCGATTCCTCCGGTGAAACTTAAGATCACAAATATGATTCGCACGATATTGCTGTCTATTTCAAAATAGTCTGCAATTCCCCCGCACACGCCCGAAATGAATCGATCGGTTTTGGAACGGTATAGACGCTTGCTCTTGTTTTCCATTTTATCCTCTTTTTTTGATGAATGACGGCAATGCTCGCAAAAAGTTTCTGAATAAACTAAATCGCCATCTTAATGTCTAAAATTTTGAATTTCAGTACACCTGCAGGAACGTTGATATCAACCTTGTCGCCAACTTTTTTTCCCAAGAGGGCCTTACCTACGGGAGAAATCGTAGAAATTTTGTTCTCCTTAAAACTGGATTCTTCATTTGAAACCAGCGTGTATTCTTTCTCCTCATTCTTCGTCATATCGAGTAACTTTACGGTTGTGTAAATGGACACGTGATCGCCAGTGATGTCATCTCTCTTTAATATTCTTGCCCGATTAAGGGTCTCTTCTAATTTGGATATTTTTGTTTCCAAAAGCCCAAGTGCCTCTTTTGCAGCATGATATTCGGCGTTTTCCTTTAAGTCCCCAAAATCACGTGCCTCAGCTATTTTTTTTGAAAGTTCAGGGCGCTTCACCGTCTTGAGTTCCTCCAAGTCCACTTTGATTTTTTCATATGCCTCTTTGGAAAGATAGATAAATTTTGCCATGAGAGAACTCATCAAATTGTTTTTTTTCTTCTCCGAGTAGTGGACTCCACCCGCTCAACATTTAGAACATCTTTTATTTTGGTAATCCCTTTTATAATTCTGGTCAAATGCGAGAGATTCTTTACTTCAATGATCAATTTACATTTGGCAAGCTTGTCCTTAACCTTCAGGTCCGCATGAATAATATTGGTGTTTGTATTCGAAATAACCATGGAAATATCGCGCAGCAAATTTTTCCTATCCTCTGCTAATATGGCTAACTGTACGTTAAATTCTTTTTCAGCCTCTACTGCCCAGCTAACCCTGATTGTCTTATCCCTCTTATCTACGAGGCTCTGCATGTTGGGACAGTTGACCCTGTGGATTGTCACTCCTTTTCCTCTGGTTATATAGCCAAGAATATCGTCACCGGGAACGGGCTGGCAGCATCTTCCGATATGAATCATCATATTATCAATATCTTCAACCCGAACCGCCGAGGGATGTTTTGAAAGTTTGAGAACTTTGTTCAGAAAGGACTTCTTTTCTCCTTTGGGACGTCCGTCAGATAGCGCGGTGAGAATCTTTTCGATTGAAATGTCTCCCCTACCCACGGCCGCTTTCAGGCTCTGGGGATCGTCGTATTGAAACTTTTTTGCTACTTCACCTATTTTTTTATCCGCTTCTTTGATTTTGAATTTCTTGAGATACTTGCTTAAAATCTCCTCGCCAAGCTTTATGCTCTGCTCATATTGGACCTCCCGGAGGTATTTGCGGATGTGATGGCGCGCTTTACTTGTCTTGACAAATGTTAACCAATCCTGGTGCGGATGCTGATTGTTGCTGGTGATTATCTCTACCAGATCACCGCTTCTTAGCTGGTACTTCAAGGGAACTATTTTACCGTCGATTTTCGCCCCAATACTATGCATTCCAATATTGGTATGAACCGCAAACGCAAAATCAATGGGCGTGGAACCCAGCGGAAGTCTGTTTACGTCGCCTTTGGGTGTAAAAACGAACACTTCATCCTGGTATAAGTTTATTTTGAGTGATTCTATAAAATCATGGGCGTCCGGCTCTGTGGAATCACTGTACTGCTCCAAGAGTTGCTTAATCCATCCGAGTTGCTCTTCAACATTTTCCTTTCCCTCGTCTGTCAATCCTTCTTTATAACGCCAGTGGGCAGCAATGCCCATTTCAGCAACATGGTGCATTTCCCAGGTTCGAATTTGAATCTCAACCATATGTCCGAGCTTGTCGACCACGGTGGTATGCAGCGATTGATAGTTGTTAAATTTGGGCATTGCGATATAATCTTTAAAGCGCTCATAAACCGGTGTAAACAAATGATGAACAATACCTAATAAATAATAGCATTCCTCCACTTTATCGACGATTATACGAATCGCAAATAGATCATAAATCTCTTCAAGAGGCTTCTGCCGGGTCTTCATCTTGCGGTAAAGCGAGTACAGATGTTTTGGCCTTCCCTGAACTTCAGCGATAATACTATGTGCTTTCAATTCTTTTTTGATAGGGCGGATTATTTTTTTGATGTACGCTTCCCGCTCCTCTTGTCTTTGTTTAAGCTGATTGGTCAGTTCGTGGTACGCCTTTCTATCAATGTACTTGAATGCCAAATCCTCAAACTCGCTTTTTATTTGGGCCATCCCAAACCGGTGAGCCAGCGGTGCATACACATCTCGCGTCTCCATGCTGATTCTTAACCTGCTCTTTGCAGGCACATGACCGAGCGTGCGCATATTATGCAGGCGGTCTGCAAATTTGATGATAATAACTCGTACATCCTTTGCCAGGGAGAGAAGCATCTTGCGGAATGTCTCTGCCTGTCGCAATTCGTAACTCAGGCTTTTTCTGCCGCTAATATCCGAGATTTTGGTAACGCCATCAACCAATAGGGAGATCTGGCTCCCAAATTCTTCTTCAATGTCTTTTAAAGTGAAGCCGGTATCTTCAACCACATCGTGGAGCAAACCTGCGGCGATTGTCTTGCTATCTAATCGGATATTGCTCAAGATGTCTGCCACGTTTAGGCAATGCTCAAAATAAGGTTCACCGGAAAACCGATGTTGATTGCGATGCGCCCAAATGCCAAATTCATACGCTTTTTGCAACAGTGATTCCTGGTAATTGGGGCTGTACAATTTTATTTTTGCGCATAATTCATTAAAAACAGGGTCAAATCGCTCCCTTAACGTCAAATAGTTCTTTTCATTTGTGTCTATAGCGTGCATTTCAATAGCCTCTCTGCTGTTCCAGCTGCCAAATGGGGGCAGTCTAATTCAGCAGACCCCTCTCTTTAATTACTCGCATTAGCCTGGGGCGGTAAATCAAATCAAATGTTGCCTCTTTACCGGGGAATAAGGATACGGCATATCCTTTGGCCGTGTTGATGTAATTGAGTCCTTCCAATAGCGTCAAATCCCGTTTTTGATAAAGCAATTGAATGGTCAGATTTATCATGAACCGCAGGTGTCTTAATTTTCTATTTTCTTCTTTCAATTCCCGGGACAATTTCATAAAATAAAATCTCATTTCTTTATACAGTTAAACTAATTCGAATAATAAATAGATTCAAGATTTATTTCCAGCAAAATACAATATTTGTTAAACTGTTTAAGTGCTAATTCGAGTTTCATGAAAATAACAGGAACTATTCAATGAATCCACTTCAGGAAGCCGCGAAAATCGTGTTGTTAGATTGTATGGGAATCAAGCAGGATGAAATTGCCCTGGTCCTCACAGATGGACCTTGCTATAAAATTGGCCGAGCTTTATATGAAGAGGGTAAGAACTTATGTAGAGAGGTATTTTTACTTGAAATGGTACCCAGAAAGATTAATGGCGAAGAGCCGCCCTCCGAGGTCGCTGAGCTAATGAAATTGGTAGACGTGGTCATTGCACCATTATCCAAATCCATAACCCATACCGATGCCCGGCGAAATGCATGTAAGGCAAATACCAGGGTGGGAACCATGCCGGGAATAACGGAAGAGATTATGATTCGCACCATGAGGGCGGATTACAATCGAATTTCAATGTTGACTGATAGGATTACTGAAATTTTGAGCAACGGTGAAATGGCACATTTGACAACGGCTTTGGGCAGCGACCTAAAGATTCCCATCAAGGGAATTCAGGCTATTTCCTCAACTGGTTTGGTAAAGAATCCCGGGAAGTTTGGCAATCTTCCCTCGGGTGAGTCCTATCTAATGCCGGAAGAAGGAAAAGCAGAAGGTATTTATTATGTTGACGGATCCCTGGCCGGAGTCGGGTTGGTAAGGGATAACCCTATTAAGATTACAGTCGAAAACGGGATTGCGGTGAAGATTGAGGGCGGAAAAGATGCCGAAAAATTTTCGGGAATGGTAAATGAGGTTGGAGACAAAGCCCGGAATCTAGCCGAGTTGGGTGTCGGCACGAATTATATGGCACAAATTAACGGGACCGTATTAGAAGACGAAAAAGTGTTGGGTACAATTCATCTTGCGCTGGGTAACAATGTATCAATGGGTGGAACCGTTAACGTGGGATTTCACGTGGACGGCATTATCACCAAACCCACACTAAGGATCGATGATTTCCTGTTGTTGGATAACGGTAAAATGCAAATTGAGGAGTATTGAGGCATTACTACGGGTATTGACGCATCACGATTTTGCGTATTTTAGACCCTCTAACAACACCTCGGCTTTATTTTTTATTTGTGGATTATTAAAGTCGGCCAATAATCTTTCTACCAATTTTTGTGCTTTTTCTATTTTACCGGCATCTTTATACGCCGTTGCAGCGCTGAATAAAAACTCCGGGGTTTCCGGGTATTCAGGGTCAACCTCGGCAGCGCGCTCATAATATTCAGCTGCTCCTTGGTAATCTTCTTCCCTGATCAGGCAATCTGCATACCCCGCAAAAGCAGATTGAGAGACCACGGTTTCATTAAAATAATCATCGATATATTTCTTGAAATAGACCTTAGCGTTTTCAAAATCGTTTTTTTCCCAATAGATTTTAGCCAATAGGTATGTTGCCTTGCCTGCCGCCGCAGTTCCATCATACCGGTCGACGATGATTTTGAGACTATCCACTGCCGCCTCTTGCTGAGGGCCGCCAAGCATGAATTGAACACGACTGAGCATGTTTGCGGCATTCACATTTGCCGTTTGTTTAGATCGAACAAAGAAGACAATAATTACGACTACAATAAGCAGTCCGAAGATCGATCTAATGACTAATTTTGAATTTTTTTCTAAAAAATCTTTCGCCTTTAGCGTGGCAGTAATGAACCTATCTTGCTTTAATTCTTTTCGCGTTATTTTCTTTCGAGGATGCTGCATTTAGTTTTTTCTCCTTTCAATGACATTTAGTGTTGGTGCCCCCTGCAGGATTCGAACCTGCGACCCCCGGATTAGGAATCCGATGCTCTATCCATCTGAGCTAAGGGGGCATTAAAATAAAGACATTTAATTTAATTTAATAGCGAAAACCAGGCAACAGCAAAAATTTTAACTAAATGTTCACTTCGAAATTCCGTTTTGTACTGCTTTCCAAAAGCCTTGAAAAATCTTGCTGGTTTTAATATATTTTGTTTCTTGTGATGCGTTTATTTTGAACTAAGTGGATTGTGCATCTTGAAGATTTAACATCGAGGGCATTGAGTTAATGGCTTATCCGTTTGAGAAAATAGAAAAAAAGTGGCAAAAAAGATGGGAAAAAGAAAAATTCTACAAGGGAGATTTTTCCAAGATTGATAACAAATGTTATACTTTAGTGATGTTTTGTTATCCCTCCTCGGACAAACTGCACGTTGGCCACTGGTTCAATTATGGGCCGACTGACACATGGGCTCGTTTCAAAAGAATGAACGGATTCAACGTCTTTGAACCCATGGGATTTGATTCGTTTGGTCTGCCTGCGGAAAACTTCGCGATCAAAACAGGCGGCCATCCTCATGACATTACCGAAAAAAATATTAAGGTTATCCGGCAACAATTAAAATCCATAGGCGGGATGTATGATTGGGATCAGGAGGTCGTTACCAGCCATCCAAATTACTACAAGTGGACTCAGTGGATATTCTTACAGCTTTATAAAGCGGGATTGGCATATCGTGCCAATGCGTACGTTAATTGGTGTCCATCGTGCAACACCGTATTGGCCAATGAGCAAGTTGTAGGGGACGGGGTTTGCGAACGTTGTGAAACCCGCGTAATCAAGAAAAATCTAACTCAATGGTTCTTCAAGATAACCGAATACGCGGACCGCTTGCTCGAGAATCTCGAAGATTTGGATTGGCCGGAAAAAACCAAAATAATGCAGGGCAACTGGATCGGGAGAAGCTATGGAGCAGAGGTTCAATTCCGGGTGGATGATTCCAGCAATAAAGTGATTAAAGTATTTACAACGCGTCCGGATACCCTTTTTGGCGTCACCTATATGGTGTTGGCGCCCGAGCATCCTCTGGTTGAGGAAATTACGACTCCCCTGCAAAAAAACGAAGTGAAAGCTTATGTGGAAGCAGCGATGCGCGAAAGTGAGGTAGAAAGAACATCGCTGGCAAAGGAGAAAACGGGGGTCTTCACGGGGGCATTTGCGATCAATCCTGTGAATGATGAAAAAATTCCTATCTGGATCGCGGATTATGTGCTACTGAGTTATGGAACCGGCGCAGTGATGGCTGTCCCCGGTCATGATGAGCGTGATTTTGAATTTGCGATGCAATATGAACTTCCGATACGGAAGGTTATTCATCAACCGGGAACAGATGTGAATTCTCCTTTAGTGGAGGCTTACCTTGATGAGGGCTTCATGCTGGACTCAAAACAATTTTCCGGCCTTCCCTCCGAAGAAGGCCGGCAAAAAATAGTCCAATGGCTCCAAAATCAGGGTTGGGGGAGAAGCAAAGTCAATTACCGGCTTCGGGATTGGCTTGTATCGCGCCAGCGTTATTGGGGAGCTCCCATTCCTATCGTCTATTGTGATGATTGCGGTGAGGTACCAGTACCCGAAGAGCAGCTTCCCGTGCTGCTCCCTTACGATGTGGACTTTCGTCCGACAGGTGAGTCGCCGTTGCAGTATTCCGAGGAATTCCGCAAAACAAAATGCCCGCGATGCAACAAAGAGGCAGTCCGCGAAGCAGATACGATGGATACCTTTGTTGATTCGTCCTGGTATTTTTTAAGATATCTCACACCTAATCTGGATGCAGCGCCATTCGATAAAGAACTCGTCAACAAATGGTGCCCAATTGATAAATATGTCGGCGGTGCAGACCATGCCACTATGCACTTAATCTATGCCCGATTTTTCAATATGGCGCTCTATGATCAGGGCTTGATCAATTTTCAAGAACCTTTTACATCCTTGAGACACCAAGGAGTTATTAAGGGATCGGACGGACAAAAAATGTCCAAGAGCCGAGGGAATGTTGTCAACCCTGAAGAATACATCGAGAAGCACGGAACTGATGTTTTCAGATGCTACCTGATGTTTGGTTTTGATTATGCGGAAGGTGGCCCCTGGGAAGATTCGGGAATTAACTCGATGGATCGCTATTTGAATAGGATATGGCGTCTGTTCAAAAATGCTGACTGGGTTTTTGAAAAAAGAAACGGTAACAACAGTTTTGACCTTCCCGAACAAAATCTGAATAAGGTATTGCACAATTCAATAAAGGGTGCAACAGCCGATATTGAAAGATTTCATTTCAACACCGCGATAAGCCGATTAATGGAATTGACCAATGAATTATACCGCTATACTTCGGAGAGACCCCGTGAAGAACAAAATGCACAATTCTTAAAACAGGTATTTGAGAAATTGCTACTAATGCTGGCCCCGTTTGCCCCTCACCTAAGCGAGGAATTATGGGAAAAAACCGGGCATGCCTTTAGCATCTTCGATCAAAAATGGCCTCAATTGGATCCAACCGTTCTAAAGGAAGACCAGATAAATTATGTGATACAGGTGAACGGAAAATTGAGAGATAAATTAGAAGTTCCCCGTCAGATGTCTCAAAAAGAAATTGAACAGGAAGCGCTAAAGGCCGGAAAAATTTCGAAATATGTGGAAGGTAAGCAGGTTCATAAGATCATTTTTATTCCGAATAAACTGGTAAACATCGTGGTTCGATAAAATTTCAAATAACAAGGACGAGATAAAACCATGATAAAAGTTCTTATTGTAGATGACCATGAGCTTATTAGAGAAGGGCTAAAACAAGTTATCAACGAAACCGAAGATTTTAGGGTAATGGATGAGGCGCACGATGAGCACGAGGCGCTGAGTTTAGTGCGGAAAAATCATTATGATATTATGATCTTAGATATATCTTTGGAGGGTAGAAACGGACTGCAAATTCTTAAAGATTTGAAAGATGAACACCAAAAATTAAAGGTTTTGATTATTAGCATGCATGCCGAAGAGCAATATGCAATACAAGCGATCAAGGCAGGAACCTGCGGTTACTTAACTAAGAGTCGGGGTTCCAAAGAACTAATTTCTGCGCTAAGAAAAATTGTTTGCAACAAAGTGTATTTTAGCGAAAGCGTGTCTGAACAATTGGTTCATCGTATCCAGGACCCTTCTGAAATTCCTGCTCACGAAACATTAAGCCCGCGTGAGTTTCAAATTTTCATAATGATAGCCGAGGGTAATAGTACTAAGGAAATTTCTAATGAACTCGCTATAAGTTCAAATTCTGTCAGCACTCACCGGGCAAGATTATTGAAAAAGATGAACTTGAAAAATAATGCCGATATTATTCGTTATGCCTTTCGAAATGGAATTATAGATTAGCCTCTTTTATTGCCCGCCCAAATGCATTCCCATGGTGGCTTGTAGTTTTTTAACGACAAATAAAATCAACAATAAACTACAAAAAGAATGTATTTTTGACTATTGCACATTTTTAAAGTAGTTCATACCATTAGGGAGTTGATTTATAATTTGATGAATTTGGGAGGGGAGGTACTGTTTTACAACCTTCCCGCCTGTAGCATCAACAAAAAAGGGGAGCTAACCCTGGCTTCCCTTTTTTGTTTTTATTCTCAAATCACATTCACATCTTCCTTGATTCGATCCCCTCAAAGATATATTTTTTATATCTTCAATTTTGGTGAAGAATATGTCTCTGACTCTTACAAACAATCAGGCACTTATCGTTGATTTATACGAATTAACCATGGCCGCCGGCTATTGGGAGAATGATTGGAATCCAAACACAACGTTTGAGATGTTTGTAAGGGAAATGCCACCTCACCGGTCTTTTTTGGTTTCGGCTGGTCTTAACCAGGTGATTGATTTTTTGCTGACTATTAATTTCAATCAAGACGAAATTGATTTTTTGAAACAGCTACCTTCTTTTAAACATGTCTCAAATGATTTTTTTGAGTATCTGTCTAAATTGAGTTTCAGCGGGGATGTTTGGGCCATCCCGGAAGGTCAAATCTTTTTCCCTGGAGAACCATTATTTCGGGTAACAGGACCATTAATTGAAGCACAGATTATCGAAACATATTTGCTTTCCATGTTAAATTTTCAAACCATGGTCGCTTCAAAATCTGCAAGAGTTGTACAAGCTGCCGGTAGCGATGGAAAAACCAGACAGGTTATGGAGTTCGGTTCACGAAGAGCTCATGGTCCAGAAGCCAGTGTTTTAGCTGCACGTGCGAGCTACATTGCCGGATGCATGGGCACTTCAAATGTACTGGCAGGCAAAGAATTTGATATCCCCGTCTATGGAACCGCCGCGCATTCATGGACGTTGGCATTTGAGTCAGAAGTAGAGGCGTTTACTGCATATCACAGAGTATTCCCGGAAAGCACGGTTTTGTTGATAGACACTTACGATGTAGAGCAAGGGGTTAAAAATGCCATCAAACTTGGGAAAAATTTTGACGGAGTGCGAATTGACAGTGGAGATTTGTTAAAACACAGTAAACGGGTCCGGCGGATATTGGATGAAAACGGTTATGAAAATGCCATCATTGTTGCCAGTGGTGATTTAAATGAATACAAAATTAAAGATCTTATCGAGAAAAAGGCTCCCATTGATTCGTTTGGCGTTGGAACCCAAATGGTCACCTCGGAAGATGCTCCATCTTTGGGCGGCATATACAAAATGGTTGAAATAGAAAAAGATGGCAAGGCACAATTCAAGGCAAAATTTTCGGAGGATAAAGCCACTTATCCTGGCAAAAAACAAGTTTACAGAATTGTTGATGAAGAAGGAAATTATGTAAAAGATGTGATCGGTTTGAATGGAGATCAAATTCCGGAAAAACATATAACATTGTTGCAAGGGATTATTAAAAATGGTCAATTGGTTTATGAATGGCCAGAGCTGAAAACGATTCAAGATAACTTTTTAGAAAATCTTAAGAGATTGGATCAGAAATATAATCGATTTGAGAAAACAGAAGTGTACCCGATCAGGTATAGCGAGAACATTCAACAATTGTTTAATGAATTGAAAGATAAAAATTAAAGAATTCTTCATCCTTCGACTCCGCTCACCATGGAGTACTAAGATATAAACTATTAACAAATAACAAAACCCATGAAAAAAGATTTTCTTATAATTAGGGGCGCCCGAGAACACAATCTCAAGAATATAGACCTACAAATCCCGCGAGATAAATTCGTGGTGATTACAGGGTTATCCGGTTCCGGAAAATCCAGCCTGGCATTTGATACAATTTATGCTGAAGGCCAGCGTCGTTATGTGGAATCGCTTAGCGCCTATGCCAGGCAATTTCTTGGTTTGATGGAAAAACCGGACGTGGATTATATCGATGGCCTCTCCCCCGCTATTTCGATCGAGCAGAAGACTACTCACAAGAATCCCCGATCTACCGTTGGTACCGTAACTGAAATTTACGACTATATGCGTCTGCTTTTTGCCCGCATAGGAAAGCCGCATTGTTATAACTGCGGTCAGCCAATCAGCAAGCAAACCGCACAACAAATTGTGGACACAATTCTGCAACTACCTGAGGATATCCGGATTCAGATCTTAGCTCCTATCGTACGGGGACGAAAAGGAGAATTCCGCGAGGTACTGGAGGAAGTGAAACGGGAAGGATTTATCCGCACCAGGATTGACGGGCACCTGCAGGAAATCGACGAGAATATAAAATTGGACAAAAAATTTAAGCACAACATTGATGTGGTAGTGGATCGATTAACAATCAGCTCTAAAATCCGGCAAAGGCTTACCGAATCCGTTGAGATTGCCCTGAAAATGGCCAACGGGCTAATGATTCTGAATTTATCCGACCAAAACGAGGAAAAATTATTTAGCGAGCATTTTGCCTGCGCCAACTGCGGCATCAGCTTTGAGGAATTGGAACCGCGTATGTTTTCCTTCAACAGTCCCTATGGAGCATGTCCCAGCTGTGACGGTTTGGGAAGCAAATTGGAAATTGATCCCCGCCTCGTAGTACCGAACCAAAATTTGAGCATCAATAATGGAGCTATTATTCCCGTTGGCGAAAAGCGAAATAGCTGGTACTTTGAAATGATTTCCAGTTTGGCGAATCAGTATAAATTTGATATGGATGCGCCGTGGAAAGAACTATCCGATGAGCATAAACAAAGGGTGTTGTACGGAAGCGGCGATCAAAAAATCAAATTCATGTTTGCAAGGGAAGAATCCCGTTTTGAATTTTCCTCAAAATATGAAGGGGTTATTAATAATCTATATCGCCGGTACAGACAAACATCATCGCAGGGTATCAGGGACTGGATTGAAGGATTTATGAATCAGATCCACTGCCCGGAATGCGGCGGCGCTCGTTTGCGGCCCGAATCTCTCGGTGTGAGAATTGATGCCAGGAATATTTCTGAAGTGGCTGCGATGAGTGTGAAAAATGCGTATAAGTTTTTCGACGAGCTTCAATTGAGCGAACGTGAAGAACTGATCGCGCATCAAATTCTTAAGGAAATCCGGGCACGACTGCAATTCCTGGCCAATGTGGGACTGGATTATTTGACCCTCGAGCGGGCTGCGGGTACTCTTTCCGGTGGAGAATCACAGCGCATCCGCCTCGCCACGCAGATCGGAAGTCAGTTGGTCGGTGTCCTTTATGTCCTAGATGAGCCATCCATTGGCTTGCATCAGCGCGATAATTCACGGCTGATTAATACGCTCCATCAACTCAGGGATTTGGGAAATTCGATCCTGGTTGTGGAGCATGACCGCGAGACCATTGAGCAGGCTGACTATGTAGTGGATTTAGGTCCTGGGGCTGGTAAACAAGGCGGATACCTGGTCGCAACAGGCACGCTGGCAGAGATCGAAGCCAATCCCAATTCTATTACCGGGCAGTACCTATCTTACGAAAAATATATTCCAATTCCGGATTCGCGAAAGAAGGGATCGAAGCACTTCTTGCTCTTAGAGGGCGCTGCAGGCAATAATTTGAAAACGATCAATGTCAAATTTCCGCTTGGAAAATTTATCTGTATTACTGGCGTTTCAGGATCGGGCAAAAGCACGTTGATCAATGAGACTCTCTATCCTATTCTATCCAGACATTTCTTCAACAGCAAAGCACTGCCTCTGGAATACGACTCCGTTGAGGGTCTGGAAAAGGTCGATAAGGTTATTGCAATTGATCAGTCCCCTATTGGCAGAACGCCTCGTTCCAATCCTGCTACATACACAGGGCTCTTTACTTACATCCGTGATTTGTTTGCCCAATTGCCCGATTCCAAAATCAGGGGATATAAGCAAGGTAGATTCAGTTTCAACGTCAAGGGAGGACGATGTGAAGCCTGCCAGGGCGACGGCGTAAAAAAAATTGAAATGCACTTTTTGCCGGATGTCTATGTAACTTGTGAAGTGTGTAAAGGGAAGCGCTACAACCGTGAGACACTGGAAATTCGCTACCGGGGCAAAACCATTGCTGATGTACTGGATATGACCGTCAGCGAGGCTCTGGTGTTTTTTGAAAAAATTCCCTCCATAGAGCGCAAATTGCAGACATTGAATGATGTGGGTTTGGGCTATATTCATTTAGGACAACAGGCAACTACCCTAAGCGGTGGGGAGGCGCAGCGGGTGAAATTGGCAACTGAATTGTCCAAAATCAGTACCGGAAAAACTGTTTACATGCTGGATGAGCCAACCACAGGTTTGCATTTTGACGATATCAAAATGCTGCTAACCGTACTGAATCAATTGGTTGACAAGGGTAACACAGTCATTGTAATCGAACATAACATGGATGTCATCAAAACTGCGGATTGGATTATTGATCTAGGACCGGAGGGTGGCGATCAGGGTGGAAGAATTATTGCCGAAGGAACACCGGAACAAATCATAAAAATAGAAGCTTCTTACACAGGACAATTTCTGAAAAAGGAAATGGAGCACTGGCATGAGTATGCTTCAAAGCATCCTTTGGAAGCGGTGTAAAGAGTGCTCCTGTGTCAGGGTGTTCAAGTGTTCATGAAGAAAGAGGTGAAAAGTAAGACGCAAGAAGTGAGAGCATATTTCCTGTTGCCGTCTACCATTCCACTTCTGATTCAAGTGTTTAAGCGTTCAAAAATTTCATAGGACATAAAATGGCGGAAAGCAACCTACCTTTATTAGGCGCACACACCTCAACTTCCGGCGGACTCTTCAATGCCATTGTCGAGGGCAAGCAAATAAAAGCCGACGTACTGCAAATATTTTCCAAAAATCAAAAGCAGTGGAAAGGCCGGGATTATAAAGAAGGTGAAGTGGCAAAATTTCATCAATTGATTGAAGAGATCGGCATTCGACCGGTAATGGTCCATACTTCCTATTTAATCAATCTTGCCAGCACAAACGAAGTTACACTGAAGAATTCATTTGAGGCGATGGTCGATGAGCTGCGACGCTGCCATTTGTTGAAAATCCCCTACCTCGTGCTGCATCCGGGTTCTCATTTGAATGCCGGTGAAGATATCGGGATAAAGAAAATTTCCCAAAACCTTAATAAGGTAGTTAATAAAGCTGCTGTGGATGATGTGATTATTTTACTGGAAACGACTGCCGGCCAGGGCACTAATCTGGGATACACCTTCGAACAACTCCGGGAAATCATGGATCAGTCTAAAGTTGATAAACATCTCAGTGTATGTCTGGATACCTGCCATATATTCACTGCCGGATATGATATCCGCACGACGAAGGCTTGGCAAAAAACAAAACAATCATTTGATAATGTCATCGGATTGCATAAGTTAAAGGGGCTTCATTTGAATGATTCTCAAAAGGATTTGGGCAGTAAAGTGGATAGACATGACCGGATTGGAAAAGGATTATTAGGAATTAAACCTTTCGAAATCATTTTGAATGATCCCGATATGAAGGGTCTCCCGATGATTTTGGAGGTACCGGGAGGAACCAAGGCATATAAGCAGGATTTAAGAAAATTGAGAGGATTGTTTAAGAAGAAATCATAATCCTTATTGGCTTCGGTCTTTATGTTTTATTTCAAGATTTTATTTTTGTCATGCTGAATTTATTTCAGCATCTGTTTAGATTCCGAAACAAGTTCGGAATGACAATTATTCAATATCAAAGCACAAACAGGAGTCTTAAAAATGAGCAGCTTTAAAGACAGTTACAAAATCTTTGATTCACTGCAGGTACGCAATCAAACATACAATTTCTTCAACCTGACAAAACTCGAAGGAGTTAATCTTTCTAAACTTCCATTTTCAATCAGAATATTGTTGGAGAATGTCCTGCGAAATGAAGACGGGCATCTAGTCACCAAAGAAGCGGTAGATACAGTCCTAAATTATAGCTCCAAAAATGTACCTAAGAAGGAAATCCCCTTTATGCCGGCGCGTGTGGTGCTGCAGGATTTTACCGGGGTTCCCGCAGTGGTAGATTTAGGGGCCATGCGAAATGCAATGGTTGAATTGGGAGGAAAACCTTCTGCAATTAATCCCATTGTCCGCTCTGACCTGGTGATCGATCACTCCGTGCAGGTGGATTATTACGGAATGGCCGAAGCGCTGGCTATGAATATTGAGCGGGAATTCGAGCGCAATAGTGAAAGATACAGCCTGCTCAGATGGGCTCAGGAGAGTTTCGAGAATTTCAGCGCCGTGCCGCCCGGAACCGGCATTGTGCATCAGGTGAATCTGGAATATCTGGCAAGCGTGGTCTCTCAAAAAGAAATGAATGGCAATATTGTCGCATTTCCAGATACAGTGGTCGGCACCGATTCGCATACCACCATGATCAACGGACTCAGCGTGCTGGGCTGGGGCGTAGGAGGAATTGAAGCGGAAGCAGTAATGTTGGGGCAACCTTACTACATGCTGCTGCCTGAGGTTATTGGCTTCAAACTAAAAGGTGAATTACCCGAAGGCGCTACTGCCACTGATTTGGTTTTGACTACCACTCAAATGCTGCGCAAGAAAGGTGTCGTGGGAAAATTCGTGGAATTTTACGGGCCGGGGCTTCATCAATTAAGTTTACCAGATCGAGCCACCTTGGCTAACATGGCGCCCGAATATGGCGCTACCATGGGCTTCTTCCCCATCGATGAAGCCACTTTGACCTATTTAAAATTGACTAGCAGATCGGATGAACAGGTGGAGTTGGTTGAAAAATACGCCAAAGCCCAGGGATTATTTCATACAAAAGATACGCCCGATCCGGTTTATACCGATTCCCTGGAATTGGATTTAGGTACACTGGTACCCAGTCTGGCGGGTCCAAAACGTCCGCAAGACCGCGTGCCCATGAAAGAGATGAAAAAAGCGTTTCAAATAGCATTAAAAGATACTTTTAAACAAGAAGAATCCAGTGCACAGGCGACGATCAATGGCGAAAATATTACTTTACAGCACGGTTCAATTGTCATTGCTGCTATCACCAGTTGTACCAATACTTCCAATCCATCGGTGATGGTGGCTGCTGGATTATTGGCAAAGAATGCACTGGAAAAAGGCATCCGAACAAAACCATGGGTTAAAACCAGTTTAGCGCCGGGTTCCAAAGTTGTACCGGAGTATTTGGAAAAAGCCGGTTTGTTAAAACCGTTGGAAGCGCAGCGCTTCAATATTGTGGGATTTGGCTGCACCACCTGCATCGGAAACAGCGGACCATTACTTCCGGAAATCGATAAAGGCATCGAGAACGGCGATCTAGTTGCGGCAGCGGTGCTGAGCGGCAACCGCAATTTCGAGGGACGTGTTCATGCCGAGGTTCGGGCAAATTACCTCGCTTCCCCACCCCTGGTGGTTGCTTATGCCTTAGCCGGTAAAGTGGATTTCGATTTTAACAATGAGCCGTTGGGAAATGATAAAAACGGAAACCCGGTTTATCTGAGGGATATCTGGCCCTCGCAAAAACAGATCAGAGATACCGTCGAGAAGTCGCTATCGCCGGAGATGTTCAAGAAGAAATATGGTCAGGTGTACGAAGGCGATGAACACTGGCGGGCATTAAGAGACGGCAAGAGCGAGATTTATCATTGGGACGAACAATCCACCTACATTAAGTTGCCGCCGTTCTTTCAGGATATGCCGCTGCAGCCGGAGCCGCCTCAGGATATTGTGAATGCCCGGGTGCTAGCGCTGCTGGGCGATTCGGTTACCACCGACCACATCTCCCCTGCTGGCTCAATTCAAGTAAAAAGTCCAGCCGGACAATACCTGATCTCCAAAGGAGTTGAACCGAAAGATTTCAACTCCTATGGCTCCC
>WOR8_10001269_pt1 | contig 25938 bp, 24 predicted proteins | sample DeeMarSeWOR38_10_FD_19890 | JGI IMG/M metagenome (IMG submission 19890) | reverse complement strand
AGCATAGAACAGCGCGCCGGCGACATCAGGATCAGTGCAACAGTCGACAGCCGGAATCCGGCTGCGGGCACCGTGACCCTGACCATAGCCGGCAATCTGCTGACAGTCACAACCACGACCCGGACCCAACTCGAGGATGAACGCGATGATGTCGACCCGTTTAGTCTCGTCGATATGGCCTCCGGTGATTATCTCGACATCGAGGCCTACCTGGATGAAGGCGGTAACCTGGTCGCCACGCAGATCAAGCGGGATGAGCCTGATGATATAGAACTGCAGGGCCCGGCCGATGTGCCCCCGACCGGTGGCACGACAAACAGTGGCACTATCAGCATCCTGGGTATTGCGCTCGCCACCGGCATTGGTACGGAGTTCGAGGATGCGGCCGAGAATTCGATCAGCGGCGGCAGCTTCTTCGGCAGTGTCAACGACGGGGACCTGGTGAGGTTCAGTGATGAACAGGTACCCGACGGGACGGCGGACAAGGTCGAGTTCGAGGACTAGGCCGGGTTGCCTGTGCGGAGTATCGAAGTCATGTCAAACGTGGCGCCACAAGGGCGCCACGTTTTTTCCTGCCGCGCAAGGATGCCAGCGCGCAGGGGGGATTGCTTTAGACGCAGAGGGCGCTGCCTGCCTGATTCATTTGCGCTGCAGCCGGAAGGTGCACTCGTGCAGGCGGGTGATACCGGCCTCGCGAAACCTGCCGTTGTCATCGAGGACATCCTCCGAGCACAGCTGCCCGATCTCGAATGTATCTGCATACAGGCGGGTGATTTCCGCGTCGGTGACCGCGAATGGCGGCCCGCTCATCTGCCGCTGGTCATAGTCCAGTGTGATCAGCAGGCAGGGTGTTCCGGGTTCAAGCAGTGAGGCCAGGTGTTTCGCGTAGGCGGCGCGCATGGCAGGCGGCAGTGCGATAAGCGAGGCCCGGTCGTAGACGGCATCGATATCACCCGCGGTATCCCTGGCCAGCGCAAAGAAGTCACCGCAAAGTATGTCCAGTGCATCGCAACGATAGCGTATGAACTCACCCGCCTGGTCAATGGCCGGCACCAGGCTGTTTTCCGCAAACAAGGCTTCTGTCGCGATACGGCTGATCTCGACGCCGATGACCCGGTAGCCCTGGTCCAGTAACCACAGCATGTCGAGGCTTTTGCCACACAGGGGAACCAGTACCCTGTCGCCGGGCGCTGCCGGTGGCGGGGGCCAGAAGCGCACCAGCCTTGAATTGGTTTCCTGCAGGTGAAATCCGATACGGTTTTCCTGCCAGCGTGCATGCCAGAATTCCGGATCCATGGCGCTATGATTCCCTCAAAGGTGATTCGGTCACGGTCTTTTCCTGTCAATCCGTATGGACATTCCAGTGTTGCCCGGATGATATGACCTTATAATAAACACTGCAGCTGCAGACGTAACAGTCGCCATGAATGACGATACGGATAACCCGTTTATACAGGCCTTTCGCGGCCGTTTTCACAACATGCTTCGCTGGGAGCAGCTGGAGCATTTATGGGAGATCCTGCGCAGCGATGCGGAAGGCGGCTGGTATATCTATGCCGTCGGCGAGTCACCGCCCCCGGAACCTGCCAGTGGTGATCTGCTCAGGACATTTCTGTCGGAAATCGAGCAGCTGCTGCGCAGGGAGCATGGCGAGGACTACTGCGGCATTGTCTACGCGGACTCGCCGGATACGCCGCAGTTCGTGAAGATTTTCGACCCGAATAATCTCGGGGTCTCGTGCGGTTTCAGCGACAACCCGCCACTCCCCGGCTGGATACTTTCCAGGCTGGCGCCGGTGGATCTGAATGCCGACATGCCGTTGCCCGGCGGGCGCCGCCGCTGGTGGCAGCGGTTGCTCGGTTCCTGACCGGTGGCGGCGCACCCATCCGCTGCGTGGCATGCACTGGATTCGAGGCAAGCGGGTTAGCCATGTCCGGCAAGCACACCATTCACCTGTCCATTGCCGGTATGAGCTGTGCCGGCTGTGTCGCGGCGGTCGAAAAGGCGCTGCAGGGTGTGCCCGGCGTTGAGTCGGCAAGTGTGAATTTTGCCGAGCATACCGCCATGGTCAACGGTAATGTCATGGCCGACGCGCTGGTCGGTGCGGTTGTGGATGCCGGTTACAAGGCCGCCGAGATGCTCGGCCCGGAAGATGCGGCCGGGCGTGAGACGGCGGAGTTCGCGCATTACCGTGACCTGCTTCGAAGGGCGGCCGCGGCGGCGCTGGTCGGTGTGCCGCTGATGATCGGCGGCTGGCTGGGCTGGCTGCCGGTGCTGGCGACGGCGGCAGTGCCCTGGTTCTGGGTTGTCGTGGGCGCCGCCACGCTGGGCGTACTCGTCTACTCCGGGGGGCATTTTTTCAGCGGTGCCTGGGCCGCTCTGCGCAAGCACAATGCCAGCATGGACACCCTGATCGCGCTCGGCACGGGCAGTGCCTGGCTGTACTCAATGGCCGTGGTACTGCTCCCTGCTGCCATCCCCAGCCTGGCGCGACATGCCTACTTCGAGGCGGCAGCGGTAATCCTGGCACTGGTGAATTTCGGCGGCGCGCTGGAAATGAGGGCGCGTGGCAGGTCGTCCGAGGCGATCCGCCGGCTGATCGGCATGCAGCCCGCAACGGCGCGGGTGCTGCGTGACGGGACCGAGCTCGATGTTCCGGTCGAACAGGTCGGTCTGGACGAGACCGTGCGGGTGCTGCCCGGCGAAAAACTGCCGGTCGACGGAATCATCTTCGATGGCCATTCCACTGTCGACGAGTCCATGCTGACCGGTGAGCCGTTGCCGGTAGAGAAGGGTGCGGGTGACCGGGTGGTCGGCGGCACCCTGAATACGGCCGGCAGTTTCCTCATGAAAAGCACGCACATCGGCCGGGACACCGTGCTGGCGCACATCATCGACATGGTGCGTACCGCCCAGGGTTCCAGGCCGCCCGTCGGTCGCCTCGCCGACCGCGTGGCGGGCGTGTTCGTGCCGGCCGTGCTGCTCATTGCCATCGCCACGTTCCTCGTCTGGTTCAACTTCGGCCCCGAACCGCGTGCCGGCTACAGTATCGTCACTGCCATCACGGTGCTGGTGATTGCCTGCCCCTGCGCGCTTGGCCTGGCGACGCCGATTTCCATCATGGTGAGTATCGGCAAGGCCGCCGGCCAGGGGATCCTGATCAGGAACGGCGAGTCGCTGCAGCGCGCGCGGCAGGTCACCACGGTGGTGCTGGACAAGACCGGTACCGTGACCGAGGGGCGGCCGGGTGTTACCGCCATCACGGCGCTGCCCGGCCATGACGAGGCCGGGCTGCTTGCCTGTGCCGCGAGTGTCGAGGCGGGCTCCGAGCATGCCATGGCTGCCGCGATCCTGGCAGCGTCGCGTGAACGCGGTATCGAGCCGTCACGCGTGGAAAACTTTCAGGCACTGGCCGGCAAGGGTGTTGAGGGCGATGTCGGTGGGCAGCGGGTCATGCTGGGACATGCCGGCCTGCTGCAGGACCGTGGCGTGGCAGTCACGCCGCTGCAGGCCGCCTACGATGAGCAGGCCGCGATTGGCCGGTCATCCGTGTTTGTGGCCGTGGATGGTGTGCTCGCCGGCATGCTGACGGTTGCCGATCCGGTCAAGCCGGATTCGAAGTCCGCCATTCGACGGCTGCAGTCGCGCGGTCTCAGGGTCGTCATGCTGACCGGGGATGCCCGTGCCACAGCGGAGGCGGTCGCGGCCGAGGTGGGTATCAGCGATGTGCTTGCCGGGCTGTTGCCGGATGGCAAGGCAGAGCATGTGGCGGCACTGCAGGAGCGTGGCGAGGTCGTTGCCATGGTCGGGGACGGCATCAACGATGCACCGGTGCTGGCGCGGGCCGATGTCGGATTTGCCCTTGGCAGCGGTACGGACGTGGCGATCGAGAGCGCCGATATCACATTGATGGGCAGCTCGCTGCATGCGGTTGCGGACGCCATCGAGATCTCGCGCGCGACGGTGCGGAATATCTGGCAGAACCTGTTTGGCGCCTTTGTCTACAACAGCCTGGGCATACCGGTAGCAGCCGGTGTGCTGTTCCCCTTCACCGGCATGCTGCTGAATCCCATGATTGCCGGTGCGGCCATGGCGCTGTCATCTGTCACCGTCGTCAGCAATGCCAACCGCCTGCGTCGCATGCGCCTCGGCAGGGAGTCGGATTGATGGCCGATCTCTGGGTCAACCTTGGCGGGCTGCTTCTGATGCTGCTGATTATCTGGTGGTTCTGGCTGTCGGGCTGATCCAGGCCTGATTGTGTAAACTAACTAACTGAATTGTATGGTTATTTATATAATTGCTTGAAGCATATCAGGATCTTCAAATATACTTTCCAGCCCCGTGCGTCCTGGCATGTGGCGATATGCCGGCAATCAGGCGGCAGCACCGAGATCCAGGCGCCGCAGACAGTTTCCAAACACATGACCATGGAGTTGATGAAGATGAAAACAATCACAAGTGCCATTATTTCCGCCGCGCTGCTGGCTTTCGCCGGTCTGGCTTCCGCCGCTGACGGCCAGGCAATCTACCAGCAGAGCTGCCAGTCCTGCCACGCCGCCGGTATTGCCGGTGCCCCGAAGCTGGGTGACAAGGAGGCCTGGGCGCCGCGCATCGCAACCGGCATGGACGCCATCATGGCCAGCGTCATGAACGGCAAGAACGCCATGCCGCCGAAGGGTGCCTGCATGAGCTGCTCGGACGACGACCTCAAGGCCGCGGCCCAGTACATGGTGGACCAGGCCAAGTAAGCCACCATTCACGGCTGTACAACAGGCTGCTTCGGCAGCCTTTTTTTTGGCCTCTTCACGGCAACAGTCGCGGTGTCGGGCGGCTACGCCGGTTTCGTGGAAATTGACGCCACTCAATACCCCTGACCGGTTTAACTGGCATTATTAGTGACACACACGGTTGAGTATGCATTCGCCTTCTGGTGTTTGTACCAGCTCATGGAGGCAACGCTAATGAGGACAACAGCAAGCATGATCCTGCTGCTGGCGGCACTGGGCCTTGCGCTGCCGGTGCAGGCCGGTGATGCGGTCGCGGGCAAGGCCAGGGCAGCCAGCTGTGTTGCATGTCATGGCGCCGAGGGCATCAGTCCGAACCCGAGCTGGCCGAATCTGGCGGGCCAGCAGAAGGGCTACCTGATCCGGGAAATGCAGTATTTCCGTGACGGGGTACGGGGTGATGCCATGATGACGCCCATGGCCAAGACGATTTCCGATGAGGATGTCGAGGACCTGGCCGAGTATTACAGCGGCCTGTGTGCCTGCAAGGAACCGGCTATTCGTGATGCAGCCGGTGATTTAGAAACAGAATCGCCGTAACCAGCACGAGCGCCCCCGCCTGGTGGGTGGCCGCCAGCGCAACCGGGACATGCAGCAGCAGGGTCGAGATACCCAGCGTCACCTGCAGCACGGCGGCTGCCAGCAGCAGGTGCAGGCCGATGCGTGCCTGCGGCGCGGTAATGCCGCGCCTGGCAGTCAGCCAGAACGCACAAATTCCCAGGAACGTCAGTACCGCCAGAACTCGGTGGTCGAACTGCACAGTGGCCATGTTCTCGAAAAAGTTACGCCACAGCGGGTCCTGCAGGAACATGGCCTCGGGTATCCAGCGACCGTCCATCAGCGGGAAGGTGTTGTAGACAAACCCCGCTTTCAGCCCCGCCACGAATCCGCCGGACATGACCGTGATAAAGACCAGCAAGCCGAGCACACTGGCTGACAGGCGCAGGCCGGCGGCTGCGGCGCGGGTCGTCTCGCGCCGGCTCTCCAGCAGCAGGCCCAGGGCTACCCAGAACATGTAGGCATAGATAACCAGTGCCAGTGTCAGGTGTGCGGTGAGGCGATACTGGCTGACGTGCGGTTTGTCCACCAGGCCGCTTTTCACCATGTACCAGCCCAGCAGACCCTGCAGGCCACCCAGCACGAACATGGTGAGGAGCTTCGACACCAGCGGCCGCCGCAGCATGCCCCTGGCGAGGAAATAGAGGAACGGCAGCAGGAAGACCATTCCGATGGCGCGACCAAGGACACGGTGCCAGAACTCGAACCAGTAGATATTCTTGAAGCCGGCAAGATCCATGCCGGCGTTGATTTTCTGGTATTCCGGTGAGGCCTGGTAGAGGCTGAATACCCTTTCCCACTCAGCCTGTTCCATGGGCGGGATAAAACCGAAGATCGGGTCCCATTCCACCATCGACAGGCCGGAACCGGTCAGCCGGGTAACCCCCCCCAGCACGACCATGGCGAATACCAGCGCACAGCATACCAGCAGCCAGACGGCTATCTGGCGGTCATTGCCCGTATGTCGAATTGCTGTGTTCATGTGCCTGCCATCCACCTTGCAACGCGGGCATTCTACCGCAAAAGCGGCCGGTCCGCCTGCCGCCCCGGGGGGCGTTCACGGCATGCTGTACTACAGTTCACAGTATCCGGTATGTTGTTGGCCGGTGCGGTGTCTGTGGAGAAAACATGAAACACGGTGTGGTGTTACTGGCGGTTGCGGCTCTGCTCGTTGTGCTGGTTTACCTGTACGGGGGTACCCCGGGTCCGGTGCCGGAGGATGCGGCGCTGGCTGTGGCCGAGCAGGAGAACGGGTCATCGGCGGATACCCTGCAGCCAGGGGCGGCCGCGACCCGCGGGGTCTTCGATATCAGCGTTCACAGTGTCGAGGAACTGGAAGTCCTGTTTGACCGTGCGGAGGAACTGGCACGGCGGCCCAACCCGGTTGGCGGGGAAGACAGTATCGTGCTGGTACTGCACGGTCCGGAAGTGGAATTCTTCGCGATTTCCAACTACGACACCTACCGTTCCATCGTTGATCGGGCTGCCAGGCTGGATGCATTTCACGTGGTGGACGTTAAGATTTGCCAGACCATGATGAGAAACTACGGCATCGAGTCAGCCGATGTCCCGGCATTTATCGAGCAGTTGCCAAACGGTGCGCTGGAGGTCGAGCGACTGACCCGCGAGGGTTACATCTACTTCTGAATCAGTTGCCGTCCACGAAGCGGTAGCCCTTCGGCACGACCACAATGCCTTTCGGTGAAATCGTGAATCGCCGGGCGTCCTTTTCGTTATCAAGGCCTATCGTTTCACCTGCCGGGACCCTGACATTCTTGTCGATGATGCAGTGGTTCAGGCGTGCATTCCCGCCCACCGCGACGCCCTCGAACAGGATGGAATCCCTCACAATCGCTTCGTCACCGACGTGTACCCGCGGGAACAGGATGGAGTGCTGGACGCTGCCGCCGGCAATGATGGTGCCGCCGGCGACAATGGAATTGATAAACACGCCTTCCGAGCCGGAGGCGCCAGGTACGGTGCGTGCCGGCGGCGGTTGTGACTGATAGGTGCGTATCGGCCAGTCATCCTGGTAGAGATTGAGCGCGGGAACCGGTTCCAGCAGGTCCATGTTGGCCTCGTAGAAGGAGTCGATGGTGCCGACGTCACGCCAGTAGTTGTCCGGTGATACCCGTCCGGTCTTCTTGCCGAAACGGTAGGCGTGCACCCGGTGACTGCGAATCAGTTTCGGCAGTATGTCGTGGCCGAAATCATGCGCCGAGTTGCTGTCCTGATGGTCCGCCGCCAGCGCTTCCTGCAGCAGGTCCATGGAGAATATATAGATGCCCATGGAGGCCAGGCAGTGTTCGGGATCGCCGGGGATACCCTGGGGCTGTTCGGGTTTCTCCTCGAAGGCGGTGATGCGCATGTCATCATCGACACTCATGATGCCGAAGCTGCCGGCCTCGCCGTGGCTGACCTTCATGCAGGCAATGGTGACATCGGCGGATGTCTTCCGGTGGAATTTCAGCATGGCCGCGTAGTCCATGCGGTAGATATGGTCACCGGACAGGATCAGTACATTGCTGGCCTCGCTGCGCTGCAGCAGGAACAGGTTCTGGTAAATGGCATCCGCCGTTCCCGCGTACCACTCCCCGCCCTTGCGCATCTGCGGGGGAACGGTGGTGATGTACTCACCCAGTTCCGGGTTGAATATCGACCAGCCATCGCGAAGGTGCTTTTGCAGCGAGTGTGACCGGTACTGGGTCAGCACCAGGACCTTGCGCATGTCGGAATGCAGGCAGTTGGCGAGGGTGAAATCGATAATGCGGTACTTGCCGCCGAACGGTACGGCCGGCTTGGCGCGTTCTTCCGTCAGCGGGTGCAGTCGCGAGCCGACGCCGCCGGCCAGGATAATCGTCAGGGTATCTTCCATTGCTCTGGGATGTTGGACAGGTCCGGGTTGCCTATGCTGGATGATTATACCCGCCGCAGCGCTGGCGGAAAGCTCATGCATTGCCGCTGGGGGAATGGCGCGGAGACGACAGAAGAATTCACCGCAAAGACGCAAGGATGAGATTGCCTTGTAAAAATCCGCTTTATTCCCGTGCTGAAGTCGATGACAACAGGACACGATACCTGTCTTTGCATTTCTGCGCGTTCTCCGCGCCTTTGCGGTGAAATGCTTTTAATGCCGCCACGCAGCCGGGCATGTGCATGGCTGCAGGGCAGGCAGGGGCGGGGCAGGTCAGCCTGCCCCGTCGGGAGGTCTAGTCGGTACGGTTTTCCAGCAGGCGCTGCATGATGGGGGCCAGGATGATTTCCATGGCAAAGCCCATCTTGCCGGCGGGTACCACTATGGTGTTGCGCCGTGACATGAAGGACGATTCCAGCATGCTCAGCAGGTAGGGGAAATCGATATCGAACTTGCGCGGATCGCGGAAGCGGATCACGACAAAACTCTCATCCGGCGTCGGGATGTCCCGGGCAATGAACGGGTTGGATGTGTCGACCGTCGGCACGCGCTGGAAGTTGATATCCGTCCGGGAGAACTGCGGCGTGATGTAGTGGACGTAGTCGTACATACGGCGCAGGATGGTGTCTGTCACGGCCTCGGCTGAGTAGCCGCGCTGTTCGCAGTCACGGTGGATCTTCTGGATCCACTCCAGGTTGACAATGGGTACGACGCCGATCAGCAGATCGACATGCTTCGCCACATCGGCTTCGTCCGTCACGATGCCGCCGTGCAGGCCCTCATAGAACAGCAGGTCGGTGCCGGCACTGATGGTTTCCCAGGGAGTGAATTCACCTGGCTGCTGGCCGAATGGCTGGGCTTCCTCTTCACTGTGCAGGTAGTAGCGGCGCTCGCAGCTGCCGGTCTCGCCGTAGGACCTGAAGGTTTCCTCCAGCTTGTCGAAGATATTGGCCTCCGGGCCAAAATGGCTGAAGCTGGTATTGCCGTCTTCCTCGGCCTCCTGCATGGCGACCTTCATTTCCGTACGGTTATAGCGATGGTAGCTGTCACCCTCGATCACAACCGGATTGACGCCTTCACGCATGAAGATGTGTTCGAAGGCCACCTTTACCGTGGTGGTGCCGGCCCCGGATGAACCCGTGACGGCGACAACTGGATGTTTTTTGGACATATTAAAAGCTCCTCGTCCTGCAGTGTTTGGTGCGCGTGACAGTAAAAAGGGGGCGAATCTTAACATGTTCCCGGTATGGTCGCAGGATTCCTGTCTGCAGATACACCATCCGGTTGCCCGGCGAATTCTGAAGTAGCGGGGAAATGTTATAATAAGCGGCTTTATTGCCTGCCCCGCGCTGGTGTTTTTCTCCGTTAGCCTAGAGTAACTCGATGAAAAATAGCGAAAATTGCGAGAGCTGGAAAGCCCGGATTGCCCCTTTTATGTGCTGGATCGGGGAGCTGAAGAAACCCGAGACCCTGCGTGCCGACCTGATTGCCGGTATCACCGTGGCGCTGGTGCTGGTGCCGCAGTCAATGGCGTATGCGCAGCTGGCGGGTCTGCCGGCGTATTATGGCCTGTATGCCTCCTTTCTGCCGGGCATCATTGCTGCCATCTTCGGCTCCTCGCGCCAGCTGGCAACCGGCCCGGTCGCAGTTGTCTCGCTGATGACGGCATCGGCACTGGAACCGATCGCCGGTGCCAATCCTGAACTGTACGTCGCCTATGCCATCATGCTCGCCACCATGGTCGGCTTGTTCCAGTTGTCCCTGGGGTTGCTGCGCCTGGGTGTGCTGGTGAACTTCCTGTCGCATCCGGTCGTCATCGGCTTTACCAATGCAGCCGCCATCATTATCGGCACGTCCCAGCTCGGTAAACTGTTCGGTGTCAGCGTGGAAAAATCCGACCACACCTACCTGACGGTCTACCACACCGTTATAGAGGCGTTCAACTCGACCCATTTCGAGACCATGCTGATGGCCATTCTGGCGCTGGGCATCATGATCGGTCTGAAGCGCTACCAGCCGAAGGTCCCCAACGTGCTCACCGCGGTTGCCGTCACCACGCTGATTTCATGGCAGATCGGCTTCGAGTCCATGGGTGGCAAGGTGGTTGGTGTTGTCCCCCAGGGGCTGCCGCCGATCGGGCTGCCTACCTTCGACTTCGACACCATGGTCAAGCTGTTCGGTGTCGCGATCGCTATTTCTATTATCGGTTTCATGGAGGCGATCTCCATCGCCAAGGCCATGGCGGCGCGTACCCGGCAGCGGCTGGATGCCAACCAGGAACTTGTCGGTCAGGGGCTGGGCAATATCGTTTCCAGCCTGTCTTCAGGCTATGCGGTCTCCGGCTCCTTCTCCCGCTCGGCCGTGAATATCAATGCCGGCGCCATTACCGGGTTTTCGGCGGTTGTCACCGGTGTGGTGGTTGGTATCACGCTGCTGTTCCTGACCCCGCTGCTCTACCACCTGCCGCAGGCAACACTGGCCGCGGTCATTATCATGGCCGTTATCAACCTGGTGAAGATCGAACCGATCAAATATGCCTGGCGCGTGCAGAAGCATGATGGTGCCGTGGCACTCATAACCTTTGCCATGACGCTGCTGTGGGCACCGCACCTCGAGGAAGGCATCATGGTCGGTGTCACGCTGTCCCTGTTGCTGTTCCTGTACCGTTCCATGAAGCCGCGTGTTGCCGCGCTGTCGCGTGCCCCGGACGGCACCCTGCGCGATGCCGATATCCACAAGCTGGAGACCTGCCGCAATATTTCGCTGATCCGCTTCGACGGCTCGCTGTATTTTGCCAACACCGGTTACTTCGAGGACAAGGTGCTGGAAAGGGCGGCGCTTAAACCCGATCTTAAGTACGTCATCATCGATGCCGAGGGTATCAACGAGATCGATGCGACAGGCGAGGAGATGCTGCACAATCTCATCGAGCGTCTGCGCGAAATCGGCGTCGAATTGCTGATCGCGCGTGCCAAGAAACAGGTGTGGGATGTGTTCCGGCGCACCGGCCTGATCAAAAAGCTCGGCGAGGATCACATCTTTGCCCTCCGTACGCATGCCTTCAACTACGCCTGGGACCGGCTTGGCGACAACCACGCCGATACCTGCCCGCTGCGCATGGCGCCACCGAAGGCGTCCGAGGTCTGAGTACGTGATTAATTAACTGCAGAAATGCAGAGGACACAGATAAAACACAAATTACTCACCGCAAAGACGCAAGGGACACGAAGTTCAATAATGGAAAATCCCCCTGGCCGGTTCGGCTGAATCGTATGTGGCAAGGGGATTTTTGTAATCATTTTTTCATTGCGTACCTTGCGTCTTTGCGGTGAAGGTTTTTGAAGGGTTTTCTCTGTGTCCTCTGCGTCTCCACGGTAATCTTTCCATCAGTCGGCAGTATCAGATCCGTTCGTAGATAAGGTCCCACACCCCGTGCCCCAGGCGCTGGCCGCGCCGTTCGAATTTAGTCACCGGGCGGTAGTCCGGGCGCGGCGAGTAGTTTCCCTGGCCGGCGCAATTGCGGAAAGCGTCGGATTGCGACAGTACCCCCAGCATATGCTCCGCATACGGCTCCCAGTCGGTTGCCATGTGCAGGATGCCACCGGGCCTGAGCTTCGCGGCGATCAGTTCCACGAAGGCGGGCTGGACGATGCGGCGCTTGTGATGGCGCTTCTTGGGCCACGGGTCGGGGAAGAACAGCAGTACCCGGTCCAGTGAACGATCCGGCAGGCAGTGCCGGACAAGCTGCACGGCATCATCACACATGACGCGAACATTGGTCAGTTCCCGCCGCTCAAGTTCAAGCAGCAGATGACCCACGCCGGGGCGGTGTACCTCGATGCCTATGAAGTCGCCGGCAGGGTCCTGTGCTGCCATCGTAGCCAGCGAGTCGCCGTTGCCGAAACCGATTTCCAGCGTCAGCGGAGCGCTGCGCCCGAACACGGCCGCCGGGTCGATGACCTTGTCGGCCGGCAGGCCGAATGCCGGCAGCAGTTCATCCAGCGCGCGCTGCTGGGATCGGGTGATACGCCCTTCACGCCGGACAAAGGAGCGTATGGCGCGGTGGTGACTGTCGGTGTCTGTCATGGATGCCGTCTGTTCCGGTTATATTGCCCGCCATTCTACCAATGCCTGTCATGCCGGGTACGTCTGTGGTTATCATTGGGCCGTTTACGCGGGCATCCAGGGGGCAGGTCATGGACATCATTTCCACGCTACAGACAGGCATACAGGCCTGGTACGACGAGCGCAGTCCGCTGGTTGTTGCGATGCAGGTCGGTCTGCTCGTGGTCGCCATTGTTATCGCCTGGGTCATCCAGCGGCGCCTGAAAAGGGAACTGGTCAGGCAGCTGGGTGTCGAGGGCACGTCGGCAAACCGCAGCATGCTGCTGAAGCTTGGCCAGCGGCTGGTTTTTCCCATCACCGCCCTGGCCGCTGTCATTATCGGACGCACGGCACTGCAGCAGTTCGGCTATTCCACACCCGTGCTGAATCTGCTGACAGAGCTGCTGGTCGCGCTAGCCGCCATACGCACCATTGTCTACGCACTGCGCGTCGGTATCGTGCAGGGCCCGATGCTCAAGGCCTGGGAGCAGGTGATCAGTTCCAGCATCTGGATGCTGGTGGCATTGCAGCTGCTGGGCTTGCTGGAGCCGCTCATGCAGGTGCTCGACTCGGTGGCCTTCAGCTTTGGCGAGACGCGAATCTCGTTCCTGCTGGTCCTCAAGCTCATCGTCCTGAGTGCACTCTACGTCCTGGTCGCGTTCTGGGTCGCCGGCCTGATCGACAAACGCCTGCAGCCGTCACGTAACCTGGACCCCAGCATGAAGGTGGCCCTGTCGAAGATCAGCAAGGTGCTGCTGCTGACGATCGCGATCCTTGCAGCCCTGACCGAGGCCGGGCTGAACCTGGCCAGCCTGACAGTGTTCGGCGGTGCGCTCGGTGTCGGCCTCGGTTTCGGCCTGCAGAAGATCGTCAGTAATTTCATCAGCGGCTTCATCCTGCTGGGCGACCGTTCCATCAAGCCGGGTGACGTGATCAGTATCGGTGACCAGTTCGGCTGGGTGCGAGAACTGCGTGCTCGCTATATCGTGGTGCGTAACCGCGACGGCGTCGAGACGCTGATCCCGAACGAGAACCTGGTGACCACCGATGTCATCAACTGGAGCTACAGTGACCTGAAGGTGCGCCTGCGCATACCGGTGCAGATCAGCTATGAGGATGACCCGGAGCAGGCCATGGAGATCATGGTGCGGGCGGCGTCCAGCAGCAGCCGTGTGCTGAGGGACCCGGCACCGGTGTGTCGCCTGATGGAGTTTGCCGACAGCGGCATCGGCCTGGAGCTGCGCGTGTGGCTGAATGACCCGCAGGACGGTGTGGCGAACATCCGTTCCGACATCAATCTCGCCATCTGGCGCGGTTTCAAGGAGGCGGGTATCACGATCCCCTACCCGCAGCGCGATGTGCACCTGCGGCAGGTCGTCGAGACGTAGTCGGGTAGAGTGGGGGTGCGGCAGCTGGAAAAATCACCGCAGAGACGATCAGAACAATGCGCCTCTGCGGTGAATACTGCCGGGCTCGCCGCCCTGCTCGCAGGCCTTCAGAAAAACATGCCGTCGAGCGGCGATGAGGCGCTGGCAAAGCGTTTGCGCGGGATACGACCGGCGAGGAAGGCCTCGCGGCCGGCCTCGATGGCCTTTTTCATGGCCGAGGCCATCAGCACCGGGTCCCGGGCGCCGGCGATGGCCGTATTCATCAGTACGCCATCGCAGCCCAGTTCCATGGCAACCGCGGCATCCGAGGCGGTGCCGACGCCGGCGTCCACCAGCACGGGCACCCCGGCGTTCTCGACAATAGTCAGGATGTTGTAGGGGTTGCGGATTCCCAGGCCGGAGCCGATGGGCGCGGCCAGCGGCATGACGGCGACGCAGCCCATTTCCTCGAGACGCCTGGCTATGATCGGGTCATCATTGGTGTAGACCATGATCTTGAAGCCGTCCCTGACCAGGGTCTCGGTAGCCTTGAGGGTTTCCGTGATGTCGGGGAACAGGGTGGTTTCATCACCCAGCACTTCCAGTTTTACCAGGTCATGGCCGTCCAGCAGTTCCCGGGCCAGCCGGCAGGTGCGCACGGCGTCCTCGGCAGTGTAGCAGCCGGCGGTATTGGGCAGCAGCGTGTACCTGTCCGGCGGAATGACATCCAGCAGGTTCGGCTCGTCCGGGTTCTGGCCGATGTTGCTGCGCCGGATGGCCACGGTGACGATTTCCGCGCCGCTGGCCTCGGTGGCGTTACGGGTCTCCTCGAGGTCCTTGTACTTGCCGGTACCGACCAGCAGTCGCGAGCGATACTCGACACCGGCGATGATCAGCGGGTCTCCGGGCAGGGTGGCCCTGGATTGCATGACAGTGGACATAGACAGTTAACTCTTCAATACTTGCAGGATTAGTGTCACCAGAGGACCGGACTCAGCCGCCGCCGATGGCATGCACGATCTCGACCTTGTCGTCGGGATGGATGATATGGCTCTCGAAGGTGCTGCGCGGGACGATTTCCCGGTTGATTTCCAGGGCCAGCCGCTTGTTGGCCAGCCCCAGGGACAGGATCAGTTCGCTGGCGCTCAGGTTGTCCGGCACTTCGCGTGAACTGCCGTTGATAATGATCTTCATGGGCTGGCTTGCAGGTCTGTTGCAACAGTCCGGCACATTCTACCGCAATCATCTGTGTAACTGTCATTTACTGGAAAAATAACGACTTATGGCGCTATTGACCGAGGATATCATCTCCGCCGAGCACGCCGGTACACTTGACGGCCTGTTGTACGAGCGCGTCAGGCGCACACCGGATATCACGGCCTACCGCAGTTTCGACGCCGCGTCCCGCAGCTGGATTGACACCAGCTGGGGCGAGGTTGGCAGCGAGGTGACGCGCTGGCAGGCGTCCATGGCGGCCGAGGGACTGTCGCCGGGCGACCGGGTGGCGGTGCATCTGCGTAACAGCAAGGAGTGGGTGTACTTCGACCAGGCGGCGCTGTCCTGCGGCCTGGCGACCGTCCCCCTGTACACCGATGACCGCCCCGAGAACATCGCCTACATCATGGACAATGCCGCGGTCAGGCTGCTGCTGGTGCAGGATGCCGCCGCGTGGAAACGTCTTGCGCCGGCCCTGGCCGGGCAGGATCACCTGGTACGCGTGCTGATCCTGAATGCCTCCAGGGCCTCGCCCGCCGAGGTACTGAAGGATGACCGGGTGCGGTTTGTCGCTGACTGGCTGCCCGAAAAGCCCGGTCAACTGGTCAAGCGCAGGGGAGATCCGCATGCGCTGGCGTCCATCGTCTATACCTCGGGCACCACCGGTCGGCCCAAGGGCGTCATGCTGTCGCATTACAACATGCTGTCGATTGCGCATTCGGCACTGACCATGATCGACGTGTACGAGGAAGACCTGTTCCTGTCTTTCCTGCCCCTGTCGCACACGCTGGAACGCACCGCCGGTTATTACCTGCCCATCATGTCAGGCTCCGCGGTGGCCTATGCGCGCTCCGTCCTGCAACTGGCCGAGGACCTGCAGCACATCCGGCCCACGGTGCTGATTGCCGTGCCGCGTATCTTCGAGCGGGTGTTTGCACGCATCGAGGGTCAGATGCAGAAGCAGTCGAAGCTTGCCAGGTCGCTGTTCAAGGTGACGACCCGGGTTGGCTGGTGTCGTTTCGAGCGACAGCAGGGTCGTGCCGGCTGGCGCCCGCAGTTACTGGTCTGGCCTGTACTCAAGCGGCTGGTTGCCGGCAAGGTGACCGCAAAGCTGGGAGGCCGCCTGCGCATGGCGGTGAGCGGCGGGGCACCGCTGTCACTGCCGGTGGCGAAGACCTTCATTGGCCTGGGAGTGCCCATCCTGCAAGGCTACGGACTGACCGAGACCAGTCCGGTGATCAGCGTCAATGTGCCGGATGACAACGAGCCGGGCAGTGTCGGGATACCCCTTAACGGCGTCGAGGTGCGGATTGGCGAACAGGACGAGTTACTGGCCAAGACGCCGGGCATGATGCTCGGCTACTGGAATAACCACGTCGCCACCGCCGAGGTCATCGACAGGGATGGCTGGCTGCATACCGGCGACCAGGCGCGAATCGAGAACGGGCATATCTATATCACCGGGCGCATCAAGGACATCCTGGTGCTGTCGAATGGCGAGAAGATACCGCCGGCCGACATGGAACTGGCGATCTGCCTGGCGCCGGAGATCGAACAGGCGCTGATCGTCGGCGAGGGAAAACCCTACCTGTCGGCGATCCTGGTGCTGAACCCGGAGGAGTGGAAGCGGCTGGCCGGGCGTTATGACCTGGATGTCGACGCAAGCGAAAGCCTTGATAATGACAAACTGCAACAGTACCTGATCAAGATAGTCAGGCGTCGGCTGAAGGACTTCCCGGGCTACGCCAAGGTGCGCCGGGTGATCCTGGTCACCGACCAGTGGGGTGTCGACAATGGCCTGCTGACCCCGACGCTCAAGGTCAAGCGCGACAAGGTTCTGAAGAAGTACAAGGATGCAATCGAGGCGCTGTATGCCAGCGGACCGCTTGGCCGCTAGCTGTCAGGCCGCGCAGCCTGCCTGTTCCGGGGAATCGGTCGAGTCTTCGTAGAGTATCGGTTCGGTGGTACTGATGCTGTGCCATTCCCGGCAGGCCCTGCAGGCCTCCGGCACGCTCGAAAACGTCCATACGACCTGGCCATTGCCCGTCATGACGGTGGCCGTCTTGTTCGGCCATTCCTTGATAAATACCTTCATGGATGTACCTCCCGGCGAACCCACTTTCATTCAGAACATTCTGGACGCCTGACATGCAGGTCATGTGACATTTGCATGAAGAATTTGTGACATGCCGGACTGATTCAGCAGGTCGGTACGAGATTGCCGATGAACTGCTGATTGGCTGTTTGCCAGCTGTATTTCAGGGCCTCGTCACGGCAGCGGTTGCGGTCGAGTTCAAGGGCCTGCAGCGCCGCCTTGCGCAGATCCTGATCAAGGATGCCGGTCTCGCCATGTGTCACCACATCGATCGGACCGGTCACCGGGAATGCCGCGACCGGCACACCGCAGGCCATGGCCTCCAGCATCACGAGGCCAAAGGTGTCGGTCCGGCTGGGGAACACGAAGGCATCCGCAGCGGCGACATGACTGGCGAGATCCCCGCCGAATTTATAGCCGGTGAACAGGACGTCGCTGTAATGCGCCTTCAGCTCCTGCAGTGCCGGTCCGTCGCCTATGACGCACTTGCTGCCCGGCAGGTCCAGTTGCAGAAATGCCTCGATGTTTTTTTCCACGGCGACGCGACCGGTATAGACGAACAGTGGTCGTTTTACTTTCAGTTCCGCCGGCTTCTCCGGCGTAAAAAGTCCGGTATCGACACCGCGTGACCAGCGTACGATATTTGTGAAGCGCCAGTGCTCCAGCAGTCGCTGCTGGCCGGGAGTGGCAACCATGGTGCGTGCTGCCGCATGATGGAAGCGTCGCATAAAGGCATAGGACAGCGGCAGCGGTACGGGCAGGCGCTTGCGAAGGTACTCGGGGAACTGGGTGTGATAGGAACTGGTGAAAGCCAGCCCGTTATCCAGACAGTGCCTGCGCGCCGCGAGACCCAGGGGACCTTCTGTTGCTATATGGATGTGATCGGGCTTCAGGGTATCCAGCTGCCGGGAGATGGTGTGCCCGGGGCGCAGCGCCAGGCGGATTTCGGGATAGGACGGGCAGGGTATGGTCCTGTGATCGGCCGGTGTCAGCATGCTCACCAGGTAGCCGGACCTGCTGAGTGCGTCGCGGGTCTGCTGCAGGGTTTTAACGACCCCGTTGACCTGTGGTGTCCAGGCATCGGTGACGATGACGAGTGAGACGACGCTCATGATGACATGCTGCATGACCCTGTGATTTGTCAGCTGCATGGATTCTCGCGGCGCTTGATGACAGCGGCATGAACGTTACATGACAGTTGCGTGATCAGTCAGTTGAGCCCGAGGGCAAGAAAAACTAAACAAAAACTTCATTAAATTGTTGTATTTCGCAGTCAGGGTAGGGTGCAGGTGAATATGGAACCGGTACCATGCCCTTGCCAGTACGCACCGACAGGCAGGTTACGGTCGCGCAAATACTCGACAGTGCCGATGTCTCGCTCTGTGAGCTGCTGAACCGCGCAAGTCGCCGGCATACGGTTAGTAAAACGTTCTGCACCATCAGTCGCCTGGGTGATGGCGTCATCTGGTATGCGATGATGGCGGTACTGCCGTTGATTGGGGGTTATGATGGTGTGCTGATCAGTCTGCACATGGTATTGACCGCGCTTGTCGGGCTGGTTATCTACAAGGTCACCAAGCAACTGTCAGGGCGGGAACGGCCATACGTAGTGCACGCCGACCGGATCGAGTGCGCCATGGCGCCACTTGACCGCTACAGTTTTCCGTCCGGGCATACCCTGCACGCGGTGAGTTTCAGCATGGTGCTGTGCGGCCATTTTCCGCAGATGACCTGGGTGCTGCTGCCGTTTGCGATCCTGGTCGGTCTGTCGCGCATGATACTCGGCCTGCATTACCCCAGTGACGTGCTGGCAGGTGCGTTTATCGGTGCCGTGCTGGCCAGGGCCAGCTTTGACGTGCTGATATTTGCCGGCGTCCTGGCGCCGTAACTGTCCGCTATCCTGCCAGGGTACGGCGAGCACGAACATCCGGCTCAGGCGATGAACCTTTCATAGCCGATCAGTCCCCATGTCATGACCACTGCCCAGAGACTGATAAATACGGCGGCCGATCCCATATCCTTGGCGCGCCCGGAAAGCGTGTGCGGGTCTTCGCCGATGCGGTCGATGGCGGCTTCCACCGCCGAGTTCAGCAGCTCGACGATCAGGACGATCAGGCAGCTGCCGATCAGCAATACCCGTTCGACAGCCGTGCTGCCGTACCAGAAGGCGGCCGGTACCAGGATCATGCCGAGTATGGTCTCCTGCCGGAATGCGGCCTCGTTTCTCCAGGTGGCACGTATGCCCGCGAGTGAGTAAAGCCCGGCAGTCCAGATGCGGCGCAGTCCGCCGCCTTGATTATGATTTGCCATTGTCAATCTCCCGGTTGGGCTGCAAAGTCTACACATGCGGTGAACAGCCTGCTATATCCTGCCGGAATTCTGCGCAGGATTTCATCAGATTGTCATACGGTGCTGCTAGGGTTCGCGCATGGCTGCTGATCGCCCGATCTCCAGCAACGTGCACAGGCGGCATCGCGCCATCTGGTTGTCCGATATTCACCTCGGAACGCGTGGCTGCAAGACTGACTTTCTGCTGGATTTCCTCCGCTGTAACGAATCCGATTACCTTTATCTGGTCGGCGATATTATCGACGGCTGGCAGCTGCGAAGAGCCTGGTACTGGGACCAGCGGCACAATGATGTGGTGCAGAAGATCCTGCGCAAGGCTCGCAAGGGTACCCGGGTGATCTATGTCCCGGGCAATCACGACGAGTTTGCGCGTGATTATGTCGACAACATGTTTGGCGGAATCACGGTGAAGTCGGACGCCATTCACGAAATGCGCGACGGCCGCAGGTTGCTGGTGATGCATGGCGACGAGTTCGATGGCGTGGTGCGCTACGCCAGATGGCTTGCCGTGCTTGGTGATGTGGCTTACCAGTTTGCCCTGAACCTGAATCACTGGTTCAACACCGTCAGGCGCCGGCTGGGTTACCCCTACTGGTCGCTATCAGCCTATCTCAAGCACAAGGTCAAGAATGCCGTGCAGTTCATCGACGACTTCGAGGCCGTGGTGGCTCGCGAAGCCTCGCTGCGCGGTGTCGATGGCGTGGTGTGCGGTCATATCCACAAGGCGGAGATGAAGGAAATCAACGGCATCCTGTACTGCAATGACGGTGACTGGGTTGAAAGCTGCACCGCGCTGGTCGAGTCCCTGGATGGCCGGCTGCAGATCCTGCACTGGAGCGATGCCGGCTGCCGCGTGGTAAGTGCCGAAGCCAATACTGCGCCGATCGCTGCCTGACAGAATCCATGGAGTCGACCTTGAATATCCTGATGATCTCGGATGTCTATTTTCCGAGAGTGAACGGCGTATCGACCTCGATTGCGACGTTCCGCAAGGCACTGTCCGGGCTCGGCCACCGGGTCTGCCTGGTGGCGCCGGACTACGGGGCCGCTGGCGATGATGACGAGGACATCATCCGGATTCCGTCGCGATACCTGGTGCTGGACCCCGAGGACCGCATGCTCAGGGTGCGCCGGGTGCTGGAACTCGAGGAAACACTCAGGCGCCAGTGCTTTGACCTGGTGCATATCCAGACGCCGTTTATTGCCCACAGGACCGGCGTCGAACTGGCCCGGCGCCTGGGACTGCCCGTTGTCGAGACCTGCCACACCTACTTCGAGCAATACCTGTTTCACTACGTGCCATTCCTGCCCGGGGCACTGATGCGTTCAGCGGCGCGCTGGTTTACCCGCCGGCAGTGCAACCGGATGCATGCCGTGGTCGTCCCGTCGCGCCCCATGCGTGATGTGCTGGGCCGCTACGCTGTGACAGTTCCGGTGTCCGTCGTGCCGACAGGCATCGAGATCGACGTCATGAGGGGCGGTTCCAGGGAGCGGTTTTGCGAGGTCCATGCCATCAATCCGAAACGGCCGATCCTGGTTCATATCGGCCGCATCGCGCACGAAAAGAACATCGGTTTCCTGCTGGATGTTCTGCATGAGGTGCGCCGGGGATTCCCGGACGTGCTGATGGTGATTGCTGGTGAGGGTCCGGCCCGCAGGTCGTTGATGCGCAGGACGGCGGACCTGGGTTTGCAGAAAAATGTGTGTTTTGTCGGTTACCTGCAGCGTGGGCCTGATCTGTGGGACTGCTTCTGTGGCGGAGATGCCTTCGTGTTCGCCTCGCCGACCGAGACCCAGGGGCTGGTGTTGCTTGAGGCCATGGCACTGGGTGTGCCGGTGGTTTCAACCGCGGTCATGGGTACGAGGGATATTCTCGATGCCGGCAAGGGTGCGCTGGTGGCCGGTGAATCTGTGGAGGATTTTTCCGAAAGTGTTATCCGTATCCTGTCGGACCGGCCCCTTCGTGCGCGACTTTCGTCCGAGGCGCGCAGCTATGCGCGGGAGTGGAGCGCCGAACGCAATGCCGGACGGCTGGCTGAGTTATATGGTGTCGTTCTGGCAAACCATGCGGCCCGACAGCCGAAAGCTTGCATGGTGACCGAGTCCGGACAGTGAAATATCCACGGCCGTGTTTGCAGGTCAGGCGACCACAGCCGCCCGGTGGAACGCCGGAAAGCCCCGTAGCGGCGCCTGCATGCCAGCCAGTGAGACCTACCAGCTCATATAGGCAAAGCCCTGCTCCTGCAGCAGCATGATGTCATCCACGCCGATGGGGACGACCTTCGCGAAGGGCAGCAGGTCCTGCTCCGTCCAGCGGAGCGATTTCATGGTGTTGCCGCAGGCGTGAAATGCCACGCCATAATCCGCCAGCGAGCCGGCGCGCTGCTGCAGTTCCGATGGCACCGGCCGTTGCGGGAGCTTGCCGAGCAGGTGGAGGCCGGGGCCGAATGCGGCCACCACGATCTCGACGTCATCGCCGTACTTGCGCAGCAGTTCGCCCACGGAAAAAAGCACGCTCTGCAGGTATTCCGGGTCGGCGTGGTTACACTGGTAGACGATGCGGTGTGCGGAGGCATCCTCTAGATGGCTCTCGGTGTGGTGCGCGCGTGCGGCCCCCAGTGTGAACAGGCCACCCAGCAGGCCGGTTGCCTTCAGCAGGGTGCGGCGGTGGCGGCTTAACAGGTCTCGGTTCGGCATCATCGTCTCCTCGGCATGCTGCCGGTATTGTCCGGCTGCGTTTGTTTACAGGAACAGTATGCCAGTCTTCGGACAGTGTCTGTGAGGGTAGCCGGAGCGTTCGGGAACAGGGTGACGCCACGTCCCGCGCGAATTGTGCGGGCGCGACTCAATGCAGGCCCCCGGCTTGCCGATGGGCTACTGCAGCCGGTGATACGCAACTGGCAGTAATATAACAGAATTGTTCCGTCACCTGGACTGTATCAGAGACCGGTTCCGGTCAATACCCGGGTGTGCTGGTATCGCTGCAGGAGCGAATCTATTCGCGATTATCCCGTGGATATCTGTTACCGGTCGCGACTGAAGCCGCGCCTGCGCTTCTTGTATATATTGAGAATGCGTGACATCCGCCGTGACTCACATTATAGATGTGAGTGGTTTATGCTTAACCATTGTATTCGTGAATGTTTCACTGAAAAGCCTGCTCGTAACAGACTACTGGATACTTGATGATTACCTCGACAAGGGACAAGCCGGGCGTCCTGCGACAGATTTCAGGAACATTCCTCGCCGGGTTGCTCGCGGCCCTGCCGCTGGCCCTGACGCTGGCTGTGATTGTCTGGCTGGTTGAATTCATTCACCGCTTCATGGGGCCCGGCAGTGCACTGGGCAGGATGCTTCGATCCATCGGGCTGAAATTCTCCACGTCCGAGTTTGTCGCCTACCTGATCGGCATCGTCCTGAGCCTGACACTGATTTATTTCCTCGGGGTACTGGTCGAGACTGGTGTGAAGAACCGCTGGTCCACCCTGGTGGACGGCACCATGGACCGGGTCCCCCTGGTGAGGTCGGTCTACAGTGCGTTGAAAAAGCTGATGCAGATGTTCGAGGCCCGGGACCCGTCCGAACTGAAGGCAATGAAGTCGGTGATGTGTCATTTCGGCGGCAAGGGCGGGACGGCCGTGCTGGCCCTGATGCCGAGTCCGGAGCGCATCCGCATGGGCGACCAGGATTACTACGGCGTGCTGATACCGACCGCGCCGGTACCCTTTGGGGGTGCCATACTGTACGTGCCCGTTGACTGGGTGGAACCGCTCGATATGGCTTTCGACGAGATGTTCAATATCTACATGTCCATGGGCGCAACCTCGTCGGATTATCTGCAAGGCGCGTCAGCGGTGACGCGCGCAAGCGATTCAGGCGGGAATGCCAGTCCGAAGTCACAGGAATGAAACCAGTGGTGCAAATGACAGATAATCCGGCAGATCGGGCGCCGGATAATCAGGATGTGATCGATGTGTACCATCGTCTGCAGTTGACACCCGGGGTTCAGGCAGGTCCGACGATCGGGGGCATCTTCGATCCTGTGTGCAACCCGGGCGTAGACAGGGTCACCGTCCGGGGATTCCGCACCCGCATTGCGTTACAGGGTTGCATGCGACTGAAAATATATTTCATCCTGCCGGCAATCCTGTTTTTCATGTCCGCTATCGCCGGCGCGGAGGCGTCCCCGCGGTTTGTCGGGCGGGATGTGTGTGCGGAGTGTCACCCTGAACAGCTTGCTCAATGGTCCGGCTCCCACCACGACCTGGCCATGCAGGTGGCCAGCGCGGAGACCGTTCTGGGTGATTTCGACAATGCCAGCCTGACCCACTATGGCGTGACGTCGTCCTTTTTCAGGAGGGACGGGCAGTTCATGGTTCGAACCGAAGGGGCGGACGGCAAGCTGCAGGACTTCCCGATCAGCTACACCTTCGGCCTCGAGCCCCTGCAGCAGTACCTGATTGAATTCCCGGGTGGCCGCCTGCAGGCGCTGGGACTGGCCTGGGATGCGCGCCCGAAAGCGCGGGGCGGCCAGCGCTGGTTTCACCTGTATCCCGACGAGAAGATTGCCCCCGACGACGAGTTGCACTGGACACAGCCTGGCCAGAACTGGAACAGCATGTGTGCCGAGTGCCATTCCACGAACCTGGACAAGAACTACGATCCTGCCACACGGACATTCTCGACGTCGTGGTCGGAAATCGATGTCTCCTGCGAGGCCTGTCATGGGCCGGGGTCTGAACATGTGGCCTGGGCCGGGCGCAAACCGGGCCGGGACAAGCCCGAATCCGGCATGGGTCTGGCAATACTGCTCGATGAGCGCGAGCGGGTTGAGTGGAAACTTGATCCGGAAACCGGCAACGCGGTACGCAGCCGTGTCCGGGAGAGTGACAGGGAAATCGGGATGTGCGCACGCTGTCATTCAAGACGCAGCCCGATCACCGGTACATATGTGCATGGCGAGCCGCTGCTGGATCACTACCTGCCAAGACGCCTGGATGAGGGCATGTATTACGCCGATGGCCAGATAGACGATGAAGTCTATGTTTACGGCTCGTTTATACAGAGCAAGATGTTTCATGCTGGCGTCACCTGCAGTGACTGTCATGAACCGCACAGCCTGCAGTTGCGCGCGACCGGCAACGGGGTGTGCCTGCAGTGTCATGCGGCCACGAAGTATGATCAGGCCAGCCACCACTTCCACGAGCCGGGATCTGCCGGCGCGAGCTGTGCCGAATGCCATATGCCAGCCAGAAACTACATGGTGGTCGATCCGCGTCACGATCACAGTATGCGTATCCCGCGCCCGGACCTTTCCGTGAGCCTCGGGACACCCAGCGCCTGTAACAACTGCCACCAGGACAAGTCGCCAGAGTGGGCCGCCGGGCAGGTCAGGAGCTGGTACGGACATGCGCCGGCTGGCTTCCAGTCGTACGCACAGGCACTGCATGACGCCCGGCATGAACAGCCGGACAGCGGAGACGCCCTGGCGGCGTTGATACGGGACATGGAGACACCGGCCATCGCCCGCGCCACGGCGCTGGCACAGATCGGGCCCTACCTGGGCGCGGCAACGATTGATGTGCTGACGCTCGGACTGTCGGATGCTGACCCGCAGGTTCGTGCCGCCGCCGTGGCGGTACTGGAGTATGTACCGGCGGAAATACGCGTGCGGCTGGCTTTCCCGGTGCTGGAGGACCCGGTGCGCGCGGTGCGAATCGAGGCGGCGCGGTTACTCGCATCCATCCCGGTCGGTGAGTTGGCGGAAGATCAACGTTCGCTGCTGGACAAGGTATTAAGGGAATATGTCGCGGCCCAGCAGGCCATGGCCGAGCGCCCCGAGGCGCAAACCAGTCTCGGTAACCTGCATGCTGCGCTGGGTGAAGCGCAGCAGGCGGCTGTCGCGTATGAAACCGCAATCGATCTCAATCCGGAATATGTCCCTGGTTATGTCAATCTTGCGGACCTGTACCGTGCGCAGGGGAAGGAAACGGAGGCCGAAAACATATTGCGCCTCGCGGCCAGGGTGAGTCCCGGCAATGCGGATGTGCACCATGCGCTGGGACTGTCCCTGGTGCGGCAGCAGCGAACGAAGGAAGCTATCGGGGAACTCCGCCTGGCGTCGACGTTAAATCCGGATAATGCACGCTATATCTACGTCTACGCCGTCGCGCTGAATTCAACGGGTGAGCCCCCTGCAGGGCGCGCACACCAGGCATCCGGGTAACCGTGACATCCTGAGCGCCCTGGTGGCTTTCCATCGTGACGCGGGAAATCAGGCGGCAGCGCGTACGTATGCCGAAAAGCTGCGCAGCATCACACGGTGAAGCCGATCTGGCAAAGTGCCCGGCAGCCATCATCTTTGGGAGTGCGAGCCGGATCAGGCCAGGGGGCGTAATCCAGTATCGTCGCTACCAGGTTCACGGGATTGGATCGTCACTGTCCCATTGCCGGGAGGAGGTGACTCCCGACCACCGTCGGCTGTAAACTACTGATTCGCAGCCGTGCCGCGGGTGTAGTTCAATGGTAGAACTTCAGCTTCCCAAGCTGACT
>WOR8_10001238_pt1 | contig 25966 bp, 23 predicted proteins | sample DeeMarSeWOR38_10_FD_19890 | JGI IMG/M metagenome (IMG submission 19890) | reverse complement strand
ACCTCAAAGATAAAAAATCCTTATAAGTTGCTACCTCCTCTTGATATTGACTTAACAGAGATTAAAGAAGGAGGAGCTGCAATGATTGCTTATGGGAAGTTACATTTTTGTGATCTCTCACTAATGGAACGTCAAACCCTCCTCGCTGGATTATTACGTTATTGCGAATTAGATACATTAGCTATGACAATGATAATGGAATACTGGTTAAATCCAGAGTAAATCTTTTTATGACTTGAATTTCTCGATTATAAATTCTTCTACAAAGTCATTCAAACCTAAAATTCTATAAGAAGCCCTTAAGGTTTTGGAAATTTGACTTTTACTAAATAAGAGAACCGCTCTGAAAAAAAAATTCCTCGATAAAAATTCATCAATCTCAGACATTATTCAAGTAAGAAAAAGTAAATTACTTTAATTAATTAATATGAAACAAATATCAGCAATTCTAAAACTGAGGACATTTGAATTTTGGCGTGAATGACAAAAGTCATTATCATTAATCTTCAGAAATGAACTAAGTGATCAAATTAGAGATTATCATATGTGATATTAAATGAAACGTGTAATTGCTATCACAGGGGCCTCTGGATATCTTGGTAGTCATTTAATAACCTATTTACACTCTACTATGAATGATTCAATTAGTGAGTATGTGGCAATGGATATTAAGCGAGTAGAATATCCAAATGAAATTCCGGTTACATTCTACACACAAGATATTAGAGATGACTTTTCATGGATTTTAAGTGATCATGAAGTTACAGACCTCGTTCATATGGCTTGGACCTTAACTCCTACACATAATGTTCATAATGCATACTCAGTCGATATAGAAGGAACTAAAAACGCTTTAACAATGTCGCTTCAGACAGGAGTGACTTATTTCCTTCACACGTCCTCTACTCTGGCTTATGGGGCATATCAAGACAACCCTTATCCTCTATATGAAACTCATCCTTTAAAGGGGAACCCTAATTTTCACTATGCTTATCATAAAGCTAGGGTTGAGGATTTAATTGATAATTTTGAGATAAATCATCCTGAGCTTATTATTAGTCGAATTCGACCATCTGCAATTTTATCTTATGAGTTAACAAATTATATTGCAGAAATTTTACGTGGAGGTTGGAGAACTTACTTTTTGATGCCTTACCCCCAAAAAAATACTCCGATACAATTTTTACATCTTTTGGATGCATTAGAAGGTTTTCGAATAGTTCTCAGTAAAAGATTACCAGGAATTTATAATTTAACACCAAATATGGACTATAAAGTAGGAGATATTCCTTCTCTTTTAAATGGAAAAGGAATAAAAGTTCCATATCGGATTTTAAAAATGTTACTTTGGATTCAATGGAAATTACGAATTTCTCGGGCTCCTCCTGAATATCTGGATTTTGTTGCTTACCCTTTTGTAGCATCAAATGAAAAATTACAAAAAGAAGGATTTAATCCACAATATACAACGAAAGATACTCTATTAACCTTAAAATATGGTGATCCAGAAAAGTAATTTTCATAAACCGTTTTCATTTAAGAATGCTATTGTTTGTCGAAACAAATCAGTTTTATACATGTCTTCATTCATGATCGGATGAGTAGCACCTTTTACCATAAATATCTTTTTTATCTCTGAATGAACATTTTTATAGATGTATTCAGGGCTTGATTGGGAGACTGATTCGTCATTAGTACCTTGAATTATGAATAATGGACATTTCACATAAGGTAATGTTTTTTTTAAAGTCCTTAATCCATCTAGAATTGTGAATCCAATAGTAAAAGGAATCCAGTCATAACCTACCCAACCCTTTTCCTTTAAGCTTTCAGGAGCTGGAGAAGGATATTTTTCTGGAACCATGCGATTAATTAAAGGAATTTTAACTAATATTGGAAGCAAAGATAATAAATGGGTTTTTACTTTTACAGCTGCAGCCCATGTAACTACAGCTCTTATCTCATGAAATTCTGATGCTAATATTAATGCTAAAACTCCCCCCATACTATGACCAACAATATAAATATCTGAACATTCTTGTAGAAGCTTTTTTATACCATTTCTTCCGTCATTTAGCCAATCTAGAAAAGTTACCTCATATAAATCTTCTGGTTGAGTTCCCCATCCAGTAAGCGTAGGTAACCATATCGTTGCTCCAGTTTGTGAATGAATTTGATGAGCAAATTCCTTTAAATCCCATGAAGAACCTCCTCCTGCTCCATGAAGCAATAATAGCCCTTTTCGTGAACCTTGAATAAATAAGGGTTCAGCTCCTTTTAAATATTTCAAACTCATTATAAACACATTTTTGAATTTTTACTTCATATTAATATCATTTCTTTAAGAATAAACTCCCCAACTTCCGGAAACCGATGAACCGCAGGGTATATGCGAAATACTGTGTCTCTTAATGCATTTTCAAGGAGTGGGATTGATTGTGTCATTTTTTGTAAAGTTGTTGTTAATGGATAGGTCATATGATCGCAGGGAAATTCATGTTGAATTAGATTTCCTGCAGGAAGTTGTTCAATTTCGTTTTGTGTGAATAATGCACTTTCTAATGGGACAATCCGATCAAAAGAGCCTACAATATTAATCCATTTAATATGAGGGTTAAGAGGCGGTTTAGAATTTATTTTTTTAAGTAATTGACTTTTGGAAACTAACTGAATGAACCCTAATCCTAGATCAGGTGCTAGCGTTTCTTTAGATGCAATGAAGTTTTGAATTAGACGAACAGTCTCTTCAATTCGTGAAATATCGGTTAAAGCAACTCCATGATTGGGTACTGTAAGTAAAACCACACCTTTTAACATTTTTTCTATTTTTTGAAGCGGATAAGGATGATTTAAATGAGGAGAAATAAACACTCTTACTATTATACCTCCCATGGAATGAGCTACGAGTACTAAAGGTTTCTCTCTCTTTTGATAAATGAAATGAATTGCTGTTAACAGATCTTGATGAGCGAGAAGCTGAATATCGCCTGAAATTGCGTTGCTTAGACCTAATGACCAACAATCAAGGTTATGAGACTGCAAAATTCGTCCTAATGAGTCCTTATAGCTAAACCAAACATTTGCATTTGACCCAAATCCATGCAGAAAAAGAATAGGATTATTTGATTCTGAATAATGTGGTGTGAAATGATAAAGTTTAGCTAGACCCTGATCAGTTTCAATTTCGTAAATAGCTCTTTTAATACTAATTATATTTCCCTCAAATGATTCTATTAAATGTTTAAATTTAATCCATAGTACTATTTCAATTTTCAGTTTAAGGAGAATTTCAGAAAAGAATCGAATAAAACATAATCAATTAAAATCAAAAATGTTTTGAAAAATCATCTAAGAGTTAACAGATGCTTTTTTCAAGATTAATCCCTTTAAATAACGTAAAGGTTCAGGTAAGCGATATTTTAAATTTTCAACAATGAGTTTGGTAGCAGTATCAATACAGATATGATTCCCAATAGAGACGAAGACCCCTTGGATGTTTTTCTCGTGTTTCAAAAATTTTGCAATTACTTTTTTCTTAAAATATACATCAAATATTTCAATAGGACCTATTTTTTGGTATAATCGTTCTGATGTTGTTCCAATTAAAGGTGATTTAGTCAATCCAATTGTTGATGTGTTAAGTGTTAATCCTAGGTCTGATGCTAATCCAAAGTATCTTGGATGCTGAATACCCGCCCCTGGGAAAATAATCAGAGCATCATAGAGCGATTTAAGATTTTTTAGTGCAAATAGAATTTTTTCTTTGTATCTTAAGCTTAAGAAGCCAGAAATATATGGGTATGGAGTATTTTGCCAGTCCCCCACATATGTTTCGAGAATAGATTTTTCTAGATTATCAAGAACTAATAGTCCTATGATTAATTTATTCCCCCTATCAAAGACATAAGTAAAAGTAAGATATCTATAAGATTGTTTCAAATCAAATTTTTGGATTTCAAAGGAATTTCCAACTTGTTTTTCTTTATAAAGAGTCAAGTCAACATCTTTAATCAGTAAACTCACTTCTACTAGATTCTTTCGATGAAAATAGAAAAAGGAAAATTGAAGCATGAAGCTTCAATTTATTAGAGATTTAGAAATACGAATTAGACTTACCAAGAACTGTGATCTAAGAGGGCATCATTTGGACAGACACCATCACATGCTGCACATTCTATGCAGGCACCAATGTTATCGGCAGTAACCTTCCCGTCAACAACTTCATAGCAATCCTCGGGACAGACGTCTACACATTCGCCTGCTCCTGTACAGAGGTCAAGATCGATATCAACCCATAGATCTCCATCTTCAAAGCGTTTTTTAGCCATAAATCAAATCTCCATGTAATTTGCTGGGCCCAGCAAATTTTTTTGGAACACCACTCTTCTGGAACCCTCTTCATTTAAATTTTTTCAATGAAAATTAAAAAAACAGAATGAAATTTCAAATATCTTAAGAATTGAGATAAAAATTGCCTATTCTATCTAATAGCTCTAAATTCCATCTTGGATATAATATGCAAAAATTTACTCATTTATGGTTTTTTCCTGTTTTAATTCCAATTGGATCCATTCTGTAAAAGAGGATCAATTAACGAATCTTGGAGAAATAAATTATTAAATAATTTTTTTTTAATTCATCAAATGAGGTAGTATTTAATGGTTGAAATATTACGAAAAGAAGTTTCTACGAATTTTGATGATACTGTACAACTTGTAGAAGAAGCTGTTAAAGCTGAAGGTTTTTCGGTATTGTTGGTCAAAAGTATTGATGAGGTAATTAAAAACAAATTGGGGTTGAAATATTATCCTCGTTATACCACGATCTTAGCTTGTGGCCCTGATCTCGCAAAAATGGCATTGGATGTATCAAAAGATGTTGGAACACTATTTCCATGTTCATTTGTTGTCTATGAAGAAAATGAAAAAGTAATTGTTGCCCATGTCTCAATTATGAAAGCATCTGTTGAATTGAGCATCGTAAATTCTGAATTAATGGCTCCTGTCATTGAAAAAACTAGTGAATATGTACAGGCAGTATGGGATAAGATATAAATATAAATCCAACTCTTTTTTCTTTTTTGCTCTAAAAATCAATAAACCATCGGTCATTTCGGATACGATTAAACATCTCACTATCCAAGATCATAGTTTCTAGCAACTGAGGAACTCTACCACAATATTTTAAAAATTTTATACAATCTTTAATATAATTATTAATTTTCATACCTTTCCTTCCAATTCCAGGGCATAATGATGCATTTTTTGAAGGATTTTTCATTTTTAAAGAAGGTTCCAGCGTAATTATGATTTTATTTTCAACGATTAGAGGGAAATAGGGATAGATTCGACATCTGAGAGGCCTATTCGCATGGATCGAACAAAAGTAGCTATTATGATGATCTTTTTCAAAAAAGAAACATCTATTAGAATCAATAGGATTGTTATTAGTCTGATAAGTTCCTATAGAAGTTTTCACTAAATTTTGTAAAATAAAATCAGGTAATAAAGGTAATTCATCTGGTAAGAAGTATGTATATCCACAGCATTCTTGACATCCTTTTATACAAAAAAATCTAGCAAATTTTGAAGTCCAAGAGAAATCTAATATATAAGGGCTATTCAATGCTGTTTCTAGAGTATTCTTATAATTATTCTGGTTATAGAGGGAAAAAATGATAACTTCCTTCTTAATTATTTTATTATTCTAAAGAGGATTCATACTAAAATATTTTAATTATCATTTATGGATATTTGGATTAGGAATTTATTATGGACATAACTATCCGTGAATATCAGTCTTCTGATTGGGAAGAAGTAAAGCTCTTAATAATTGAGGCTGAAAATTTTGGTCCTTCAATGGTAAAAAGTGAAAGACAAAGGATCGAATTTTATTTACAGGTACCTGTTAAAGGGATTACATTTGTGGTTGAACATAAGGGAAAGATATCAGGAGGTGAAGAGGGAATAGAGGATGTTATACAGAAATCTATCCTTGCTTATAGTATAATTGACTATTTTGGAAAAGGAGCGTTTATTTTATCGTTAGTAGTGGGAAAAGAATGGAGAGGGAAAGGAATTGGGAGAGAATTAATAAATTTCATTAAGAATTACGTTCGAAATCAGCAGCAGTTTGATATTCTTAGAGGATTTGCGGATGATCGATATTTTGGTGTTCATTCTTTTCTTTTAAAGCAAGGTTTTCAGACTTGTGGCTATATTAACCACGATTTAGAATTAAATCAGAGTACAATCCATTATGTATTGCATCTCCGACCAGAAAAAGATGAAAAAGAAAAAGATACGTTTATTTCAGCATAGTCAGCTAAAAATTCATTATTTTTTTATTTACTAAACTGGTTGAAAAAAAGGAATTTAGCTAAAGATTTTCGTGCTGGTCTTTCCATCTCATTTTTTTTCTGACTTTCACTAAAATCATCATGGATTTTTTCTGTTTTTTTCCCAACGCCAATGAGAACTACGATTTCCATATCTTCTGGTACACCTAAGACTTTTTTCACCTTTTCTGGATTAAAACCTGACATAGGATGAGCCACTAAATCATTTTCAGTTAAAAATAAAATCAAAAAGGCAGTAGCCATACCTGTATCAAATAAATAATATTTTCTTTCCTTATTAGGGCCTATTTCACAATCAAGCTCAGGTTTTGACACAACTGCAATTACAGCACTGGAATTCCGGTTCCATACTTGGTTTCCTGAAGACAAAGTTTCTACAATAGCTGAAAGTTGTTTTGGTTCCTGAATGATAACGTAGTTCCATAGTTGTTTATTCATACAAGACGGAGCCAATTGTGCTAACCTTGCTGCTTCTTCAAAAATAGGTTTTGAAACCGTTACTTTCTCAAAGGACCTATAGGCTCTTCTTTTTTTGATAAGATTAGCTAATTCCGCATTAATCACCTAAAATATTGATATTAATTTATATGGTTATTCTACTAATTAGATCTAAAATCTTTATTTGTGATAAAACAATCAAATGAAATATATGAAAACTAAAGGGGATTATTTATTCCTTAGCTCTATTTTTTCTTTAATTTCTTAAAATTTTAAATTTTTTAATAGCAATGAAGGTTATTCATTTAATTAAGTTGTTATAATACAGCAAATAAAAAGAAAATATAAAATGCCATTGATATTAGATGAATCAGTGTTATACTTACTCCATATCTAAGAAAATCCGTAAATTTTAAGCCCATTCCATGTTTAGCTGCATTCTCCATTATATAGATACCTTTTACACTACTTATTAAAAGTAGAGAGTCTGTAATATTAACAACTGCAAGGATGGACCACCATATGATACGGGGGTCGATTTGTTGACTGATTAAATCAATCAGTGGTCTTAATAAGAATATTAAAGGGATATTTTCTATTATACTTGTAAGAAGTCCTAAAATATAACTAAACCCAAGAACTCCCCAAAATGGGGAGAAACGAATTAATTCTTCCGTAGGAGTCTGTAAGAGAATTGCTAGATTGGTACTTTGAATCAATCCTGAAATAATAAAAATTCCTGCTAAAAAAAATATCATTGACCAATCAATTTTCTTTAGAAACTCTTCAATATGATTAGAAAAGAAAATGAGTACAACCATTCCCCCTATTAAGCAAATTATGTCTACACTCAATCCAATTGAAGTACCAACAGATAACAAAGCGGAAATAACTAAGAAAATTGCAATAGCTCTATAAAAATGCTTTCGTGAATCTACAAAACTCCAAGGATCAATTGTTTGTAATATACGATTAAGTTGTTGACCGAAATTATGTTGTTTGATTGAAATCTCTGTAAAAATATCTTTATAGAAAAAACGGGTGTATAAAATTGTTATTCCAACCATAGCTCCCACAAAAGGTGTACTAAGAATTAAAAAGTCGAAATAGCTCCAACCCTGCGTTAAAGACACATAAGCTGAGGTATAGGAAGCAATTGGAGTTAACATTCCTGCAAGATTTGCTACAACTAATTCTAAGAATAATAATGGTTTCGCATTAAATTCTGCAACCTCTGCTATTAATATTGTTATAGAAGATATGATTATCAAGGCTAAAACATTAGTCATTACAGCAGACATGATAAATATGCTGAGAGCCAGAAGAGCCATTAATACATCCAAGGATCCTTGAATTGTACGGAGTATATAAAGAATAAAAACCTCTACAATCCCTGATTTTTGTAGCATTTCCATGAGTAATGTTATGCCGATTATGGTGAGAATTAATGGTAAATCGATCCATTCATAGATTACTTCAAACTTATCAATCACTCCAGTTACTACTGATATAATTAAGGCAATTATAACCCCACTAAACGTAATTGCAACTTTATTGAATTTTTCAGATGCAATCAAGATCAGAACAATTAGGAAAAGTGTGGTTAATAGAATTCCAATCTCAATATTAACAGATTCTTGTGAAATTGCATTGAACATCGGAATTCTCTCCTTAATAATTAAATTGGTCTTTTTATTAATAAAATTCAGTTTGAATGGGTTAGAAGTAGATAGATTATAAAAACTTAAGAAATTAATCATTAATCCTAAAAACTGAATTTAAATTATTATTCTGAGATTAAAATCTATTAAGGTTCTTGATGAAAGGAAAAGGTAATTAAAGAAGATGAATCAAAGAAAGTAGTGGAGAATTTAGTTCCTAATGGGTCGGTATGGCTATTCGGAAATAATTCAATCAAAAGAAAGCTCATTTAATATTGCATTCAACTCTGAATCAGTGAGAAATCCTTCTTTTAAGCAAACTTCTTCTTGTTTTCTCTCAATCTTTTGAGATTGATGATATAATTCAAGTTGCTTAGAAATACTTTTACCAATTTTCTCCATAGCATCACGAAGTTGCTTTACTGGCGTTGATGTATGAGTAATTGCTATTAGAACATAGGTTTTTGAAATTCCATATAGACATAGATTACCATCGCTAAAAATAGTTTGACTAAATCCTAATTCCCCTAGTTTGACTGATGCCATCCCAAGATACAGAGCTGTGGAAATTGAAGCAATACCTTCGAAGTCAGTTGTATCTTTTTCTTTACTGATTTTAGCTAGAACTAATCCTGTTGAATCAGACACCATAATTTGTTTTAATCCGTGTACTGATTTCATAACATCCATTAACAAAGCATTAATGCTTAGAGATATATCCATTCTAATTCAAATGCATTATAAGGTTCCTATTTAAGAAGATTTAGAAATAAAATCAATTCATTTAATATAAGAGAAAAAAAGCTCTTTGGAATCATAAGAATTCAAGAGCTTCAACAGCACTTAATTCATAGGAAATATGGATATTATTCGTTTGAGAATAACAAAATTCAATTATTTCAAATATAAAGATGACCCATAGGTATCATACTTTATCCTGCTATTTCAATATTAGATTTAATTAAAGTTTAATTTTTTAATTCTAATTCTACTATATATTCTAAGATATCTCGAATATTAATCACTCTTAATGGTTCATTATCGATTATTGCGTACGTATAACCTCCCACTTCCATGTAGTGTAAAGCATCTACTACAGAATTATCTGGTTTTAGAATCTCGGGTTTTTTTAGCATTGCTTCTTTTATAGGTATGTCTAATTTTGGAGGAAATTCATGACAAACCCTTTTTATAAATGATCTTTCAGTAAATATACCTTCAATAGATTCTCCTTCCCTAATGACAACTGAACATTTCTGATTTTCAAGCATTATATTGATGACATCTTTGACACTTATATCTGGTGAAACTAAAAGAGCAATTGAATTTTCTTTTCCCACTTTCTCGAGTTTATCCTTTAAAATTGCCTTTTCAATCTTGGAGTTTGTAACTGGTTTATGAACTTCAAAGTGTGTTAAAGAGGTATTACAATTTTCACATAAGTCAGAACCCTTTAGATTCTCATAACCACATGCAGGACATATCACTTAAACTACTTCCTTTAAATATCTACTATATGTGTCTTTTAAACATAATCCTAGGTAAGTATATAGTTATTCTATTTGATTTGTTAAGCTAATAATTATCTAAAATATTCCATTAAATTTTTAATTAAGATTTAATATTTCTCTGAAGATCTCTCTTAGCTGATTCATATTACCAAAATTACCTAAAGTAACAGGAATTTCTATATTACAGACCAAGTTTCATCACCATTGATTAGTTCTTGCAGAGATTTTGTAACAGATTTCTTTGCTTCATCCAATTGTTGTTCCAACATTTCATTATAGGTAGGTTTCTGGATAGCACGAAATATCCCAATCGGTTCTGGGAAAGATGGATATTGCATTCTTGATAAAAAGAAAGCAAGAGTAGACTCTTTAGCATTTTCATCATGATATAACAGGTCTGTTTCTTCAAAACCTGCTTCCTTATAATTGATAACTTTGGGAGTTAATCCGTGCAGAAAAATACCTTTTTCACGGTTCTTACCAAAGACCATAGGTTTACCATGTTCTAGTTCGAGAATATAATCATCACGCATTTCCTTTTCGGTAGCATATCTAAAAGTGCCATCATTAAATATAACGCAATTCTGATATATTTCAACAAAAGCTGTCCCTTTATGTTCAGCTGCACGTTGCAGAACTTTTTGCATATGCATTCCATAAGTAGCTTCTGTTCTTGCAATAAAAGATGCCTCAGCCCCTAATGCCCAAGATATTGGATTAACAGCATAATCTATAGAACCTACTGGAGAAGATTTTGTCCTGATTCCTTGCTTTGATGTAGGAGAATATTGACCTTTCGTTAAACCATAAATCTGATTATTAAATAAGATTATTTTTATATCAATATTCCTTCTAATGGCGTGCATAAGATGGTTTCCACCAATGCTGAGTCCATCACCATCACCAGTAATAACCCAGACTGATAGTTCTGGACGACTACACTTAAGACCTGTAGCTATGGTAGGAGCTCTTCCGTGAATTGTATGCATTCCATATGTGTTTAAGTAGTAAGGGAATCTAGAACTACATCCAATTCCGCTGATAAACACAATATTTTCCCTAGGAATACCTAAGGACGGAAAAACCTTTTTCATATTAGCTAAGATCGCATAATTCCCGCATCCAGGACACCATCTGACATCTAAGCCTGAATCAAAATCTTTGGGTGTAAGTATTGGTAAAACATTCTGCGATTCGTCTGTACCACTCATTTTAAACACCATCAAGTATACTTTTGATTTTCTCTCGGATTTCTCTTATAAAAAACGGTCTCCCCTGGGTTTTATTAAGGCCAATAGTTTCAATTGGATATCTTGCTTGAATTAAAAATTTAAGCTGCCCTCTATTCAGTTCTGGTATTAATATTTTATTATAAGAACTTAAAATTTCTCCCAAATTCCTTGGAAAGGGATTTATGTATCTTAAATTTGTATTTGCAACAGAATATCCTTGTAGTCTCATTTGTTCAGTTGCACTTTGTACTGCGCCATGAGTTGAACCCCAACTAAGAATAAGCAAATCACCTTGTGTTGGTCCTTCAACGTTTTGAAAAGGAATATTTTCTGAAATTTTCTCAATTTTTTTTGCTCTTAATTTAACCATTAGTTCATGATTTTCAGGGTCATAACTAACATTTCCTGTTTTGTTTTCTTTTTCTAAGCCACCAATCCTATGTTCTAAACCTTTAATCCCAGGAATTGCCCAGGGTCGTGCAAAGTTCTCATCTCTTAAATAGGGAAGAAAGTTATTAGATGCTTCGATTGATATTCTTTTAGGATGCTCAATCTTTAAACTAGGAATTTCTTTAATATCAGGAATTTTCCATGGATCAATGTTATTGGCTAAATATCCATCTGAGAGTAATATTACAGGAGTCATGAATTTTGTGGCGATTCTAACGGATTCGATAGCCATATAAAAGCAATCTCCCGGTGATTGTGCAGCAAGGACAGGTAATGGTGATTCACCATTTCTACCAAACATACACTGTAATAAATCAGATTGTTCTGTCTTCGTTGGCATTCCAGTACTTGGTCCAGCTCGCTGAATATTAACTACGATTATCGGAAGCTCTGTTATAGTAGCTAACCCTAATGCTTCGCTCATGAGGGCAATACCTGGCCCTGATGTTCCTGTAACACCAATGATCCCTCCAAAAGCTGCGCCTATTATTGAACCAATCGCTGCTATTTCATCTTCAGCTTGGAATGTACGAATTCCATAACCATTATAACGAACTAGATCATGTAAAAGGTCACTAGCTGGGGTAATTGGATATGTGCCATAAAAAACTTCCTTTTTTACGATTTGGGCAGCAGTAACGAACCCTAGTGCAAGGGCTTGGTTCCCAGAAATGTATCTATATAACCCTGGTTCCATTTTGGCTTTTAGTACTTGATATTGGACAGAAAAAAGCTCAGTTGTTTCACCATAATAGTATCCTGCTCTTAATGCTCGAATATTTGCTTCAATAATAGCAGGTCGTTTGTTAAACTTCTCTTGAATCCATTCTATAGTTGATTCTAAAGGTCTGTTATAAAGCCATGATAATAAACCCAATGTAAAGAAATTTCGTGTAAGATTGATTTGTTTGTTGTTTAATCCCTCGACCATATGAACTGCTTCATAATTCAATCTAGTAATATCTAAGCCATATACCCGATATTTTTCAAGAGATCCATCTATTAAGGGATTTGAGGAAAAACCAGCTTTCGATAAGTTCTTAGGTGTGAATGTAGACTCATCTGCGATTATAATCCCGTTTGGTTTTAAGTCTTTGATGTTAACTCGCAAAGCTGCTGGATTCATCGCTATTAAAGCATCTAAATCATCACCAGGAGTAGAAATTTTGGTAGATGAGAAATGAATCTGAAATCCAGAAACACCCGCAAGGGTACCTGTAGGAGCACGTATCTCTGCAGGAAATTCTGGGAAAGTAGAGACATCATTTCCAATTATAACTGATGCCGAAGTAAATTTTAAGCCTACTAATTGCATCCCATCGCCACTATCTCCAGCAAAACGAACAACAGCTTGAGATAATGTTTCAGTCGATTTTGACGTAATAGATTCTCGATCGTCTTGAGTTTCATGGATTTCTTCCATTAATGAACACCATATAGTTAATACCTTTTCTACAAATCAGAAATTTTGTTATATTTTTCTATCAAGCTCCCTCTCTTTTATCTTGGGGAGGTTGAGATGGTGAAACCGTATATACTGATTCAGCAATATATTCAACAAGATAGGAGATAAAATCACGTGCAGAAACAATTCCTAGTAGTTTTCCATCATCTACAATTGCTAAGTGCATAAAAGTAGTCTTATACAAAGTTAATGCAATCTCAGCAATAGATTCACGGCATTCTATTGTTTTAAAACTTTTATTCATAATTGATTTTACGGAATCATCTTCATTGAATCTATTTTCTCCAAAACAGCGAAGAATATCTCTCTCAGTTATAATTCCTATTAAATTCTTATTTTCATCTAAAATGCATACATATCCAGTCCATTGGGACTGTAAAGCAATGATTGCATCACGAATTGACGCGGTTTCAGGTAAGGAATTTAGTTCTCTTCGGATCAGATGTCTACAATCTTCTTTCCGAAAAATAGAAATTAAAAAATCTTCTTTCGCCATCTTTTTCACAAACCTAATATTTTTCCTTTTTTTCTCTAATAGTTCTGTATATATACCTTCTCATGGAATTTTTCTCTAATATCATATAATTCAAAAATACTACTTAGTATTTAACTATCCTACTCTCTTTTATTAATTCTGGATTGGTTTCTCAACTATATTATCGAAAATAATTAATATTCAATTTAATTCAATAAAATCTAAGATAATAGCCCTGAAATACCATATAAGAGGAAATTTGACTTTTGTTGAAGCAATATGATAAGGATCATCAATTTAGAATAGAATTTTAATTCTTGAAAAGCCTTTTTTTACGAAAATTTTAACATAGAGAAATAAAGTATATATTTTTTAAAAAAACGTTTTCACATGTTCTTTCTCGAAAATTCTCTCACTAAAAATTTATGAGTCTTTTCAAGGAAAAGTTTGTGAAAGGTGGAAAATCGAATGGTGACTCGGACTAAAATCGTATGTACCATTGGCCCTGCTTCTGAGAAAATTACAGTTTTAAAGAAGCTTGTTGAGGCTGGAATGGATGTTTGTCGACTTAATTTTTCTCATGGTGCTCATCCTGACCATTTGGAGAGATATGAAAGGATAAGAGCTGTTTCAGAGAATTTAGCTGTGCTTATCGATTTATGCGGACCAAAAATGAGAACAGGTGAAGTAGTGGAGGGCACTATATTAGAAGCAGGACAAAAATTTCGGATATCAAAGGAAATAGGATTAGAAGGTAATTCTGAAATTATTTCTACGAATTATCCGCCATTAATTGATGATGCCAAGGTAGGAAATCATCTTGCAATTGATGACGGTTTACTACAACTTGTTGTTACTAAAAAGACTGAAGATGAATTAATTTGTGAAGTTGAATATGGAGGAGAATTAAAGTCTAGGAAGGGTATAAATGCACCAGATGTTCCCCTTTCGTTGTATTTTCCAACTCAAAAAGATTATGATGATATTAGTTTTATATGTAGGAAGTTTGAAGACCCAGCTGATTTTATTGCGGCATCTTTTGTGAGAAGAAAAGAAGACATCATTGCAATTAAGGAAAAATTGATGGAATATAACTCACCAATTAAAATTATTAGTAAAATAGAAAATAGGGATGGAATAAAAAATTTTGATGAGATTTTGAAAGTTTCTGATGGGATTATGGTCGCAAGAGGTGATCTTGGAATTGAAATTCCCTCAGAACAAGTCCCAATAGTCCAGAAACAATTAATTCGGAAATGTAACTCTATAGGTAAACCAGTCATTGTAGCGACTCAAATGTTAGATTCTATGACATATAATCCCCGACCCACTAGAGCTGAAGTGTCTGATGTCTCAAATGCCATAATTGATGGAGCTGATGCCGTCATGTTATCTGGTGAAACTGCTATTGGAAAATATCCTGTTGAAACAGTCAATTTCATGGAAAGGATCTTAAAAGAAATAAATATAAATCATCAACTCTTCAAAGATCGGACAGTTGAATGGACTGGTGATGAACCCTCTGGTGCAGAAGTTCTCGGTCGTGCTGCACACTTAATTAGTGATGCAAGTTCATTAGATATAAGTGCAATAGTGACCAGTACGCGAACAGGGTCTACAACTAGTCTTATAGCCAAATGCAGACCTTCTAAGCCTATTATTGCTGGAACTCCATATAAAAGTATTAAACGTCAATTGAATTTAGTTTGGGGAGTTTATCCAATACTAGTCGATGTCACACCCTCTTATAACGAACTATTATATGATATTGTGCTAAAAGCCAACGAACAGGGATTATTTAACCCTAAAGATACAATATTAGCAGTTGGAGGATCATTATTAGGATTTCCCTCAAAAACTAATCAGATTCAAATTTTAAAGGTCGAAGATGTTTTATTATTTGGTCAACAACTGAAACGTACTAGTTTAGAATGAATAATTAAATTTCCTCTCTTCATTTTAATTCTCAAATTGAATAGTTTAAAGAGACATCACTTCTTGTATTCTTTAAAACAAAATTGAAAGATATCAAAAGGGAAAATTTATTGCTTAAATATTGACTATATATTTAATAATTATAATGCGTTTTAAAGAGAAGAAAAAGACTGGTGATAGAATTATATCAGTAAATAAACCAATAATTATTAGTAAAATAGCCAAATTTCCCTCCCTAGAACTTGATCAAACCTATTCAGGTATTAGAAATTAGTCTTATCTTTTCAATTTGTTCACAAATCGAAATAGGTCGAAAAATAAATGATAATAGCAACCATAGCAGATGGTTATCAGGATGATTATGCTAAATCAGTAGGTCGAATCGATGAGAAACATATTACTGATTTAGGTCTTAATACTGACGAAATTGTTGAATTAATTAATGGTGACAAAAGATTAGGTATAATATTAAGACCAAAAGAAGAAATCATCAAAACTTCCAGATCTAAATTCACTCAAGCACAAAGGAAACGTACAAAAGGAAAAAATGAAGTTATTCTTCATTTAAATGGATTTTTAAGAGCACACTTGAAAATTGGTATTGGACAGAAGGTTCGAATTGACAAATTAACATGTCCAGAGGCAGAGAAAGTTATAATTTCGCCTTTTTCAATTGAGGATAAACCAAAAATCTATATCGACTTTTTAATGGGCCGTCCTGTAGTTCGTGGACAGATATTAGAGCTTCAAAACAAATTGGGATATGATTTACGAGTGGGAATCCTCTCAACCACTCCACCTGGTATTGTTTATATTGGCGAAAATACCAATGTTCGAATCACCCATGAACCAGCAAGAGAACTAATTGAGGATTCCGATATAATAACTTGGGACGATATTGGGGGAGCTAAAGAAGCATTAACTCGTTTAAGAACTTTAGTTGAGCATCCTCTCCGCTATCCAGAAGTCTTTCAGCGGTTAGATATCGATCCACCCCATGGAATCCTTCTCACTGGGCCACCAGGGGTAGGAAAGACATATTTAAGTAAAGCGATTGCGTGTGAATCAGGGGTAATAAGATTTTTTGTTATGGCTCCTGAGTACGTAAAGGGGTGGTGGAATACAGAACAAGAAATTGAAAAGTATTTTAAGCATGTTAAGAGCTATGAACCAGCTATTTTAATCATAGACCAAATAGAAGTACTTGCTCCATATCCAGGACCAAATCTCTCTGATTTGGAGAAAAGGTTAACAGATCAGCTAATCAAGAGCTTTGATAAGCATATTTCTAACAGTAAAATCGTTGTTATTGGTACTACTCAAAATGCAAATAATTTACATCCTTCTTTACGAGTTTATGGTCGATTTGATGTTGAAATCAATCTACCTGTCCCCAATACTACTGATAGATATGAAATTTTAACAATTCATACTAGAGGAGTTCCTCTACAAGAAGTTTCTCTCACAGAAATAGCTGAGACCACTGGAGGTTTCACTCCAGCTGATTTGGAATTATTAGTAAAAGAAGCAGGAATGAGAGCTCTTGAACGTGAGAACCTTCTCAACCTTGAATTTGAAACTCAAATAGATGAATTAATAAGAACAAGCTATCCTAACCTTGAGATATCTCAAGATGATTTCCTACATGCTCTGTCCTCTATTAAGCCATCCGCGAGTCGTGAAATCACATCTCAAATTCCTGATGTGAGGTGGGATGATATTGGCGGGCTTGAGGAGGTCAAACAATCACTAAAAGAAATGATCGAGTGGCCTATTAAGTATCCAGAAGTTTTTACACAAATGGGGATTCGTTCTCCAAGAGGATTGCTGTTATATGGTCCTCCAGGAACTGGAAAAACACTTCTAGCAAAAGCTTTAGCAAATGAAATTCAAGCTAACTTTATCGTAGTAAAGGGGCCTGAGCTTTTATCTAAATGGTTTTCTGAAAGTGCTAGACTTATTCGTGACCTTTTCAAGCGTGCCAGACAACTCGCACCTTGTATAGTGTTTTTTGATGAAATTGATGCCATAGCTACACATCGTGGGGGAAGTTTCCCAAGTAACGGATCAAGAGAAAGGGATAGAATAATAAATCAATTGCTTGCTTCCCTTGATGGAATTGAAAAACTAAATGGAGTGTTTGTTGTTAGTGCAACAAATCGACCAGATACAATAGATCCAGCACTTCTTCGTCCCGGAAGGCTGGATCGTTTAATATATGTTCCTATTCCCGATGAAATTGGTCGTTTAAAAATTTTAGAAGTCCATACTCGGCGAATGAATCTTAAAAATGATGTAGATCTTAATATCTTGGCGAAAAAGACCGAGAATTATACAGGTGCGGATATAGAAAATCTATGTCGAGAGACAGCTTTTGCAGCACTTCGGAAAAATCCATCCATCCGTTCTGTGTCATTAACAGATTTTGAAGAAGCTTTGGACATCTGCAGACCAAGTGTAAACCGTGATGTCATTGATTATTATCGAACACAAGAAGATTTGATGAAGAAAAAACGAACCATTGAGTATTCTTACTTTAAGGAGGAGTTTGGATAAATGGTTTTTTGCGAATTGTATGAACCCCAAATAACTGATTATGGAAAACGTACTATCAAACTCCCTCATGAAGTATTCAAACTACTAGGGATAGAAGAACAAGATATTGTGGAAGTTATTTCTGGATCTAAAAGAATAGGTGTCCATGCTCTAATCGATCATACACTTGTGAAAACGTCAAAAGATTTTTTGGATGGAACATCTCAGGTTCTACCGAAAAAGGATGATAAACCACAGGAAAAAGATTTACCTATACCAAAAGGTTTACCTTTTCAAGGTTATGAAATAGATAGAAGTGATCTCTATCCAGCTCGATTAGATGGAGAAGTAAGATTATCATTAAATCTTGGATTTAATGATTTAATTGAGGTTGATACGGTTCTTACACCTATTACAGCGAAACGGGTCTATTTGAGTGTATTGGGAAGAACTCCAAATGAATTTACTGAAGAAGAAAAAGAATTATTGTTCAAAGAACTAAATAAACAGAAAGAAATTGGTCCATTATCTCCTGGTCTCGTTCTTGGTGTTCAGATTGCTTTTAAAGAGGAAAAAGTCTTGATCCAAGCAACTGAACCAGATGGAATTGTTTCAGTCACATCAAAAACTGAATTTGAATTACTAGATACTTTTCTTTCCTCAAGATCAATGAAAGCTGAAAAAATCAGCTATGAGAATATTGGTGGTCTCGAAGAAGCTATTTTTCGCGTACGTAAGCTTGTTGAAATTCCAATAAGAAAACCAGAGTTATTTTCATCAATAAACCTTGTCCCTCCATCTGGAATTCTTCTTACAGGACCTACGGGAGTTGGAAAGACTTTATTGATTAAAGCCCTTGCTAATGAGTCTAAAGCCAAAATTATTGAACCTCCATCTAATTTATTCGCTGGTGTAGGGCCTACAGAAAAAAACATAAGAGATCTATTCAATAATGTCAAAATAGAGTCAAATAATAATCCTGTACTTTTAATATTAGATAATATTAATTCGATAGTTCCTGCTCCATATATTAATATCCCTGAATATGTTCGTCGATTTAATGTACAATTTGCATTGGGTCTGGATTCGTTAAAGGGTTCACATGTTATTGTGTTGGCAGCATGTCATAGTGCAGATGAAGTGGATCCGATTATGCGTAGACCAGGGAGATTTGATATTGAGGTAGAATTAACAGTTCCGACACTAAAAGAACGAATTGCCATACTATCGATCCACCTTCGACATGTTCCATTAGATAAAGAAGTTACACCTGAAGTTTTAGAAAAATTTGCCAATAGAATGGTAGGTTATGTTGGAGCTGATATAGCTTCCTTTGTGAAGGAAGCTTGTCTTCATGCTATTAGTAGGAATACATCTCTATTCAGTGAATGGTCATCAATTCCTCCTTTTCTACTACGCCTCATTAAAGTGAATATAATAGATTTAGAGGAAGCGTTTAAAGTAGTTGAACCATCAGCTCTTCGTTCCATTCATTCAAAAATAGATATTCCTAACGTGAAATGGGAAGACGTTGGTGGATTAAGTGAGATTAAAAAGGTCCTTCAAGAACAGGTAACTTTGCAATTTAAAAACCCAGAAATTTTGGAAGAAATGGGTATAAAGCCTTCTCATGGCTTATTATTTTATGGCCCTCCTGGTAATGGAAAAACACTATTAGCAAAAGCTATTGCGACAGAATTGCAGGCAAATTTTATCTCTGTGAAAGGACCAGAATTATTGAGTGTATGGTTTGGGGAATCTGCCAAAATTATTCGGGAATTGTTCAATCAGGCACAAAAGCTATCCCCTTGTATTATCTTCTTTGATGAAATCGATGCCATGGTTCCCAGAAGAGGAGTTGATAGCACCGAAGGGGGAAGAGAAATTGATGCGACAGTCAATCAATTGTTAACCTTACTTGATGGGATGGAAAATACACAGGGGATATTTGTTATGGGAGCTACTAATCGCCCTAATGCGCTTGATCCAGCTCTTCTCCGACCTGGGAGACTTGATCGATTAATACTCGTTCCATCTCCAGACGAAATCAGTAGAATAGAAATATTAATGGTTCACGCTAAAAAGATTCCAATTAAAGCTGATAAGACGAAACTTTTACAAGAAATGGCTAAATTAACGGAGAACTATAGCGGTGCTGATCTAGAGAACCTGTGTCGTGAAGCTGTTCTTACCTGTCTGAGAGAAGATTTTAATCAAAGAGAAGTTCAAGCATTCCACTTTGAAACTGCCCTAACAAAAGTTAGTCCTAGTGTAGATCCTGAATTACAAAAGTTTTATAGGAATTTTGCGACCGAAATAAATATTCAAAAGAATCTAATATCATCTGCTAGAAAAGAATTACCATATCAGTAAGGTATGGATAAAAAGAAGAGTAGTTAAAGGGTTTTTACCCATTCGTAGACTGGCCTACAAAGTGATTTTATTCTTACTTTTTCTTCTGTCATCGGTCCAGCGGTCCATGATGGGTCAGGTTCAAACCAGAAGTCAATTAAGTTACCAACCCGATCCTTCTTTGGAGCAAACTTGACAACAACAGGCATATTAGTCTCTGTATGCCATGGTTCTTTGATGTGAAGGATGTTAGCAATTGCTGTTTTACTTTCTCCTACAAGAACATAAGCTAAGACAAAAGGAAGTTTTTTCAACGCACTTTTTGCCGCGAATCCACAAATTGTCCAAGCATGTAATCTTCCCTTATTAGGCATTTCAATCCAAGTTGTTTTTTCTAAATTACAATCAAGGTTCCAGCAATTTACTCTGGGAGGAAAAGTTATATCGCCACAGATAGGGCATTTAGTACCAAATAATTTTCCTTCCAAAAGGCCAATCGCATATGAACTTAGGGCTCCTAATCGGAATGTATAAAGCATATCATAGTAAATCTGTTGCTCCATCCACTGTACTCCTTCTGCTTCTCCAGTTCTAATATTCTGCCAAACCCAACCTTTTTCAGGGATATCTTCTTGGATATTTTTCCATGCATTCCAGCGAAATTCTTTATTAAACGGGGTAGGATGAAGATGTTTCGACATTTTTCTCACCTTAAATTCTTTTTAATATGAAGTTGCTAATACTAGTACCTGTTCCAGCATGACTATTGACTAATCCCACTTCAGGATCTTTTACTTCATTTTCAGTTGATTGATGCTCTCTTGGAATAAATCCAGCAAGTTGGTAATAACATTCGATAGCAGACATCAAGCCTGTTGCTCCAACAGGGTGACCATATCCTATTAAACCGCCACCTGGATTAGTAGGTATCTCACCCTCCATCATTGGCATATTGTTGCGTAGAAACTCTTTTGGAGTCATTGTCTCACACCAACCCAATGCATTATAGATTTGAGCTTCAGAGGTTGAGAAGGCATCATGGACTTCTGCGACATCGATGTATTTATAAGAATCTTTCCAAGGAATATCGGCCATATCAAACGCAATTTCTGCAGAACGTCTACAGGCACCAAATTCACCTAAACCAGGATATCCTTCACCATAACGCTGGGTCCACCCAGGAAAGTTATATCGGTCTCCTGCTCGTATAGTGCATGAAGATAGTCCTGCTCCGACTATTTCGACTGAATGATCTGGAGCATATTGCTTTGCAAATTTTTGATTACATACTAAAATTACTGCGCCTCCTTCTGACATGAAACAACAATCAAATTTCTTTAACGGGTAAGCTATGAGTCTAGAATTCATTATGTCATCTATGGTTAATTTTCTGCCAACCTTTCGAAAATGTTGAGTTTTTTCTCCTGTAGCCATGGCATTATTTTTATTTTTCACCGCAATTTTTGCAAAATCTTCCTCAGTTAATTTATATTCCTCCATAAAGACTCGTGCTAACCCTGCATAATAATTTGTATAATTAGCTCCAAGCATTGCTTCATAACGTGTATCTGATGCTATAGCAATAAATTCTGATCCTTTTGATTGAGACACACTAGCCATTAATTCATATCCAATAACAGGAACTACATCAGCTAACCCTGCTCGAACTAATGCATAGGCAGCATACAAAGCTGATCCACCTGTGTTTCCTCCGTTATCAACTCGAAAATGAGGGACTCCAACAAGTCCTAGATGATCATGTAAAATCCAATAAGCTGTTAATTGATGGCTAAAATGAACCGAAAAATGTGAATAGACAACCATTCCATGATCTCGCACATCTCTGAGATGAAATTCAGGAACATCTTTGTATAATTGGCGGATACAGTTCGCGGTCATTTCCTCAATTTGAAGGTTAAGAGGATAATCAAATGGAGTCGTTGTTCCTCCAGCAATGAATACTTTTTGCTGTTCTGGCATAATAATTCCCAATTAATCGTTTTTACTATTAATTAATTTGGTACCTTTTAGTATTATAGATTTAATAGTTATTAAACAAAATAGAATCTGAATAATCAGCAGATTATTCATGAATGAATCCTGATATACACTTGATTACGATCTGATAATCTTTTTAAATTCACCCATATAAACAAATAAAAATCCATACCTGAGATAATGAAATTTCATATTATCTTGAAATTACCTAAGCAAAATCCATTCAATTTATAAGAAGTGGAAGAGGTTGGATTAATACAAGCTTCCTTTTTCTTTAATTAAGGTGTAGCCCTATTAATTAGTCTTGGATATAAACAGGCGTCACGAATATGCTCTAGAGAAAGGATCGCTTGGACCAGTCGTTCTAAACCTAACCCAAATCCTGAATGTGGGACCGACCCATATTTTCTTTGGTCTGTGTACCAATAATAAGTCTCCAGATCAAGTCCTTCTCTTTTATAGCCAGCCACTAATCTTTCTAAATCATCCTCTCGTTGTGACCCGCCTATGATTTCACCAACACCAGGGAGTAAAAGGTCAGCAGCATTCATTATCTTTGGGTCTTCAGCATTGACTTTCATGTAAAAGGGTTTCATTCCAAGAGGAAAATGAGTTAAAAAAGTTGGTTGATTAATAGTATCAACTAAGGCACGTTCTGGTCCTTCCGTAATATCATCCCCATATTCTAAGAACTCACCTGTTTCACCTTTAATATTAAATTCTCTCAAAAGATCGATAGCTTTATGATAACTTACTCTTTCAAAAGGCTTTTTTGGAACTTGAAGGTTTAAGTTAAATTTCTTAATAAGGGGATTTGGAATTAGAAATTCATAAACATGGATGATCATATCTTCCATAAATTCAAGTAAATCATCAAATTCAAACCAAGCCATTTCGGCTTCAATATGGGTGTACTCAGTCAAATGCCTCCGTGTACGTGATTTTTCTGCACGGAAGGATGGTAAAACACAGAAAACATTCTCAAAACTGGGTAAGAGGGTTTCAAGATAAAGCTGACTAGATTGTGTAAGATAGGCCTCTTGATCAAAGTATTTGAATGAAAAAAGAGTTGATCCTCCTTCAACTTGGGTTTGAACAATGGTGGGAGGAGTAACTTCAGCAAAATTTCTTTGAAAAAAGAACTCCCGTAAACTACGGGTTACTAAATCTCGAATTCGCATTATATCCGAGGTTCGTTCTCCTCGTAATACTAAATGTCTTTTATCAGCCAAAACTTGAGGTCCTGAATCTGGACGAATTTCATATTCCAATTCTGGTGAGGCAATATTGATAACTGGTTTGATTGAGGATAATTGTAACTCAATACCGTTGTAGGGAGCACGTACATCCTTTTTTATTTTTCCTGTGGCATTTACTGCTGTTTCTCTTGTCAAATTTTGAGCAAGAGTATAACCATCTTCTTCATTAAATGCTTTTGGTTTGGCTACTGCTTGAACGTAACCCGAAGAGTCTCGAATTACGAAAAAAATCAATTTACCTTGATGTCGAACATGATGAAGCCACCCACGAACATTAACTAAATATCCTATTTTTTCTGGTAGCTTACTTACTGGTATAAAGTCCATTTAGTTGATCCTCACCAATTTAAGATCAAGACTAGCTCTACTTTGGACATAATCTTAAGTTTGATTGAACTGATGATTAAATTTATAATAAAATCAATGAATTATAATTATTTAGAATGTTTATAATATTAAATATTATGAACTCAGATAAAATGGTTGGTAGGAAAACACAAATTTAACCATTTTTTCTGATAGGTTGAGTAGACGATAAAGAAAAATTCGATAGAGAGTATTTTGGTGGATTTTTATTGGAAACTAAGAAATTTTTAAAGGCACATTTAGATTTATTTCGTTATACGTTAGGAATTTTAAGTTCTCTTGCAGTTCTTGTTGCAGGTTTTATAGTTTATGTACTTAATGGTGCCACACCAAATTTCTTGACTTTTATCTTTAATAACGGTGTACTTGAGTTCTCAGGATTAATTCTTGGGTTAATTGCAACTATTTTGTTGACATTTGCGATTGAATCAATAAATGACTACTTTGATGTTACTACAGATATAGCAAACAGACGTTTTGACAGGCCTTTAGCACGTGGTGATTTAAATCGACAATATGTTTTATTTTTTTCAATTGTTTTGTTTTTCATTCCATTATCTTTAATTACATTTTTAGTGGTATATTATAATGTTACACCCTTTCTGTTCTTTTTTACATGTTTTTGTATCTTCATTGGAATTGGATATAACTTTATAAAAACAACTGGCTTTATCGGAAACATCTGGGTCTCAATTGGATATGTTGCTCCTCTATTTATTGGATTTTTTTTAATAGAACCAAAAGAAGAAATATCCTTGTATACCTGTTTCTTAATCATACTTACTAGCTTTTTCTTAGCTATAGGGCGTGAGATTGTAAAAGACATTCAAGATTATGAGGGTGATCGTCAATCTAATCTGCATTCCTTGGCTGTAAGAATTGGTCCTCGCAAAGCAGGAGTTATAGCTAGCTTTCTTTTTGTATTAGTATTCCTTTGTGGATTTTTGGTTGGTTTTTTTGTTTATAAGAACCTTATTTTCTGGTTATTTTGGTTTTGTATCATGTTTATCCTTGGTTTGACCATTTATACAATTATGACCGAAGAACCAGCTATAGGTGGAAAAAAAACACGTAAATATACACGATGGAGTCTATGGTGGTCATTAGCAGCATTCTTTCTTGGAGTTATGTTTATTCCTTAAAAGACTGATAATTTTACTAAGTTCCCTTGATTTTCGATTTCTATTGGGAGCGAATTATAAACAGGTTAAAATGAGAGGGATTTGTCATTTTCTAAATATTTCTACTTGATTGGTCTAAAAAATTGCATTATACCCTAATGATTTATAATCATTAATGAAATTATGTAGTATGGAGTTATTACATTGTTAGATAAAGAGAAGGCAGTTAATTCCAAAATTACTATTAAGGATGTATTATACCCTTTTGCAATTATATTATTAATGCTATCTATTTTCGATTTAAGTGCTAATTTAGCTAATTCAGGAATTTTAATTGCATTAATTCAGGGAATAATCGTTATTTCCAGTGAGGATGATATTACTATTCTTAACCTTTTATTAAACTTTATTGCTCAAATTGGTGCCATAAGCATCTTCATATTTCTCTATAGAAGTCAAAAAATTGAAGTAGAAGAAAAGAAGGTGATTCCTGCCCCTTATTTAGCCTTAATTCTAATTCTATTTTCAATGCAATATGTAGTTCTTTTTATAGTTGAAATTGTTTTGAATGTTCTATTAGCACCTTTTGGACCTGTAATAAGTGCCTATGAAGATATTTTACCATCTCCAACCTTATTATTGAATCCATTATATTATCTTCTCTTTTTTGGAGTTTTATGTGTTGGAGCTGCAGTAAGTGAGGAATTAATCTTTCGCCGTAGCTTAATTCCAATGCTAGAAAGAAGGGGAATGGGGAGCTTTTGGGCTTTACTGATTTCTAGTTTGTTTTTTTCAATAATTCACATGCCT